>PDWI01006621.1_pt1 | contig 14458 bp, 14 predicted proteins | sample 1430891 | NCBI WGS metagenome assembly PDWI01 (sample SAMN01162508, study PRJNA174530) | Oral metagenome, whole genome shotgun sequencing project. | biome: Marine environment; feature: Marine mammal; material: Swab sample of the gingival sulcus; isolation source: swab sample of gingival sulcus...
TAAACTAGTTTCTAATACTTTATCCATATCAAATCCATATAGACCTAAATAATAAGCTGCTGTATCAATAAGTGCTGCCATAGGAACAAGACCTATTACCTCACTACCAAGAACATTAACGCCATATCTTTTTGCTTCCATCTTAACTGCTTCAAACGCTCTATACATAGAAGTTTTTGTATAATCTGTTAAGTTCATTGTTACCTGACAAATATTTCTTTCTGGTATTTCAACTCCACCAGCTTTAATAAAACGATATCCACCACCTGAATGACGAATTGCTTTTGCAATATTATTTGCAATTTCTATATTCGTAGTATCAATATCTATATTATATGCTACTAAAGGCTTTCTAGCTGCTACAGCTGTTACACCTGCAGTAGGATGGATTTCTGGTTTTCCAAAATCAGGAGCCCAGTTTGGATCTTTTAATTTTTCTGGCATTCCTTCAAATTGACCTTTTCTAACTTTTGCAAGATTTTTTCTATCTTTCTTAGTTGCTGCATCTTCATATAAAAAGACTGGAATATCATATCTCTCATTGATTTCTTTTCCCATTTCATTAGCAAGCTCTACTGCTTCTTCCATCTCCATATTTCTAATTGGAATAAATGGTACTACATCTGTTGCTCCCATTCTTGAATGCTGACCTTCATGCTTTGTCATATCAATAAGATCTCTAGCAACACCGATTGATTCAAGAACTGCATTTTTAACTGCCTGAGGCTCTCCAATTACTGTTACAACCATTCTATTATAATCTTTATCTGGTTCATAACTTAATAAATTAACGCCTTCTTTTCCTCTAAGTGGAGCAACGATTTTCTCCACTACATCTAAATCTCTACCTTCACTAAAATTCGGTACACATTGAACGATTTTTCTTTTTTCAGCCATTTTACACCTCTTATTTATTGTATTTCTCTTCCACTAATTTCTTTACTAAATCCTCATCTGGTACAAAAGGAATAGTAATATGATCTTCTGTTCTTATTTCATTATATTCTACGCAAGTTTCCATTGCATGCTCATTTCTTGCCCAGTTTCTTCTAGCAACACCAACCATAGTATCCCATGGAATCGCTCTTTTAAGGATTGTATCTACTCTTTCAGATCCATCAAGAACCATACCAAATCCACCATTGATTGATTTACCAATACCTACACCACCACCATTGTGAAGTGCAACCATTGTCATACCTCTAGCAGTATTTCCAGCAAAACATTGAGTAGCCATTTCAGCCATTACGTTAGATCCATCTTTAATATTTGATGTTTCTCTAAATGGAGAATCGGTTCCACCTGTATCATGGTGGTCTCTACCGAGCATTACAGGTCCAATTTCACCATTTCTAACCATTTCATTAAATTTAAGCGCAATATCTCTTCTTCCTAATGCATCTTGATATAAGATTCTAGCTTGCGTTCCAACAACTAATTTATTTTCTTCCGCATCTCTTACCCAAACATAATTGTCTCTATCTTGACCTCTTCTATTCGGATCAATTACTGCCATTGCTGCATGGTCTGTTTTTCTTAAATCTTCTGGTTTTCCAGATAAACATACCCATCTAAATGGTCCATATCCATAGTCAAATAGCATTGGTCCCATAATATCTTCTACATAAGATGGCCAGATAAATCCATCCGTTTCATCCACACCATTTTTAGAGATTTCTTTTACGCCAGCATCATAGATAGCTTTCATAAAACTATTACCATAGTCAAAGAAATATGAACCATTAGCTACTAATTTTTTAATTAATTCATAATGCTTAATTAATGATTCATCCACAAGTTTTCTAAACCCTGCCTTATCTTTTGCAAGCATTTCTGTTCTTTCATCAAATGAAAGGCTATATGGACAGTATCCACCAGAATATGGTGCATGACAAGAAGTCTGATCTGAAAGGAGATGAATTGTTACATCATTTTCTACTGCATATTCTAATAAATCAACAACATTACCATGATATGCAATTGCTCTACCTTCTTTTTTATCCATATATTCTTTTGCTACGTCATAGCATTTCTTAGGATCATCATAGTACTCATCTACCCAGCCTTGCTCATAACGAGTCATAACTCTTGAGTGGTCAACTTCTGCAATAATTCCAACACCATTTGCAATTTTAACAGCTTTACCTTGAGCTCCACTCATTCCACCAAGACCAGATGTTACATATAAAAGTCCACCTAAATCTTCATCATCTTTTACGCCGTATTTAATTCTACCAGCATTCATTACTGTATTAAATGTTCCATGAACAATACCCTGTGGTCCAATATACATCCAGCCACCTGCAGTCATCTGACCATAGTTAGCAACACCTATTGCTGCCGCTTTATGCCATGCCTCTGGATTATCATACATACCAATCATCAGTGCATTTGTCATAATTGCTCTTGGTGCTTCTGGATGTGATTTAAATAATCCAAGTGGATGTCCTGACATTACGGCAAGCGTCTGCTCTTCTGTCATTTCTTCTAAGTATTTTTTAATGAGATGATACTGCATCCAGTTTTGACAAACCTGTCCAGTCTCACCATAGGTAACAAGCTCATATGGATACAGTGCTATATCAAAATCTAAATTATTATCTATCATTACTTGAATAGCTTTTGCAGCTATACATTTTCCCTTATATTCATCAATAGGTTTTCCCTTAATATTACCTGCTGGTCTAAAACGATATCCATAAATTCTTCCATGAGTCATTAACTCATCCAAGAATTCTGGTGCTAATACTTCATGAAGTGATTCATCTACATATCTTAAAGCATTTTTAAGCGCAAGTTCTGTTTGTGCCTTTGTAAGGTTAAACTCTCTTTTAGGAGCTCTACGAATTCCTTCAACAAATTCTGGATATTCTGGAAGCGTTGCATCCAATTTTATCTTCATAGTGTCCCCTATTTTTTTGTAATCAATCATACTTTCTCCTTTCGTATATATATCAATAATTTTTATATATATATACCTCATTATATCATAAAGTAATTATATTATGAAAATTTTTTGTTTAAATCCTACAAAAAAAATACATAGCAGTAAACTATGTATTGTTTGATTTATCTATTAGCATATCAAAATCTTTTAAAGTAGGTACTGCACCATATTTTCCTAACAGATAATTTTTTTCATAATTAGCATCTTTTCTTATTTTAGATCCCTCTTCATCTACAAAATCTGCCAAAGAATAAAGCGTTGATATCCCTTTAGAATCTTTTTCTACAAACCATATTTCATCACGCCTTAATCCATTAGATGATAACTGCCATGCATCATGAGAAGTAAATAGTATCTGTGCATGATTTTTATTTATTTTAGGATTTAAAAATGTAATTAAAAAAGCCCTAACTAATAATGGATGTAATTTTGAATTAAGTTCATCTATTACAAGAACCCCACCTGTTTTCAAAATATAATTAAGAAACGGATATAAACTAAACATCTTAAGCGTACCTGCTGACTCACTTTCTAGCGGCATTTTTACTGTTTTATCAGAATCTACCATCTTATGAATGCTGTAAACAGGCTGTGTTTGAGCATCCTCCTCTACTTCAAATCCAATAATGGAGTCATCAAAAGCAGAAAGATAATCTACTACATTCTTACGCACCTCTTCATTGTTCTTAAATCCTTCTGGAAGATTACTTGATAATAGACTATCTTCAAAAGAATCTCCAAAATTTGCAAAAATATTATTGTCAAAAAAATTCATTATATGCTTAAAAATATCTATTTGTAACATAGCGCCTAAACTTACTACTAAAGCCTTTCTTCCTAAAGCGATTTTTATGTTTTCTCTACTTTTTTTAGGAATTTTATCTAATTCTAAAACATTTTCTTTTTCATTTCTATAAAATATTTTAGTATATGTTCTAGCTGATTTTGCTTTATAATTAAGCCACTCTTCATTTACTCCTTCTTTAGATATCGTAAAGCCATAATTATACGTTTTAGCATTATCATCATCGTCTATAAAATACACCTCAAAGTGGCTTTCAGAATCCACTGTATCTTCATCAAATAAAAAAGGTGTAGGTTTTTGAAATTGATTATTTTTATTTTCTGAAAAACCAAAAGATTTACGAACATAAAAATCCATATATTGAAAAGCCTCTATAACATTTGATTTTCCATGAGCATTTGCACCAAAAATAGCTGAAACAGGAAGAATTTTTTCATTCCCAATTTTTATTACTCTATCATTATATTCCTTAATTGATGTTGCACTAAAATCTAAACTCACATCATCTCTAAAAGATTTAAAGTTTTTAAAATTAAACTGAATTAACATATTTCCTCCTCCTACATCTCATTATACAATGAATATCGATGTTTTTCTACACGAATTTGAGATTTTTCCTCATTTTAATGTATATAAATCTTATGTTTCCCTTTTCCTTTCAAAAATATCATTGATTTATTAAAACCCTATTAAAAATATACTGATAGATTGATTTTAAAATATTTTTATACTATAACTATAAAAAAGAGATTGGAGAAAATATGAAGAAAAAAACATTATATATCATCCTATCATCCATTATTATGATAGCCTTTTTATCTTATACAGATACTATTATAAAGCTCCCTTATATTATAAGGTCACCGCTAAAAATAGTATTATTTTCACTCATACCAATAAGCTACATTGTCTATACCAAAGAAAATGTAATAAAAACATCAATACAAAATTATAAGAATACCAATATAAAAGCGAATATTATTCTAGGCATACTTGTTATCATAACAATATTTATATCCTATTATTTCTTAAGTAGTTTTATTAATATGGAAAAAATAAAATCCGATGTTCAAAATAAATATCATATTAGTAAAACAGCTTATATTATTGTGGCTCTTTATATTAGTTTTATCAATTCCTTTTTAGAAGAATTATTTTTTAGAGGATATTTATTTTTAAATATAAAGAAATTAGGCTATAAAACACTAGGTTATATCCTATCATCTTTTTTATTTGCCATCTATCATATCTCAAATATCAACGGATGGTTTACAGGATTTACCTTTATTCTTTCCTTAATTGGTTTATTTATAGGAGGTATTATCTTCTCTTATTTAGATGATAAAAAAGATACCTTCCTCAATAGTTATATCATTCATATCTGTGCTGATTTAGCTATTGTTATCATTGGATATATAGTTTTATATTAAAAAAATCAGCTCAAGGCTGATTTTTATTTTTCAAAATATTCTTTTATCGCTTTCACAATCTTATCTGTAGCATCTCCTGTTCCATAAGGATTAATCGCCTTACTCATATGAGAATAAATCTTCTCATCATTAATAAGTTTTTCAGCTAATTCATAAATTGTTTCTTTATTAATTCCAGCAACTTTTACTGTTCCAGCTGAAACAGCCTCTGGCCTTTCTGTTTCTGTTCTAAGAACAAGTACTGGTTTACCTAGAGCTGGCGCTTCTTCTTGAAGTCCACCAGAATCTGTCATTACCATATATACCTTATTCATAAGATTTGAAAAATCATTATAATCAAGAGGCTCTACTAATATAACATTTTCATTTCCTTCAAACATTTCATATGCGACATTTCTTACATTTGGATTAAGATGAACTGGATAAATAAATTTCACATTAAAATCTCTTGTTAATTTATTAATCGCTTCAAAAATATCCTTCATTGGTTGACCAAAATTTTCTCTTCTATGAGCTGTTAAAAGAACGACTCTTTCATTATCATAGTCAATAGAATTTAACAATTCATTATCAAAATGATAGGTTTCATCTACTGTCATCATAAGAGCATCAATTACTGTATTACCAGTTAAATAAATATCATCTTCTTTAATATTTTCATCCATTAAATTCTTTTTATTAAGTTCAGTAGGAGAAAAATGTAAATCTGCAATTTTTCCAGTAAGCTGACGATTCATTTCTTCAGGGAACGGTGAAAACTTATCATATGTTCTAAGTCCCGCTTCCACATGACCTACTCTTACATTATTATAAAATGCTGTAAGAGCGCTTGCAAAAGATGTTGTTGTATCACCATGAACTAATAATAAATCTGGTTTTTCTTTTTTTAAAATTGGTTCTAAAAGAACAATAAGTCTTGATGTAATATCAGAAAGCGTTTGATTTGCTTTCATAATATTTAAATCATAATCTGGCTTCACATCAAAGATATTAAGTACTTGATCAAGCATCTCTCTATGCTGACCTGTTACCACAACAATTGACTCTAATCCTTCTGTTTTTTCAATTTTTTTTACCAAAGGGCACATTTTTATTGCTTCTGGTCTAGTCCCAAATATACTCATTATTTTTTTCATCTTAACCTCAATCTTTCTTATCCATACCAATTGTTTTAATAATTGGTACAATTAACATTATAAGTGTGAAAATAACTAATACCGAAACATCTAGTATTTTTTCTTTTACAATAGCTATTGCTGTAAAATTCATTAACATGGATATAAAATATATCACAAGTACAGCTTTTCTTTGGTTCATTCCTATATGGAGTAGTCTATGATGAAAATGACCTTTATCTGCTTGGAATATAGGTTTTTTGTTAATTGTTCTTCGAATGATTGCAAATGCTGTATCAAATATAGGAAGTCCAAGTGCAAGCAATGTTATAGTAATAGCTGCTGCTGTTGCTCCTTTTAACGTTCCTTCAACAGATATTGCTGCTAGTACAAATCCCAAAAAGTAAGCTCCTGTATCCCCCATAAAAATACTTGCTGGATTAAAATTATATGGAAGAAATCCTAAACTAGCGCCTATTAATATAAAGGATATGATTGTAATCGGAATATTCCCTGATGAATAGGATACATAAGCAAATGTTATTGCAGCAAAAGTAGATATTCCTGTTGCTAGTCCATCTAATCCATCCACCAGATTAATGGTATTGGTAATACCAACAATCCATATAACTGTGATCGGTATACTGAATTTAGATAAGAAAATATATCCTGTTTCATTGAAAAAGCTTGTTAAAAACTCTATTTTAAATCCAAAATAAACAAGGATAAGTGCTGCTACTATCTGAAGCACTAATTTTAATTTAGCACCAAGAGGCTTCACATCATCTATCATTCCCATAATAACAAGTAGTGTACTACCAAGAAGTATTCCTATTAACTTTCTCATCTCTATATTAGAGAATATAAACATCACAATTACAAATGATACATAGATTGCAAGCCCTCCCATACGAGGAATCGGCTTTGTATGAACTCTTCTATTATCTTTTGGTACATCAATGGCACCTACTTTAATAGCAATCTTTCTAGCTACTGGTGTTAAATAATAACTCAGAAAAAAGGCTAGAGTTAAAGGTAAAATATATTTAAACATATAAACTCCTTTTCTATTTTACCTTTTTCTACTTTATTTTGTTCCAAATAATCTGTCTCCTGCATCACCAAGACCCGGTACAATATATGCATGATCATTGAGTTTTTCATCAATAACTGCAACGTAAATATCTACATCTGGATGAGCACTTTGAAGAGCTTCTACGCCTTCTGGACAAGCAATCATACAAGCAAATTTAATGTTTTTTGCCCCTCTATCTTTTATAAACTGAATAGCTGCTATTGCAGAACCACCTGTTGCAAGCATTGGATCTACTACAATAATATCTCTTTGCTCAATATCTGGTGGCATTTTACAGTAGTACTCTACTGGATTTAAAGTCTCTGGATCTCTATAAAGTCCAACATGACCTATTTTAGCTGATGGAATCAGATTCATAAATCCATCTACCATACCTAATCCTGCTCTAAGTATTGGTACTACAGCAACTTTCTTACCTGCTATTACTTTAGATTTTGTTTTTTGAATCGGTGTTTCTATTTCAATTTCTTCTAATGGAAAATCTCTTGTTACTTCATAAGCGATAAGTGTTGCAATTTCTTTTGCTACTTCTCTAAATTCCTTTGTACCTGTATTTATATTCCTTAATATCGTAATCTTATGTTGTATTAAGGGATGACTCATTTCTAATACCATAATTCCTCCTATTTAAAATACTCTTCTTCCACTTTATTTATTAAATCAACTCTACGTTGATGTCTACCACCTTCAAAAGTAGCACCTAAAAATGCTTCTACAATCTTTGTTGCAAGACCAAGTCCTACCACTCTTGCCCCGAATGCTATAATATTTGCATCATTATGTACTTTTGCCATCTCTGCACTAAATGTATCACTAACACAGGCACAGCGAACACCTTTTACTTTATTTGCTACATAACTCATTCCAAGTCCTGTCCCACAAATAAGAACACCCTGTTCAACATCCCCATTAGCTACAGCTTCTGAAACTTTTTTAGAATACACTGGGTAGTCTACTGAATCATTTGAGTGTGTTCCATAATCTACTACTTCCACACCTTTTCCTTCAAGAAATTTCTTAATTTCTTCTTTTAGCTCATAACCACCATGGTCTGCTCCTATTCCGATTTTCATATATCCCCCTATAAATTAAGTATTTTATAGCCTGAAGCCTTATTCAGCCTATTCATAATTGCAAGTGATTGATCATTCTTATGATACCCTTCTGCAATTATAATATCTACACCTAAATCATCAAATTCCCTTAAGGTATTAAATAAATTACTACCTATTTCGTCTAAATTATTTAAACTTCCAAGAGAAATGATATCATGACATTTTATTTCATTATCTAATATAACAGATTTTAGTTCATCTGAACACATTATTCCAATTTTTTTAGAATTATTTTCAGAAATAAACGTTATAATCCTTCGTATTATTTTATCATATTCTCCAGAAAGCACAAATACTTCTGCACTAGGAGAATAATGTTTATACTTCATACCAGGTGCTCTTGGTTTATCTGTAAACCCATCTAAACTCTTATCAAGATTTATTTTTCCTATAATTTCTTCTATCATTGAAACCTTTACAAAACCTGGTCTTAATAGAATTGCAGGCTCTATAGTCAAATCAAGTATTGTGGATTCTAGACCTACTTCTTTTGAATCATAAGCAATAATACAGTCCACCCTACCCATTAAATCAGCTATTACATGTTTACTATGAGTAGAACTAGGTTTGCCTGATAAATTAGCACTAGGCGCTGCAATAGGAACACCTGAGAGCTCTATTAATTTTTTTGCTATTCGGTGACTAGGTACTCTAACTGCAAGCGTTGAAAGTCCTGCACTCACCTTCTTTGATACCTTTTGTTTATTCTTTAGTATCATAGTAAATGGTCCTGGCCAAAAAGCATCTGACAGTTTCTTTGCTACATCATTAAATTCCACATAATCGTCTATATCATCTACTGATGCAAAATGCACGATTAAAGGATTATCAGATGGTCGATTCTTCGCTTGATATATTTTTGAAACCACCGTATCATCAAGAGCATTTCCTCCAAGTCCATATACTGTTTCTGTAGGAAAAGCAACAATTCCACCTCTTTTTATAATATCAGCAGCTAGTTGAAGCTTTTCATCTTGTTCATCTTTTATATATAATAATACAGTTTCCATGTCTCTCCTTAAAACCATTTTTTCTTTTTAAAATACAGTATAATACTAATAGATAAAAACAGCATTACACCAATTACAACAAAATAACCATTCTGAGTTTTGAGTTCTGGCATATTAATAAAGTTCATACCATATACTCCTGAAATAAAAGTAAGAGGCATAAATACAACAGAAAGAATGGTGAGTGCTTTCATTTTTTCATTTAATCGATAACTCTGAATCGTAAAGATGGAATTTGTTTTTGATTCCAGTTCTTCCAGTTCATAATCAATACTTGAAATTAAATTATTCGCTTGTTCTTTTAGTTCTGTAAAATATTTTTTATCAATATAATCTACATCTAAATTTTCAAGTTTAAGTATAGTATCTCTTAAATCAATGGATACTCTTTTGAATTTATATAAATCATATTTCCTAGTTTCAACTAAACGGATAAATTCTGGAGTAGGTTCTAAATTAAAATCAAAATCATTAATTACTGTATCTACACTACCAGTATAGGATTTCATATAATTTTCTATAATGGATTCAAATACTAAAAACAAAAGATAATCTGCATATTTACTTCTAACAATCCCCTTATCATTTTTAATAAGATCTCTGATATTTTCAAAGTAATCACCTTCATTTCCTTGCATTGTCCATAGAAAATCCTTTGAAAAAATATAAATCATCTTTTCATATTCCAGACCTTCTATCTTACTATTAACAATGCTAATATTAATAAATAATAGATTATCCAGCTCTATTATTTTATTTCTATAATCATATTCATCGATTAATTTTAATAAGAATTCATCTAAATTATTTGCTCGTATTATTTCAGTTATTTCATCCGTATAAGAAAGTCCATATGTATTAAGCCATTTAATAGATCCTTCGCTATTTATTTTAATATCGGATACACTATCAAAAGTCATTGAATTATAAGATGACTCATTGTATTCAATAAGATTCGTATTTTCTAAAAACATCCTACATCCTTTCTCTTATATACATTATACACTAAAAAATATTATTTTATAAGAAAAATTTATGTTAGATTTTAACAACTAAAATTCCTTCTTTTCCAAAATCAAGACGCTTAAAAACCTTTCCATTTTTAAAATAAAAAGCACCGCCTAATGACCTAGGATTTTCTGTAATAGATGATATAAAGAGTACATTTTTAGAAGCTAAAAGCGCTCTTTCAGCATAGTCTACCTCTTCTTTCTTCCATTCCTCAAGAGAAAACGTCACATAAGCAGGCCATAAAAGAATGCCTCTCGTTTTAAATCGCTCTGGATAGACCCATAAATCACCACATAAAGCAGTTAAAAACTTTTGATTCTTATACATAAACTCTTTTACAATACGTCCTTCGCCATAATGAAAATTATTATATACTTTCTTTACTTTCCAACCAGTAGAAATCCTTCTGTAATTATGAATCACATCATAACCAGAAAGTAAAATGCACGATGAATAAATCGTTTCATCTTCTATTTCTAAATAACCGAAAAGAAGATCTACACCTGCATCTTTTGAAATTTTTGAAATGGATTTCATCACAGAAGAATCTTTTGAAATAGCAATATCTTTATCGATTTCATAATCCCAAGAAAGCGCATCAAATCCTTGTAAAAAGGTTTCTCCAAAACAAAGAAGTTCTACTTTACCTGATACTTTTTCAGCTGCTTTTTTTATCTGAGATATATTAAATTTAATATCATGATTAATAAATTGATATGAAGCAAGTCCTATATTCATATAACCTTCTTTCTTAAAAGATCACAACAAAATTTAAAATATTATACCATAATTTATAAATAAAAAAAATAGAAATAGCATGGCTATCTCTATTCTATTATATTTGATACAAAAGTAATTGTCTCCCCTGTATTGGCATCTAAATAATATGTTTTCGTTTCTTTTACTACTTTCCAAGAAAGAATCGGTTTATCCTTATTAATATAAATACATAAAGATACTTTTTTAGAATCTGGAATCATTTTTTTTGCTTGATATTTCATTATCTTAGGATATGTATTTACATCTAAATTTCTATAATAATGTCCAGATAGACTGAGTATTTTACCCTTTTTATTTGCTGAAATAATCAAGTGATATCCTTCTACAGGTATATTATGATAAAGCTGCTGAAATCTAAAAAAACCATTTTCTATATATACTTTTTTAAATTCACTATTTGGGTTTTTAAAATTCATTAAATGATAAATATCGTATAATGACTGTATTGCTGTTGATTCATCCATAACTTTTATATCAGAAAAACTGCCATCTATCACATCAATTTCACCTTTTTCTGAAAATTTAATCTCAGGAATCATCCCATCATTCAACTGTATTAAATTCTTCAATTCTTCTCTCTTATCACTAAAACTAATTTTATCATTTGGTATAATATATTTATAAAAATCACTAAATAAAACACCTAATTGCGCCCTATTAATAATATTTTTAGCTTTTCCTATTTTCTTATTATCAACAACATATGAACTAAAATCATAGTTTTTATATGTCGCATAATTATGAAGAATTTGAAGTGCTTCTTCCTGAATAATATTTTTATTCGGCTTAAATAATCCATTGCCATAACCATGTATAATATCATTTTCATAGCCCCAGATAATCGCTTTAGAATACCATTTATTAGATTCTACATCAATAAAATGTTCTTTCCATTTAACTACTGGATTCCCTTCTAATCGATAAATCATTGTAACAACCATCGCTCTAGTAGAAAAATCTTTTGGAGCAAACCTTACATCGCTCATACCATTCATAATATGATTTTCAGTAACAAATTTTATATCTTCATAAAACCAATCTTCTTCACTAACATCAACATATTCTGCAAATGATATGAAACTACTACATAAGATTATAATAATGCTTAGAAAAATAAATTGATACGCTTTCATAGCTAGCTCCTTTCTATCTCTTTGTTTTATTGATTCTTATATTCTTTTCACTCGTTGCATTTGTGCTTATATTTTATATTATGTACGCACAAAAGCAACAAATATGTTTATATTTTATTTCTCTAATAATACCCTATATTTTTTTAATTAATTCTTTTATAACTTCTATAACTTCATCAAATTTTATTCCTTCCGCATAAGGAAATTTTTTTCGATAATTTTCCCATCTAGCATTAAAAGTATTCTCTTCCTCTAAATCATTCAAGAGACTTATTAATTTATCCTTATCAAATTCTGTTTCTCTATAATTAAATGTACGCATACAGGCTAATCTTAAAGTCTTAATATTTATATCATTTTTCTTTAACTTATAGAGTATGTATACATCATAGAAATCTTTACTTCTACTATTTAAAAAACCTCTATAATAAATTGTTTGTATCTTCTCAGCTAGTATCGTTTCAATATTATAAGCACATATATTAAATAATACATTTTCAAATACACTTCTATATTTATACTCGATTTCATGAGGTGTTATCGGATCACCAGTAGCTATATCAAGCGGAATAATTTGTTTTATATTATCCAATTTACAAAGTACACTAATACAATAACCACCATATTCATCATTATTCCTTATTTTCTCTATTTTGTGATTTCATAAATAATATCTTCATTTTTATTGAATTTCAAAATTTCAGAAAATTTATCTCTTATATTTTCTTCTGTAAGAGTAAAATTTTTTATCAAAAAATCTATATCAACAGTATTTCTTTCACCAATACCTATAACATTTGAAAGCAGAAATCCCCCTTTAAAAATAAAGTTATTCTTTTCTTTACTTTTTGATATTTTTTCCAAAATGTTTTCTAAAAAATAATGGGTTTGCACCGAATTAAAACTAAGACCTGTTTCCTTGGATATTTTCATACATATAGCCCTTAATTTTTGCTTATTCATATATTATCTCCATTATACTAGCAACTTTATCAACAATATTCATTTTGTTTGAATACTCATAAAGTTTATTTATATTTTTATTTTTATATTTCATATACTTATTTATAGTTTTAGAAAAAAGCTCTGCCTCAATCTCTTTTCTATGATTTATAAAATCACAAATACATCTTTCTATATCATAACAACTAACAATATTTCCATACATTGTTTTTACTTCTATTTTCCCAAGTTCTAATATTTCTTTTTTTACATAATGAACAGATATATCTTTTGCAATCCTATGAGCATTAAAGCCACTATATACTGTTACTTCCATATTCTGTGGTATTACATCAGTGAAATTTTGAAGATAAAGAGATGAAATATAAGAAAATACAATATTTTTATATCGTTGATTTAGAAAAAAATACTCATCATAATCTCCATTTTCATTTATATATATTCCTCTAGCTACTCTTATAATATCACCATTTTCAACCATTCTTGTAAGATAAATTGTAGGTATATTACTATTTTTTAAAGTTGCTGTTGTTATAATTCCTCCACTATTTTCAAGTATTTCTTTACATTTAGTCATATAATTCATAACACATCTCCTTGTTGCTTTTGTGCTTATATTATACCATTTCTTACGCACAAAGACAACAAACAGATTCACATTTTATTTTCACTGCATAAAGTTATATAAAATTCATGTTCTTTTTTACTTTTTAATGTCATGATTCGCCTACAATGTGACCAAGATAGTGCTCATCTAATTTTTTACACAACCTTTTCTTTAGTATACTACAATATAGAGTAGAGAATACATACATGAACATTTTAACTCTTCTTACACACCAGTAATATCCTATGGATTCTGCCTTCTATCCTACCGTTTTCTTCTAAAATAGCCTGAGCTTTATATAAATTCCCACTCCATAATTTTATCGTTCATATCAAATAGTCTTAAATACTACTTACTTTACTTTCCAATATCCCGATTTATTAGACCCAATTCTTTCAATATATCCATTTTTTCTCAAATAAGTAACGTTATTCTGTATTGCCGTC
>PDWI01006623.1_pt1 | contig 14457 bp, 11 predicted proteins | sample 1430891 | NCBI WGS metagenome assembly PDWI01 (sample SAMN01162508, study PRJNA174530) | Oral metagenome, whole genome shotgun sequencing project. | biome: Marine environment; feature: Marine mammal; material: Swab sample of the gingival sulcus; isolation source: swab sample of gingival sulcus...
GCTTATACTAGCCATATTTTGACTAAAAAATCAGCAAAGCGTAAGCGAAATTTGAGAAAAGCTGGCGAAGTATCTACTGGCGATATGAGAAGAGTAAGAGAATTATTGCCATATCTATAAGATGGTAAGAGGAGGATAAAATGCGAATTAAAGGTGCGGTTAACGCAAAGAAAAAACATAAAAAAATACTGAAACTTGCCAAAGGTTTTTATGGTGCTAAAAGCAAAATATTTAGATGTGCTAATCCAGCAGTTATGCGTTCATTACGTTCTGCATATGTTGGACGTAAACTAAGAAAAAGAGATTTTAGAAAGATGTGGATTGCTCGTATAAATGCGGGTACTCGTCAGCATGGATTATCTTATTCTAAATTTATGCATGGACTTAAATTAGCTGAAATCGATATTAACAGAAAAATGCTTTCTGAGATGGCTATTCATGATGCACAAGGATTTGAAGCTCTTGTAAATATTGCTAAAGAAAAACTTGGTGCATAAATATTAGTTTTAGATAGATTAGTCTATAAAGATAATTGATATGATGTTATTGGTATTTATTTAATAAAAATATGTAAAATATTATTTTGGTGTTGATGATGAGATATTTTTCATCATCGATGCCATTTTTTATAATCCGAAAGGTGCAAATTTAAAAGGTGTAAAATGGATCATATTCTAGTAGTAGAAAATTTGCATAAGAGCTATAAAAATATTAAAGCGGTCGATGGAATTAGTTTTGAACTCGATAGAGGAGGATTAATTGGGCTACTTGGACCAAATGGTGCTGGAAAATCTACCACTATATCAATCATTTCGACGCTTATTAAACCAGATAGCGGAAAAGTGTTTTTTAATGGTGATGACATTACTAAAAATCCTAAGAGCATTCAAACATTTTTAGGTGTAGTCCCACAGGAAATTGCGCTTTATAATCAACTTACGGGCATGGATAATCTTAAATTTTGGGCTAGTGCATATAATTTAAAAAGACATGAACTATTAAAACGCATAGAAATTGTATCTGAAATTATAGGCATTGATAAGAGATTATCAAGCCCAGTTTACACGTATTCTGGTGGTATGAAAAGGCGATTAAATATTGGAGTAGCTTTATTGCATAATCCAGAGATTATTATTATGGATGAGCCGACGGTGGGGGTTGACCCTCAATCAAGAAATCATATTTTAAATACGGTTAAAAATCTTAATGACTCAGGAGTGAGCGTTATATATACAAGTCATTATATGGATGAAGTGGAAACTTTATGCAAAAAAATTCATATTATGGATGAGGGGAAGATAATCGCATCTGGAAGTCAAAAAGAATTGATTGAAAATATGCCTAGTGATTGGAAAATTCCTAAAGAGGCGGCATCTATTACAAGACCCAATTTAGAAGATGTTTTCTTAAAATTAACGGGTAGGGAACTTCGAGATTAAGAGTTGTAAAACGATTGATATATATTTGACAAGAGAATTTGAGATTTGCTATACTAACTTTAGTAAATTAAAGAAGAGGTGAACAATATGCAGAAAACATCGAGAAATAAAATATCTATGGCTGTTATTAGACGTTTGCCTAAGTATCATCGCTATTTAAGAGAGTTGCTAGCTAAAGATATTCAACGAATATCATCAAAAGAACTCAGTGAGATAATTGGCTTTACTGCATCTCAAATTCGTCAAGATTTTAATAATTTTGGTGGATTTGGACAGCAGGGTTATGGATATAATGTAGAAGATTTATATAGTGAAATTGGGAAAATATTAGGATTAGATGCCAAATATAAAACTATATTGATTGGTGCTGGTCATTTGGGACAGGCTTTAGCAAAATATGCTGGATTTGATGAATATGGTTTTCATTTAACTGGAATATTTGATATATCATCTGAGGTTATAGGGACAACGATACAAAATGTAGAAGTTATGCATATGGATAAATTAGCTGATTTTACAGCTAGTGAAGATATTGATATTGCTTATATATGCGTAAATGCGTCATCAGCTCAAGATATTACTGATTTGCTTGTGTCGTCTGGTGTAAAAGCTATTTGGAATTTTGCTCCTGTTGACTTGAAAGTTCCAGAAAATGTTGCGGTTGAAAATGTGCATTTGATAGACCATTTGATGACATTGTCATATTTTCTTGATTCAGAGTAATTATATAATTTAATGATTTATAAAATAAATGGATATGGCTAAATTTAGACGAGACATATCCATTTTTTATACTGTTAAGAAATATATAGATGAATAATTTAACGAATTATTGATAGTGGAGGGGAAAATGAAGGATAAAAAACGAGAAGTGGTCTTATCTAAAGAGCAAATTCAGCAACGAATAATCGAATTGGGCAAACAGTTGACAAAGGATTATAAAGATAAAAATTTATTAGTAGTTTCACTATTAAAAGGTGCATTTGTGTTTACTGCTGATTTGGTAAGGGAAATTAAACTTCCAGTGCGAATTGAGTTTATGACGACTTCTTCATATGGGCATGGGGAAGTTTCTAGCGGAAAGTTAAATGTGATTCAGGATATAGGAGTTGATGATTTAAGTAAATACGATATTTTAGTTGTCGATGATATAACAGATTCTGCGATTACTATGACTGGTGTAATTAAGCATTTAAAAGACAAAAATCCATCTAGTATTGCAGCCTGTGTGTTGCTTGATAAACCTTCAAGACGACAGGTTGAGTATAAGGCTCAATACGTAGGTTTTGAAATTGAGGATAAATTTATAGTTGGATATGGACTCAATTATGGAGATTATTTTAGAAATATAGACCATGTATTTGCGTTTGTGGATTAATACTATTCTCAAATAAAAAAATTTTCATATCATAGATGACGAATTTGTTATATGTCTTTTGAGGTCTTATTTAAACTGATATGCTAATAAATTAATTTGATATTAGTATAAGATGTAACTTATTATAAATAACGAAATTTATATGCATAATGGTCTTGATTAAATCGAACATATGTAACTTTTTTAAATTGGATATTAAATATTAATAAGGGTATAAAAGTATTGTTGTTAATTGGTAAATATAAATTTATAAAAAAGCGGAATTAGTCGATATATATATTGATAGTTCCGTTTGTTTATTATTAGAATTAGTATAAAAGATATAAATAGAGGTATTTATGAAAATTTCTCATACAAATATAAATTTAGAAAATATATTTGATAATTCTCAGAATGATTTGAGATATTCTTCTAATCATTCAGATAAGGATTTATCAATGAATATGAAATCTGCAAATGCTCAATCATCAAATCCTACAAGTGATATTTTATCGAAACTTGATAAATTAGAACAATTATCAGGGCGTAGGTTTTCTGAACTTGAGAAAAGTAGTGTGCAAAAATTTATTGATGTAAAAAATTCAAATATAGATGAGATAAATTCTAAATGGGATACTGTTAATATAGCGGTTAAAAAAGAAATTCCACTTACGCAAAAAAACTTAAATGCACTGCATCAAACTCTTAATAAGGAACAAAATACACAGGAAATTTTGGAAACAATTTCTGAGCATGAAAACATAGATAAATCAAATTTGTCCGATGAACAAAAGTTAAAGGAAATATTAGAGCGATATAAAGAATATAAAAAAAATAATCCCTACAAAGGAGATAAGGCTACTGCTAGTGCGTTAAAACAATCATCAAAAACTGCATCAGGATATGATCTAGCAAAGCAAATTGCTGAAGTCACAGGATTAGAAGTTTATAAAAAAGGAAAAATAATTTTTATTAAAAGTGATGATGGTAATTTTAGGGGCATAGATATAAGAGAATTATCAGCTATGCTTGAAAATTCTATAAAATCTGATGAGAGTATAGAGAATTTAATTCAAATTAAATTTAATCAACAAATTGCTTTATCTGAAAACATAGATATATTTAATATAAATTTGAACAAAAATAATTTGCAATATAAGCAAAGTGATATGGATAAAATAAAATTGTCATCAGAGAATATATCTGAAGAAAATATCTTTGATAAATTGAATAAAAATAGCAGTAATCAATTAAATAATAGTCTTGAGTTCAGTGTTAATACAGAAAATAAAGATGTAGATTATCATTTGCAAAATCAGCAAGAAAATCAATTTTATGGGGAATTAATAGAAGAGTTTATAAATGAAATTAATAATAGACTGGAAGAGTCTATAAATGGTGTTATAAGTATGTTGGAAAATAACCCATTTATTTCAAATAATCAGTCTGATGAACTTCTGTTAGATTCTAATTTTAGGACATTTTTAAAAACTGAGATAACTGAGCAGGCATATCATGCACGAGAATATTTTGAAAAAAATAGAACTGATATTATAAAAAATCTTGAAATTCATATAAACGATTATGCTCAAAATAAATCAAATTCGAATGAAACTGCTAATTTAGCAAGGGTTATAGACAAGTTGGATTCTCTTATAACCTCTAATGAAATGTCTATGTACCTTGATATGAAAACGGAAAGAAATTGTTTAAAAATGAGTTCAGATTTACAGATTGCTAGAAATCATCTTGAAATGGGCAGAAAAAATGAGGCTCTTAAAATAATAAAACAGGCTAAAAGTATGCTTGAGGATATAAAATTTATGCCTGATGAAAAGAGCATTGAATTAAGAGCATATCATAGAGGGCTTACTGCTTTAGGAGTGCCATTAACATCTGCATTACTTCAAACAAATAAGTTAAATTCGGCAAGTCAAGTTCTTTCTTATTTTAAAAATATGGGGATTAATTATGAAGCGGAACTTACAAAAAAGATTTTAGAAAATACGGGAGATTTAAAACAAGATAATAATAATTTAAAAGATAATATTAAAGCTATTCTAATAAGCATAAAAAAAGAAACTGAACATAATAATCATAAAGTTTCAGAGGTTATAGATAGCCAACTTTCCAATCTAAATGGGCAGCAGTTATTTAATAAATTAGAGTCAGCTAAGGATATTCAAAATTTATTTTTTCATGTACCCATTAATGCCAATGATGAAATTAAGGATATGCAGTTATATGTGCAGGGGCGTAAGAAAGGCGATAAGTTAGATTGGCAAAATTGTAGTTTATATTTTTCCATTGACCTTAGAAAATATGGACATACAGGTATTCATTTGATTATTCAAGAAAGAAATATCAATATCAATGTTAAAAATGATAATCCTACAACTGTGGATTTTATGATGCCAGCAATTCAGAAGATGAAAGATTTGTTTTCTGAGGTAGGATTTTCTTGGGGAAATATTAAGTTTAGTTCTTATGACAATAATAAGATAAAAAAACAATTTGAAATACCTAATTTAGATAATATAAATGAAAGGAAGATTTTAAATTCAAATAAATCTGTGAAAGGATTTGATTTATCGTTATGAAAAAATATGGAGTAAAGGCATATGATGCTCAAATAGAAAATTCTGCTCGATTAGATTCTAGCACTATTGATGGCTTATCAGAATATATAGTAAAAATAGCAAATGAAGAGAATATTCCAATAGAAGAAGATGTGGATACATTGACTCATCAGATTAGAAATGATATTAGTAAAAATATTCCCCCGCAAATTTATTCATTGATTAGTAGCATGATAGATGTTATAGAGCAGTTGGAGGCTGATAATAATGAAGGTTAAATCAGTTGGGAAATCTCAAGGCGTTAGTAAAACAAAAGCGGTGAAAAAAAAATCCACCCCAAAAGTTACTTTTACTGAAATATTGAGTTATTTGGAAAATGACAGGGAAAAATCAAGGGAAATGCTTGATGAACTTTTAAAAGAAATTGAGGATAAGGGCAGTGTTTTAGTAGAGCATAGAACAGTTGAAAGTTTAATTGAGTATAGAGATATGATTAAGGGATTTGTTCAGGAAGCCGTTGAATCTGGTTATGCAATAGACCAAAGACGAGGTATCAGCCCGTCTGGAAGAACTAGAATTATGAGAACTGTCAAGGAAGTTGATAAGAGATTGGTTGAACTTACCAATATGATTTTAACTCAAGAAAATAAACAAATTAGAATTTTAGAGAAAGTTGGACAAATTCAAGGGCTTTTAGTAAACTTAGTGTTGTAGGGGATATAAAAAGATAATATTATATACTAATATAGTATTTAATAGAGGATAAATTTGATAATCAAAATAAAATAATTAAGAGCGGGAGTAATTATGGATTTAAGCAATATTGAATTATTGTTGCAACAGGTATCTGGAATATCAAGTAAATATGATTTAATAAATAAAAAGACAGGTGGCTATTTTAATATATTTGAAATAGCCAATATCGAATATAATGAAGTTATAATTTGCAGACTTTTGCATGAATTGCTAAGTCCAGATGGTAATCATTTTCAAGGGATTAAATATTTAAAAATTTTCTTTGAGAATGTATTAGATATTGATATTACAGATGAAGAATTAAAAACTGTAAAAGTATTTAGAGAATATATTATTGAAGATAATAGAAGGATTGATTTAGTTATTCAATCTGAAAATTATTTTATCCCAATTGAAGTAAAAATATTTGCAGGTGAACAAGAAAGTCAATGTGCTGATTATTTAAAACTAGCAAGAAGTTCTAAACTATATTATTTAACTAGATTTGGAGATAAGCCAAGTAGTTATAGTACAAATAATTTATCTGTGGAAGAAATTGAAGAAAAAATATCTTGTATTTCTTTTGAAACCGATATTTTAAATTGGCTGGAAAGTTGCGTATCTCAAGCTGATACAATTAAAATTGCAGCTATTAGGGAGATTTTATTTCAATTTATTAATGTGATTCGTAAATTTACAAATCAAGTGGAGGATGTAAAAGAAATGGAAATATTAGATGTGATTACGAAAAATCCTGAAAATATGAGAAATGCCATAGATATAAAGAACTGTGTTGATAAAGCTGGAATAAATTTAATGAAAAAGATTTTTCAAAGTGTTGAGCAAAGACTTGAAAGTAAGGGGATTAAAAAGCTATATAATAAATATGATTATGCAGATGATGATTTTAAGAAGTGTAGAGATTTTTATAAATATCAAAAGTCTAGCTATCCAGGTATAAGTTATCTTCATAAATCATCTGTAAAAAATGATGTAGATATTTGGGTTAGAATTGAAATAGATTATGCTATATTTATAGGATATTGTTGTCCTGTTAATGGAGAGTGGGAAAAGCAGGTGTTGTCGGCTGATGAAATTAAAAAATATACGGGGCATGAAGCTGAAATCGATAATTGGTGGGCGTATTGGGAGTATCTACCCAATGATGATGAAGCAGTTTGTCCAGATTTTAAAAATGCTGATGAACCGTTTTTACAACTTTTTGATAATGATAAATGTGAAAAGTTTATTGGAGTATGTGTAGATAAAGTAGTTGAATTTTTAGAGGTATAGATTTATCTGATATTATTCTCAAATACGAGTGATTGTTGAAGTATATCAGTTTAAATATCCCTCAAAAGACTGGATAAAAAATTCTATCTATATCGTTCAAATTTTTATAATTCTAAAAATTTATAAACTCATTACATTCGAACAGAAGAAATTTTTAACGAATTATTAAAAAATTTTCACATCATAGATGACGAATTTGTTATATGTTTTTTGAGGTCTTATTTAAACTGGTATCATAAGCAAATAATTTGAGTTCAGTATAAGTAATGATATACAGAAGATTTGATAAAATCTATGGACGGAAGATAAACCTTTCGTCTTTTATAGTGTTTTTAGTTATTTTAAAATTATTCTAGCTATTATTATAGAATAAATGGTATAGTAGTATAGTATTTAGTGTTGGGTTTTTACGAAATTTTATAAAATTTACGCATTATAAATTATGAATTTTTCATATATATTATGGGTTTATTTAAACTAATTATGTAAAATTTTTATTTGAAAATAATATAAGGTATAAAAATATAAGAGCGGGAGAAATTATGGATTTACAGATATTAAATGAAAGACAGAAAGAGGCGGTTTTGCATGAAGATGGACCGCTTCTTGTTTTGGCGGGAGCTGGTTGCGGCAAAACTAGGGTTTTAACTCATAAAATTGCATATTTAATTGAAGAAAAAAGGGTTTTTCCAAGTGAGATACTAGCTATTACATTTACAAATAAAGCAGCTGGAGAGATGAAAGAGAGAATTAATGCACTTGTGGGAGATGTTACCAGTGCGATGTGGGTGGGGACATTTCATTCAATGTGCGTTAGAATTTTAAGGAGAGATGTTGAAACGATAGGATTTAAAAGCGATTTTGTGATATATGATACAACAGATCAGAAAACTGTTGTTAAAAATTGTATAAAGCAACTTGGGATGAATGATAAACAGCTAACTCCAAAGATGGTTTTAGCTAGAATCTCAGATGCTAAAAATGATATGATGTCTCCAGAACAATTTGAAAATGATTATTATAGCGGATTATATCATTCTGATATATCTAAGGTCTATGAGCTTTATCAAAGAAAATTAAAGCAAAATAATGCGATGGATTTTGATGATTTAATCTTAAATACACTTAAACTTTTGAAAACTAATAGTGATGTAAAAGAGAAGTATCAAAATAAGTTTAGATATATCTTTGTTGATGAATATCAGGATACAAATAAGGCTCAATATGAACTGGTACATATACTTGCCGATAAATGGAAAAATATATGTGTAGTAGGAGATGCGGATCAAAGTATATATGGTTGGCGTGGAGCTGATATTAGAAATATTAGAGAATTTGAAAAAGATTTTACAGGAGCTGAAATAATTCAGTTAGAGCAAAATTACCGCTCTACACAAAATATATTAAATGCAGCAAATCAGCTGATTGACCACAATCCTCGTAGATATAAAAAGAATTTATGGACAGATGGTGTAGTGGGCGAAAAGATATTATATTATATGGGCAGGGATGAATATGATGAGGCTAGATATAATATAAATGAAATTGAAAGGCTTATAAAAGAAGAAAATTATAATAGTGATGATTGTGCAATACTTTATCGTACAAATGCTCAATCACGGGTATTTGAGTCTATTTTACAGTCATCATCAATACCTTATAAAATTATTGGCGGTCATAAATTTTACGATAGAAAGGAAATTAAAGACGCACTTTCGTATCTTAGACTTATTCAAAACACAATGGATGATGTGGCGTTTTTAAGAATTGTAAATGAGCCTAAGCGAGGAATAGGCACTAAATCCATTGAAAAAATTGCAAAGATTGCTAATGAAAATAAATTAGGATTATTTGATGCGGTTAAGCAAATGATAGATGATGGTGGATTTTCTAAAAAAATTAGTGCGTCAATGAGTGAATTTGTTGATTTAATTACCGATTTAAGGAAGATAAAAGATGAGAAAAAAGCATCTGATATTTTGGTTGATGTTTTAAGACTTAGCGGTTATAAGCGTATACTTGAGATGGAAATGAGCGTAGAAGCTCAATCTCGTCTTGAAAACTTGGAACAGCTTTTGCAAAGCATATTTGAGTTTGAAAGTACGATTAATTCGGATAAATTTGATGATGAAATAGATAAAAAATCAGTTGGAAATTTAGAAAATTATTTAGCTGAAATCAGTTTAGTATCAGATATTGATTCGCTTGATGATGATGACGATGGAGTTAGGCTTATGACTCTTCACGCTGCAAAGGGATTAGAATTTCCAGCGGTGTTTTTAGTTGGCATGGAAGAGGGTATATTTCCTACATCTAGGGCTTTTGATGATCCATCTTCACTTGAAGAAGAACGCCGACTTGCATATGTTGGTATGACTAGGGCTAAGAGACGATTGTCGGTAAGTCATTCATATCTTAGAAATCAATTTGGGAAAACTGCGGTAAATCCAATTTCAAGATTTATTGAAGAAATGCCACAGGAATTATTAGAAAGTAAAGGAAAGGAAGTTGCGACTAGAAAGCAGAGTTTTGATTCTTTTAAGAAAAATATTGGCTATGATTTTCATCTTAGAGAAGATAATAAAAAAACATCTACTAAATCAGAAAATGTTTCTGCTGGTTCTAAAGTTAGACATAAGGTCTTTGGCGAGGGAACTGTTATAAGCGTAGATAATAAAGGCGATAAAACTATTTTGACTATCGCATTTGACGAAAAGGGAATAAAAAAATTACAGTTTGGGCTTGCACCGATTGAGGTTATGTAAGTAGAGGATATAAGCTGCTAATTAAATAACAATAAATTTGGATAAAAATTTACTTTATTGAGAGTTGTATTTAGATTGGAGAATTTATGCGTATAGATTATAGTAAATATCTTGAGTTATCTGATGAACATTTAAGTGTGCCAGAAGTTACTGTAAATGAATTAAAGCAACTTTTAAATTATCATAGCAGACTTTATTATGTAGATAATTCACCTGAAATATCTGATTTTGAATATGATAAATTAATGCAAAATTTATTGAATTTAGAGAATTTATATCCTCATATTAAAACATCGGATTCGCCTACGCAAAGGGTTGGAAGTGAGCCACTTTCGTCTTTTGACAGTCTTACTCATAAAGTGCCTCTTTTAAGTCTTAGCAATAGTTATAATTCTAATGATTTATATGATTTTGATCAAAGAGTTAAAAAAGAATTATCACTAATGGGAAATTATGGGAATAACAACAATAAAAAAGGCTTAAAAAATGAAAGTACGCCATCTTATGTACTTGAACATAAAATAGATGGATTAAGCGTGGCTTTAATATATGAAAAAGGTATTTTTGTAAGGGGTGCTACTCGTGGCAATGGCATGGTTGGCGAGGATATAACAAAGAATCTTAGAACGATTAAATCAATACCCCTCAGACTTACAGAAGATGTTGATATTATAGTGCGTGGAGAGGTGTATTTTCCTAAACAACCGTTTGAGAAATTAAATAAAATGCGTGAGCAAAATGGTGAAACTCTATTTGCAAATTCTCGAAATGCAGCGGCAGGCTCTCTTAGACAACTTGATTCAAAAGTTACCGCTAAGCGTCCGCTATCAATATTTGTATTTGATATATTAGATGGGGATATTGGTGTGGATAGCCATTCAAAGGCTTTGGATAGATTAAAGGAACTTGGCTTTGTTATATCTAATTATACTAAGGTTAGCAATATAAATGATGTTATAAAATACTGTGAAAATATGGGAGAAAAGAGAGAGTTACTTCCTTATGAAATAGATGGTATAGTTATAAAAATTGATAGTTTTAAACAAAGAAGTTTTCTTGGTACACGTTCACGCAGTCCACGGTGGGCAGTTGCGTATAAATTTCCAGCTGAAGAAAAAGAAACTCAAATACTTGATATATATGCACAGGTTGGTCGTACGGGAGTTCTTACCCCACGAGCGACATTAGAACCTGTTTTTATAGCGGGTTCAACCGTTCAACACGCCACGCTTCACAATCAAGATTATATTGATGAAAAGGATATAAAAATAGGTGATTATGTTATTATACAAAAGGCTGGTGATGTTATTCCAGCGGTTGTAAGGGTGTTAAAAGATAAGCGTACTGGAGAAGAAAAAGAGTATAAAATTCCGACGACTTGTCCAACTTGTAATGCCCCAACTCAAAGAATTGAGGGAGAATCTGCTGTAAAGTGTACTAATCCTGATTGTCCTGCTAAGGTGGAAAGGAAGATACGTTATTTTGTATCTTCTGCGGGAATGGATATTGATGGACTTGGAGAAAGTCAGGTTAGACAACTTATTGATGCGGGATTAATTGAAGATTATGCCGATTTATATACATTAAAAGAGCATAAAGAAGAGTTGCTTGAACTTGAGAGAATGGGAGAAAAATCCGTTGATAATTTGCTTAATTCAATAGAAAAATCGAAAAATAATGATTTATCAAAACTCGTTGCAGGTTTTGGTATACCTTTAGTTGGAGAAAAGGTAGCAAAGGTATTATCCAGATATTTTGGCAGTTTAGAAAATATTATAAATGCAAATATTGATGAGCTAACTCAAATTGATGATATTGGGGATAAAATTGCTAAGTCTATAGTTAAGTTTTTTGAAAATGCAGAAAATTATAAAATAATTAAAAAACTTTTAAATGCAGGAGTTAATACATTTTCTAATGCCTCAGAAGTAGTAGAAGATGACTTTTTTTCAAATAAAATATTTGTTTTAACTGGAACTCTTGAAAATATGACTCGTTTAGAGGCTAAAAAACAAATAGAGAGCCGTGGTGGAAAGGTTAGCAGTTCTGTAAGTTCAAAAACTAATTATGTTATATATGGAGAAAATGCGGGTTCTAAATTAGAAAAGGCAAAGTCTTTAGGTGTAAATCTTTTAACTGAAAAAGAATTTTCTGAGTTGTTATAATGATTTTATACTAATCTCAAATAAAAATTTTCACATCATAGATAACGAATTTGTTATATGTCTTTTGAGAATTTATTTAAACTGATATAACAGCAAAATTAATTTGAGAGTAATATCAAATTGACATTAAAATGCATTGAGAAACATTATTAATTATAGTTAGAAAATTGCAAGATATATATTTATATATTGCATAATTATTAACGAAGCACAATTCGCACCAATTTTATTGGATATATTTTAGTCGGAATACGTTTATTGAAGAAGTATTGCAAAACCTTGATAAAGCAAACGTTTTCACATATTTAGGTGAAAAATTTATTTTTTTAATAAAAGTTCTTTAAAGGTACATATATCAATGAGTTGAGCAAATGTTACAATATGTTAATTAAAAAAATACCAATAAAACGTTGAAAAATAGCCTAATTCACGGTATATTATGTATATGTATTTTTTGTAGAATAACAAAAAATACATATATTATTTTGTTAAAGCATCAAAATTATAGAAATATATATTTTTATTATGAAAATTGAAATTAAAGGTTTCGTTTCATTCATTATATGGAGAGGAGTATGATGAAATGGCACAGTATATTTTTAGACGTGTTATATCAATGTTAATTACATTGTGGTTCGTCGTAACTATAACATTCATTTTAATGCACGCAATTCCAGGTGGTCCATTTGAATTAAATGAAAAGGCATTGCCACCGCCTGTTGTAGAGGCGTTAAAAGAAAAGTATCATTTAAATGATCCGCTTATGAAACAATATGTAGATTATTTAAAAGGGGTATTTACATTTAAACTTGGGCCTTCATTTCAAAGACCAGGGATTACAGTTAATCAGCTTATAGAACAAGGATTTCCCGTTTCTGCGAAACTTGGCGGATTGGCATCTATACTTGTTATAGTGCTGGGAGTTCCTATTGGAATTGTATCAGCCCTTAAACAAAATCACTGGCAGGATTATTTTGTTACAATAATAGCGACTTTAGGTGTTGCTGTTCCAAGTTTTGTTTTGGGTACATTAATAATTTATATATTTAGTGCAAAATTAAATTGGCTTCCTGCGTATGGACTTGATTCTTGGAAACATTATATAGGACCTGTTATAACTCTTAGTGGATTTTCACTTGCATTTGTTGCCCGTCTTACTAGATCCAGTTTGTTAGAGGTTTTACAACAAGATTATATTCGCACGGCACGTGCTAAAGGGCTTCCAGAGGGGATTGTAATTTTTAAGCACGCTCTTAAAAATTCGCTTATTCCAGTAGTAACATATATGGGACCTATGATTGCAGCTATTATGACTGGTTCATTTGTTACGGAGAAAATTTTTGCAGTGCCAGGAATGGGACGACACTTCGTTGAATCTGTTGGTAATAGAGATTATACGGTTTTACTTGGAACGACAATATTCTATGCGGCATTTGCCATTTTTATGATTTTTTTAGTGGACATCGCATATGTGTTTATTGATCCTAGAATTAAATTGAATGATTAGGAGGGCATATGACTACTGAAAAATTAAATATCACTGAAGATATGTGGGAAAAAGTTGATCATAGCCTTATGGAAGATGATACTGTATCTAGTCAGAGCATGACTTATTGGCAAGATGCATGGCGACGTTTAAAACAAAATAAATTATCGATGTTGGGATTAATAGTTATAGTTATATTGACACTTATGGCAATATTTGGGCCTATGTTTTCTAAGTATAAATATTCTGACCAAGATTTAAGTATGGCAAATATTCCACCTAGATTTGAATATTATCAAGTAGATGATACTCAACTTTATCTTCATAAAGAGTATAAATTATTTGAAGTTAAAGACGGTGAATTTATAAAAGCTCTTGAGAAAACTAAAGATGATATGATGCATCGTCAAAGAATTTATGCAGTTGGAGAACATGAAGTAGTTGTAGATTATAGTTTAGCGGCTAAGGCTAAAAAATCTAAGAACCCAAATGCTAAAAAATTTGAAATTTTAGTTGATGGCAATGTTATAGAACCAGTCGGAAAATCATTTAATAAGACTTATTGGTTTGGAACTGATTCTCTTGGTAGAGATTTATTTGTTAGGGTTTTAGTAGGGGCACAAATTTCATTAAAAGTT
>PDWI01006625.1_pt1 | contig 14456 bp, 14 predicted proteins | sample 1430891 | NCBI WGS metagenome assembly PDWI01 (sample SAMN01162508, study PRJNA174530) | Oral metagenome, whole genome shotgun sequencing project. | biome: Marine environment; feature: Marine mammal; material: Swab sample of the gingival sulcus; isolation source: swab sample of gingival sulcus...
CTGAAAAACACTTTCCGCACTTGGGAAAGCACTAAACAAATCTGAAAAACACTTTCCGCATTTGGGAAAGCACTAAACAAACCTGAAAAATACTTTTTCCATTGGAAACAGTACAAAACAGACCTCACAGGTTTTAAAACCTGTGAGGTCTTTAATTTTATCTAATTGTTTAATGTTTTTTGTTTTAAACTTTTTTCTTGATAAAAAAGTTACAAAAATTACTCCTTTCAGTCGTGAGTCTTCGACAAGTTTCAAGGCTTAATTTTTACTTTTTAATTCTTAATTAAAAAACGCAAACATTGAGTTTCTACTTATTACTGTTTACTTATTCACTTATTACTTATTCACAATTACTATTTCACTTTATAGCCTAATTGAATTAATTTATTGGTTATCTTTTCTCTAAAATCACCTTGTATTAAAATCTCATCATCTCTAAAAGCCCCCCCCGAACCACATTCTGATTTTAATTGTTTTGCCAACTCTTTAATCTCTTTTTGAGTTCCTAAAAAGCCTGAAATAATAGTTGCCGTTTTTCCTCTACGCTTTTTATCTATTTCTATTTTTAGAATTTGTTCTTGGGGCGAAATAGTGTTTATCTCTTCTTTGTTATCTTTTTCTGAACTTTCTGAACTTTCCGATAACCCTCCTAACTGTTTTAATTTCTCTTTCCAATCTTCCATTTCAATGCTATATAATTTATTTCTGATATGTTTTTTGTAAAAGTTTTTTAGCAAATTCCCAAATAACAATTCCTGCTGTAACACTTACATTTAAAGAATGTTTTGTTCCAAACTGTGGAATTTCAATAGAACCATCACAAATATCAATAACTTCTTGCTGAACACCTTTCACCTCGTTTCCCAATACAATAGCATACTTTCCATTAGGTTCTATTTGCATTTTATCCAACATTACACTTTTATCCACTTGCTCAATAGCCCAAACAGTATATTCTTTTTGTTTTAACTCTTTGACAGCATCAGTTGTATCTTTATAAAAATCCCAATCAACACTTTCTTCTGCCCCTAAGGCTGTTTTATGGATTTCATTATGGGGAGGAGTGGAAGTAATGCCACAAAGACAAATACGCTCAACCAAGAAGGCATCTGAGGAACGAAAAACTGCTCCCACGTTATGAAGGCTTCTTATATTATCCAAAACCACTGTTAGTGATATTTTTTTATGACTTTTATACTGCTCGGTGGTAAGTCTTTCTAATTCGGTTATTTTTAATTTTCGCATTTTCTAATTTTTTACAACAGATTTTATTCTTAAAACAGCCTCTTCTATTAATGTATCATAGCCTTTTTCTTCATCTGCTTTTTTCAGATTTACTTGCAAATCAGGTTTTATCCCCCACTCTATATGTTGCATATTGGCATCAAAAACTGGACTTGCCGAAAAACGCACCATCCAACCATTGGGAAGTTCACTTGAAAGAGGAATTCCACCTCCTCCACCTGTAACATCTCCTAAGATAATACAATTAGGGGCTAATTTCATTCTATTGACAAAATCATTCGTTGCACTGTATGACATTCTATTGGTCAAAACAACAACTGCTCTTTCCCAACGAAGATTTTTATTAGGTTTAGTGTATAGAGGTTTAGGAGTAGAAAAATCAGAATGTCCCACACCTACCTTATGAGAGATATAACCTGTGAGTGTTTTTTCTTTGAAAAAATAAGATGCTAACAGTTCTGCATAATTCAAAGATCCACCTCCATTATTCCTAACATCAATAATTAAGCCTTTACAATTCTTGAAATGTTCAAAAACATAATACATATTTGTATTACTAAATCCACTTGAAAAACTGTTATAATAAAGATAACCTACTTCTTGATTTGCTATCTTCTTATATTTTATTCCTCCTGCTATCTTATAATCATCTCCCAAATATCTATCATTATAAATTAGAGAATCATTAAAATTAGAAGGATAATCTGTGTACCAATTCCAATACCTTGTTCTATTAAAGTTAGAATATAGATTAACATGTCCATCTTTTAATACATCCAACATTTCTCCAAACAAATCAAAAAGTTCAAATTGATTTTTGATAGTATCAACGCGAGGTTTATAGACATGATAAACCGAATCCCAATCTATATTTTTGTAATCCAAATAACAATAACGAGTGTCAATAATTTCCCATAAGGCCTTGAAATTACCTTTCACCGAATTATTATGAGCATTAGGTTCTTCAATACAAGATTGAAACCCAACTAACAAAATAAGAAACGTAATTATTTTTCTAAAAACAAACTTCTTCATAATCATCTCATTCTTTATTTTCTATCAACCTAAAAACATCAGGAGCAACCAATTTCACCTCTCTATTTTGCTCATTTCCAAAATATCGAAAAATATCAAATGCTGTTCCCAAACTAATACCCCAAATATTATATTTGAATACCATATCATTAGCACGATAAATTCTATAATTCTGACTAACACCTAATTTAATAGTCATTTTTTTAAGACGAATATCAAAATCAAGAAAATGATTGATTGCTTGTCGATTATGTAATGAACTAAAATGTATGATATTATCAGTATTTTTTAGTGAAAAAATCTCATAATAGGTTGTTCCTTGTTGAGGTACAAACATTGCTCCTAATAAAGGAATTTGCAATCCATAATTTACTTTGCAATTGATTTTCCACAAACAAAAACTATAATCACAATTCATCACACCATTTAATCCAGTGTATAAATCAAGAGAAAAAGGATTATTAATATTTCTTGCAAGGTATTTACCTGCTAGACCTATCTCTGTACCTGCCCCAAAAGCAACATGAAAATTCTGAAACGAAATATAATTATAACTTCCACCCAAAATCATTCTAGCACCTAAATAAAGCATACGGTTATTTTTAGTAGGATGAAGTGCAGTACCACCCGAAAAAGAATAATGACTAAAAAAAGTATATTTTCTTGATTTTTCAAAAAAACGACTGTTCTGTTTTTTCGCCTCCAAAACCCAACCTTTATATAAAGAAGGAGAAAGATAAGGGTCTTTTATTTCCAACATTCCAATACTTATTTTAGGAGTAGAACGGACAAAAGAAGACTCTTTTAGAACACTATTTTGTCCCAAAAGAGAAAAGCAAATAAATAGAGTAGAAATTGAAAAGAACTTTTTTAACATATACAAATCCCTCTGAAATTAAGAAACAAAAGTAACATATAAAAAGATTCTTTCCAAAAATCTAATTTAATATTTTATCTCAAAATTAAGTTACTTTTTTCTGAAAAAATATTAACTTTGTCAAGACTAAAAATTAAAAATAAAAAAAATGCTATTTTCTACTGCTTATCTTCCGCCTATTTCCTACTTTATCAAAATGGATATACATGGAAAAATTGTATTAGAAAATTGTGAAAATTATACCAAACAGACATACAGAAATCGCTGTAACATTATATCAGCAAACGGAATAGCGAGCCTAACTATTCCCGTAGAAAAAGGGCATGGTAGCAAAATCCCCATAAAAGAAGTTCGTATTTCTGATTATGATAATTGGCAACAACAGCATTGGAAATCTATCTGTTCAGCATATCGTTCATCTCCTTTTTTTGAATTTTATGAAGATGATTTTAGACCTTTTTATCACAAAAAATGGAAATATTTATGGGATTATAACTTAGAACTATTGCATTTAATTTTTAATTTATTGGATATTCAACCCAAAATAGAATTTACCAATAGTTTTCATTTAGAATATAAAAATGAAATTGATAATAGGTTCAATATTCATCCAAAACAGAAATCAACAGTAAAAATTAATCCTTATTATCAAGTTTTTCAAGAAAAACTCGGATTTATAAAAGATATGAGTATTATTGATTTGCTTTTCAATATGGGAAACGAATCAATATTCACAATACAAAACAAATTAAATAATTAAAAATATGTCAGTAAAATTAAAAAATGAAATAGATTGGAATAACATTGGATTTGGATATATCAAAACCAATTACAATATTCGTTGTTCTTTTAAAAATGGAGAATGGGGTGAATTAAGAACTTGTACTGATGAAAATATTTCACTACATATGGCGGCTACAACCCTACATTATGGACAAGAAGTTTTTGAGGGGCTAAAAGCATTTAGAGGTAAAGATGGACGTATTCGTATTTTCAGAATAGACGAAAATGCCAAACGTTTACAAAAATCATGTGAAGGAATATTGATGCAAAAATTACCCATAAAAACGTTTGAAGAGGCAATAAAAAAAGTAGTAAAACTAAATGAAGATTTTGTACCTCCTTACGAATTAGGAGCATCACTTTATATTCGTCCATTATTAATAGGGACAAGTCCTTTTATTGGGGTAAAAGCATCAGAAGAGTACGAATTTATCGTATTTGTAACGCCCGTAGGTCCTTATTTTAAATCTGGATTTAAGCCTTCTCCTTATGTTATAATGAGAGAATATGACCGTTCTGCTCCACTAGGAACAGGAAAATATAAAGTTGGTGGAAATTATGCAGCCAGTTTGGTAGCAGGGAAAAGAGCATACGAAATGGGTTATTCTGCATTATTCTATCTAGATGCCAAAGAGAAAAAATATATTGATGAGTGTGGGGCTGCAAACTTCTTTGGAATAAAAAATAATACTTACATTACTCCTAAATCAACTTCAATTCTTCCCTCAATAACCAATAAAAGTTTAATGTTTTTGGCAGAAGAATTAGGATTGAAAGTTGAAAGACGACAAATTCCTGTTGAAGAGTTAGAAACATTTGAAGAGGCAGGGGCTTGTGGCACAGCAGCCGTTATTAGTCCAATAGAAAGGATTGATGATTTTGACACAAAGAAATCGTATATCTTCTCAAAAGATGGAAAAGCAGGTAAATGGTGTGAAAAATTAAATAATAAATTAAAAGCCATTCAATATGGTGATGAACCTGATAAATATGGTTGGATAACTATTATAGATTAAGATTTAGAAACTAAATTCCCTTAAATTTTCTGTTAGGCAAAAAAAGAAAGAGAAAAATTGACATTTTTTAGGATTTTCAATTTTTTATCTTTACTTTTGTCTGCAGAAAGTCATAAAAACTTAAAAGGTATAAAATATAATCAAAACGAACCTTTAATAACTTATTTATTAACTCGCTTGTAATATGCTAGACGATTATCACCAGAAATACAATGACGCAAGTACGTGCAAAAAAATATCTCGGACAGCATTTTTTGACAGACCAAAAGATTGCAAGTCGAGTTGCGGAGAGTTTTACACTTCGTAAACCTTCTTCTGTGCTTGAAGTAGGTCCTGGTATGGGAGTTCTTACTCAATTTTTATTACAAAATCCACTTATAAATCTTACTGCTATTGAAATAGACCAAGAATCGGTTGATTTTTTAAATGACTATTATCCTGAGTTAAAAGTAATCAAAGACGATTTTCTTTCGATGGATTTAGATTCTCTTTTTGAAGATCCTTTTTATATTATTGGAAATTTCCCTTATAACATTTCAAGTCAAATTCTTTTTAAAGCATTGGATTATAAAGATAAGGTTTTAGGGATAGCAGGAATGTTCCAAAAAGAGGTTGGAGAACGCATTGTATCACCACCAGGAAATAAGCACTATGGAATTCTAAGTGTTTTTTTACAAGCCTATTACAAGGCTGAATATCTGTTTACCGTTTCGCAAGATGTCTTTAATCCACCACCCAAAGTCAAATCGGCAGTAGTGCGTTTTACTAGAAATGATGTTAAAGAGTTGGAATGCAACGAGAAACTATTTAGAAGAGTAGTAAAAACGGCTTTCAATCAAAGAAGAAAAACACTTCGTAACTCTCTAAAATCATTAATAAATAAAGAGAATCTTGCTATTAAAGAGTCTATTTTTAATAAAAGACCAGAACAGTTGGGAGTAGATGAATTTGTGTATTTAACACAGATTATTGATAAACAAAACAGATAATTTAAGATAAGAAAGGAGGGATGATATGGCAGAATTAAGGTTATTCTATTTAGAAAAAAGTAAATTAAAAATTTCAAAAAGTCTTGATGTTTTATCCAAAATAGACATGAAAGATATTTTATGGATAGACCTGAATGACGTAGATATGGAAGTAGAGAATAGATTGGAAGAGTTCTTAAAAATCTATATCCAAGAAGATGAAGAAATTGAAGAGATTGAGATTAGTTCTCGGTATATTCAAACAGAAGATAGCATTGTTGCCAATTCCTATTTTTTACTTGAAAACTTTACCAATGAACCTGTTTCATTTATCTTAAAAAACAATATTTTAGTTTCAGTTCGTGATGTTGATTTACGTTCGTTTAATGAAACTGCCAAGAAGATGTTTGCCAATACTAAAAGTTTTCCTACTGGTTTTCATGTCCTTGTGGCTCTACTTGAAACTCGTGTAGAATACGATGCTGATGTTATAGAAGATACTACCGATTTGATAACAAGTTTAAGTAAAAATTTGAGTACCGTAGATGACCTAGACGAAGATATATTGATACAAATCAAAGACTTACAAGAGAAAGTCATGATAATTAGACAAACAATTGTAGATAAACAACGAATTATTTCTAATATGTTACGTTCTGGGGAGTTTCCAAAAGACTTACTACCACGCTTATCAATGATTATTAAAGATATTAATTCTCTATTTGAATATACAAAATTTGGTTTTGAGCGTCTTGACTATTTACAAGATACATTTTTAGGGCTTGTAAATATTGAACAGAATAAAATTATTAAAATATTTACAGTTGTATCTATTATCTTTCTTCCACCAACACTTATATCAAGTATTTACGGAATGAATTTTAAATTCATGCCTGAATTAAATTGGAAATTTGGTTTTCCTTTTTCTATCGGATTAATGGTACTCTTTACCTCGGGAATTATCTTTTTCTTTAAACGAAAAAAATGGCTATAAACCAATAGTATCTTTTCAAAAAAACAGTAAATTTATGAAACAAAAAATCATTTTTTTATTTATTCTTCTCTTAAGTTTGGTTTCTTGTAACCAAGGAAGTATCAACGGATATGTAACTTATCAATTAAGCGAATTTGGTAGTTCAAGTGTTGATCAATATGCTGAAATTTATATAACAAAAAAAAATATTGACACAATTAAAACTTTCTTAACGATTACTCATTTAGAAGAACAGATACAACAATATCAAAAGGATATGAAACGTACAAACAATAAATATATTCTTGATAGTTTACAAAAAAAAATAATTGAAAATAAAAAATTAATTAGGGAAAAAGCATCTAACAAACACGATATTTCTCTACTGGCTGACAAAGCAATGAGAAATTTAATTAAAATAAAAGAGGATAAAAGAACCTATAAAGAGTTAGTGGATAATGAAGGAATGTACAGTAGTACAATAAAAGTTGGAAATTATAATTTAATTGCAATTTCTGAAATGATTAAGAAAGAAAATCTACTAGAAAGACGTGGAAAATTATTTATTATGCCCATATCTATATCAAAAGATAAACAAATCAAAGTCAATATTAACTTCAAATAAATACTTTAAGATAAACTCTTTTTTGTTGTTGTAAAAAAGACACCAATTAATAAAGGAAGTACTAAATTAATTATCCAAATCATAATTCCTGTAAGAATAATCCCTATTTGATTGGTGGAAAAAACACCAAGTATAAAAACGGAATAAGCCCCACGAATTACTGGTTCTGAAAATGCAAAAGAGGGAGTAAAAGTGATAAAAAAGTACATTGTAGGTATTGAAATCAATGCTGAATAAGATGTTAAACTTACTCCAAAAAATTGTAACAAAAGAAAAAATTGTACATTAAAAATAACAAATCGAATTGCTGACCAAAATAAAATTATTAACAAATCTTTCATTTGAAAAATAGATACAACCTCTATTAATTGTTTTATTTTCTTCTTTTGAGCCCATTTTTTCTGTCTTATATTTTCTATAAAAATAGGATACAACAAAACTAAAATTACACTTATTAATATAATTAAAGTGATGTAAAGAAAAAGGAGTAAATAATTGATATTATAATTGTATTTTGTAAAATAAAAAAGAGAAGTTCCACCTCCTAATAATAGAATAACTATATTCTGAGTAAGTCCATTAAAAAGGCTCAATACTACTCCTATTGTTCTTTTAGAATGTGGTAAATAGAGAACACGCCCTGCAAATTCCCCTACTCTATTGGGAGTTATATATCCTGTATAAAGTCCTGAAAGAACAGATTTAAAAGCAGTGAAAAAATCTAAATCAAATGTTTTCTTTGTTATTTTCTGCCATTTTTTAACTTCAATACTCCAATTAAAAGGCATTAATAAAACCACTAATAAAAGCAAAAGTATTCGTTGTAAAGAAAAATTGTCAAAAGATTTTTTTAATTCATACCAATATTCAAAATTTATTAATTTATTAATAATAAATCCAATTGAAAGTAATAAGATTATTATTTTAACAAGATTGAATATGTTATTTTTAAATTTCACTATATATTTTGAAACAACTAAACATTACAACTTCAAAATTTCCAATGCCTTATCAATTCCATTGATATTTTTACCACCAGCAGCAGCAAAAAATGGTTGTCCACCACCTCCACCTTGAATCTCTTTGGCAGCAGTTCGTATCATTTGTGTTGCGTTGTATCCCTGATTTACCAAATCATCAGAAAGAAGAACAGTCAATGATGGTTTTTCGTTATAAACACCTGCAAAGGCGATAAAAAACTTCTCTTTCAACTCATTTTTTAATTTGAATGAAAGTGATTTAATAAAATCAGCAGGTTCTTTTAATGTAGCCTTAATAATTGTAATATCGTTATCTTTTATTGCCGAACTTAAAAACTTCTCTTTTAGATTCTCAATTTGTTGCATTTGATTGGCTTCAACCTCTTTTTTAAGTTTGTTGTTTTCAGCAATCATATTAGAAAGTGCTTTTAACAAATCAGGAGTATTGTTTAACATCTCACGAGAAGAATTCAGAAGGTCATTTTGCTTATTCAACATTTCCTCCACAGCCTCACCAGAGATAGCCTCAATACGACGTATTCCTGCTGCAATAGAACTTTCAGACGTGATTTTTACCATTCCAATTTCGCCTGTTGCTCCTACGTGCGTACCTCCACAAAGTTCAGTAGAAGTGCCAAACTGAATAACACGCACTTTATCACCATACTTTTCTCCAAAAAGAGCCATTGCACCCATCTGGCGAGCATCATTGATTGGTACAGAACGCATTTCATTACACGAAATATTTTCTCGTATTCGTCTATTGGTAAGTTGTTCTACTCTTTTTATTTCTTCGTTAGTCATTTTTTGAAAGTGAGAGAAATCAAAACGCAAACTGTCAGCACTAACAAGCGAACCTTTCTGTTCAACGTGCGTTCCTAAAACCTCCCTCAACGCCTCGTGCAAAAGGTGTGTCGCAGTGTGATTTCGTGCTATTGCATTGCGTTTTTCAACGTCAATAATAGCCGTAAATGTCGCAGTTGCATCGTTTGGAAGTTTGTCAGTTAAATGAACAGTTAAATTATTTTCATTTTTTGTGTCAATGATTTTAACTTGTTCATTATCATTCTTTAATACTCCTTTATCTCCTATTTGTCCTCCTTTTTCGGCATAAAAAGGCGTTTGAGTAAGAACAATTTGATATAATGTTTTTTTCTTCTGTTTAATTTGACGATAACGTACAATTTGCGTTTCGGTTTCCGTTTGGTCGTAACCCACAAATTCCGTGTCGTTATCACGAATGATAACCCAATCGCCCATTTCCACGTTAGAAGCATTTCTTGCACGGTCTTTTTGCTTTTTCATTTCAGCATCAAAACCTTGCATATCTATTTTTATACCTTTTTCTCGTAAAATCAACTCTGTCAAATCAATAGGGAAGCCGTAGGTATCATATAATTTGAAAGCAATTTCACCAGAAAGAAGTTCGTTGTTTTTAGGTAAATTCTTTTCTAACAGTTTTATCCCTGTTTCCAAAGTACGCAAAAATGCTTCTTCTTCCTCTTTTAAGACTTTCTTGATTAAATCTTTTTGGCTGACTAATTCCGAAAAGGCTCCTCCCATTTGTTCTACCAAAGTGTCCACAATTTTGTACATAAATGCTTCACGTTGTTCTAAATAAGTATAGCCATAACGAACAGCACGACGCAAAATTCGGCGAATAACATATCCTGCCTTTGCATTAGAAGGAAGTTGTCCGTCAGTTACTGAAAAAGCAATTGTTCGCAAATGGTCAGCAATTACACGAATAGCAATATCCACTTTATCATCTTTTCCGTACTCGGTGTGAGTAACTTGGCTAATTTTCTTGATAATCGGTTGGAAAACATCGGTGTCGTAATTGGATTTCTTCCCTTGAACAATCATACACAAACGCTCAAATCCCATTCCTGTATCAATCACTTTGTTAGGAAGTGGTTCTAATGTTCCGTCTGCTTTTCTATCAAATTGCATAAACACATTATTCCAAATCTCAATCACTTGTGGGTGGTCAGCATTGACCAATTTCTCTCCTGCAACCTCTTTTCTCTCTTTATCAGAACGATTGTCATAATGAATTTCAGAGCAAGGACCACAAGGACCTGTATCGCCCATTTCCCAAAAGTTGTCTTTTTTATTTCCGTTGATAATACGATATTCTGCCAAATAGTTAGACCAAATTTCCGCTGCCTCGTCATCTCTTTTTAATCCTTCTTTTTCAGCACCTTCAAAAACAGTAACATACAAGCGGTCTTTATCCAATTTTAAGACTTCTGTTAAATATTCCCATGCCCAAGCAATCGCCTCTTTTTTGAAATAATCTCCAAAAGACCAATTTCCAAGCATCTCAAACATTGTATGATGATACGTGTCATGTCCTACTTCGTCCAAATCGTTGTGTTTTCCACTCACACGAAGACATTTTTGCGTGTCAGTAACTCTTGGGTATTCAATAGGGTCATTACCTAAAATAATGTTTTTAAATTGATTCATTCCTGCATTGGTAAACATCAACGTTGGGTCATCTTTGATAACCATTGGTGCAGAAGGAACTATTTTATGCTCTTTTGATGCAAAAAAATCTAAAAACGATTGTCTTATCTCTTTTGAAGTCATAATTCTTTTTGAATATATTTTATTTTTTCCAGTTTTTACTCTTGAAATTGTTTTGTTTTATTTTTTCTATAAAAACAAATACAAAAATAATTCAAAATTATTACTTTTGTACACAAAAACATTGTTTTTATTCTAAAAAGGTACGCTAATCTTCTAATATGAGTAAGAAAAAGAAATATATTTTTAATCCAGAAACCACAAATTTTGAGGAAGTTAAGGTTAATTCTATGTATAAATTAATGGTCGTATTATTTCATATAATATTAGGAATATCATTAGGATTACTTTTCTTCTTTTTATTTATTTCATTCATAAAATCCCCCAAAGAGAAAATATTATTAAATGAAAAAACACATATTGAAGAACAATATAAAATGCTCAAAAAGCAGATAAACAAAATCCAATTAGTACTAAATGATTTACAACAAAGAGATGATAACTTATATCGTACTGTTTTTCAGGCAGAACCAATCCCAATAGAAGCACGACACACACCTACAAGTAATATTGAATATTACAATGAACTTTTACAAAAAACAAATTCACAAATTGTAGTAGAAACGACTCGTAAAATAAATTCTTTGAAAAAACAGATTTATGTACAGTCAAAATCATACGATGAAATATTGTATTTATCTAAAAATAGAGACAAAATGCTACAAGCCTTACCTGCTATTCAACCAGTTGCAAATAAAGATTTGAAACGTGTTGCATCAGGCTTTGGGTATCGTTATGACCCTATTTATCACACACGAAGATTCCACAAAGGAATGGATTTTTCAGCCCCACGAGGAACTGATATTTATGCTACTGGTAATGCACGAGTTATTTATGCAGGTTGGAAATCAGGATATGGAAAATGTGTATATTTAAGTCATGGCTATGGATATATAACTAGATATGCACATATGTCAAGAATTAAAGTAAAAAAAGGACAAAGAGTAAAACGTGGAGAAGTTATCGGATTAGTTGGTAATACAGGTAAATCAACTGGTCCTCACTTACATTACGAAGTTAGAAAAAATGGTAAAGTAATGAATCCTAAAAATTATTATTTCTTGGAATTAACTCCTGAAGAGTACGAACGATTAATCAAATTAAGCGATAATTCTGGTCAAATATTAGATTAAAAACAGAAATAATATGCCTTGTTCTAAAAATATAAAATCGCCTATTGGTATTTTTGACTCTGGATATGGAGGACTAACCATATTAAACGAGATACGAAAAAAAATGCCTAATTATGATTTTTTATATTTAGGAGATAATGCTCGTTCTCCATATGGAACTCGCTCTTTTGATGTTGTATATAAATTCACATTAGAATGTGTAGAATATCTTTTCAACCAAGGCTGTGAACTCGTAATTTTGGCATGTAATACAGCATCAGCGAAGGCTTTAAGAACTATTCAACAAAAAGATTTACCCAAGAAATATCCTAATAAACGTGTTTTAGGGGTAATACGTCCAACGGTAGAAGCCATTGAAAAACAGACAAAAAGCAAAGAAGTTGGACTTTTTGCGACCAATGGAACAGTGGTTTCTCATTCTTATCCTTTAGAAATAAAAAAACTCTACTCTGATATAAAATTATATTCGGTAGCATGTCCGATGTGGGTACCATTAATTGAAAATAGAGAGCATCTGAATAAAGGGGCTGATTTTTTTGTGAAAAAATATAGTGATGAATTGATGCAAAAAAGTAAAAATATAGATACCGTCATTTTGGGATGTACACATTATCCTTTGTTGATAAATAAAATTAGTGAAGCATTACCAAAAATGAATATCATCTCACAAGGTTCAATCGTTGCTGATAGTTTAGTGGATTACTTAAAAAGACATGCAGAAATGAATATTCGATGCTCTAAAAATGGAACTGTAGAATATTTAACAACCGAAAGTGAAGACAAATTTATCTCATCTGCAACAACCTTTTTATCTAAAAAAATAGAGGCTCGTCAGATAGAATTAAACAACTAAAAGTTTTTTCAATGGCACTTTTTATTTCTTTTTCATTAATTATTATTACTGCTTATAGTACGTTAATACTCTTTTTTAGTTTTGGATGGAATAGAATTCCTTATTTTTCTCCCCAAAAAAAATGTACACAAAAAGCAACAATTATTTGTCCTGTAAAAAATGAGATAGAAAATTTACCTTATCTACTCAAATCATTAAAGAAACAAACTTATCAAAATTTTGAACTAATTTTAGTTAATGATAATTCAACCGATAAAAGTTATTTCTTTTTACAAAACATCAAATTAGATAATTTTTCTTTTGATATCAAAATCTTAAATAACAAAGGAGAAGGTAAAAAAACAGCCATAAAAACAGCCATAGAAAGCACTCAAAATGAATTAATTATTTCTCTTGATGCAGATTGTTTACCAAGTGAAAAATGGTTGGAAACGATTGTTGCCTTTTATGAAGAAAGGCAATCAGATTTGATTGTTTGTCCTGTTGTAATCAACGAGAGAAAATCTTTTCTTTCTAAATTCCAACGACTTGAATTTGTAAGTCTTGTAGGAAGTGGTGCTGGAGCAATAGGTATTGGCAGGCCTATTTTGTGCAATGGTGCAAATTTAGCATTTAAGAAGACAGAATGGGTCAAAAGTGAAAAAGATTTATATTTCAATGAAAAAAGTGGAGATGATATTTACCTTTTACAAAGTATCAGAAAACGAAAAGGAAAAATTGATTTTCTAAAAAATAAAAATACAACTGTCATCACCAAATCTAAAAAGAATTTAAAAGAATTTCTAAAACAACATATCCGTTGGGCTTCAAAAACTTCTGCTCTCAAAAACAAGGACTATCTTCTTACTTCAATTATTGTCTTTTCAGCAAGTTTGTTATTAGTTATGACTTTGTTTCTTTTCTTATGTTTTAACATCTCTTTTCTAATAACTTTTTTACTATCATTTATTTTGAAATATGTAGTAGATACACTTTTTTTTCTACAACTAAAATCTTTTTTTGACCTTAAAAATATTGCTTTACAGAGCCTTATTTTTTCATTTTTCTATCCATTTTATGTAGTCATAACAGCCTTATTTTCTTTTTCTAAAATAAAGCAACAAAGACAGAAAAGAAATTCTATTTTTTCAATAACTTGATAATGTCTTTTTCTATTTTTTTAGGTTTCGTCATTGAACCATATCTCTTAACAGGTTTTCCATTTTTATCAATCAAAAATTTAGTAAAATTCCATTTTATATTCTTATATTTTTTATTTGGAACATTACCTTTAAGATAATCATAAAGAGGATGTGATGATTCTCCATTTACTTTTATTTTATCAAACATCGGAAAAGAGACTCCATAATTTAATTGACAAAATTCTGCAATTTCAT
>PDWI01007335.1_pt1 | contig 14455 bp, 19 predicted proteins | sample 1430891 | NCBI WGS metagenome assembly PDWI01 (sample SAMN01162508, study PRJNA174530) | Oral metagenome, whole genome shotgun sequencing project. | biome: Marine environment; feature: Marine mammal; material: Swab sample of the gingival sulcus; isolation source: swab sample of gingival sulcus...
TTGAACACAATTTAATTTTAGTCACACGCAATACCAAAGATTTTGAAGGATTAGGTATAAAATTATTTAACCCTTTCATAGAACATTAAAAATAGAGAATAAAATGAACAACATACACAACCATAAAATTTTAATTTTAGATTTCGGTTCACAATATACACAACTTATCGCACGTCGTGTGCGTGAAATTGGGGTTTATTGTGAGCTTTGGGCTTGGGACGTAACTGAAGCCCAAATTCGTGAATTTAATCCAACCGGGATTATTCTTTCGGGTGGTCCTGAAAGTACCACAGAAAAAGGTAGCCCTCGAGCCCCTGAATATGTATTTAATGCAGGTGTGCCAGTGCTGGGTATCTGCTATGGAATGCAAACAATGGCAATGCAACTTGGGGGCTTAACGGAAGGGTCTGACCATCGTGAATTTGGCTATGCACAGGTTAACTTAAAAGAAGAAGATCAATTATTTGCAAAATTAAATGATAATTTGACCGCTTTAAATCCGCAATTAGATGTGTGGATGAGTCACGGCGATAAAGTAACCAAATTACCACAAGGTTTCCAAGTAACAGGCTTAACACCAACTTGTCCGATTGCGTCAATGTCGGACGAAAGTCGTCAATTCTACGGTGTGCAATTCCACCCAGAAGTGACCCACACTAAACAAGGTTTAGGTTTATTAACTAATTTTGTGGTTAATATTTGTGGTTGTGAAACCAAATGGACACCAGAAAATATCATTGAAGACGCGGTTGCTCGCATTAAAGCACAAGTGGGCGATGATGAAGTGATTTTAGGATTATCAGGTGGTGTCGATTCATCCGTCGTTGCATTATTACTACACCGTGCTATCGGTAAAAAATTACACTGTGTTTTCGTGGATAACGGATTATTACGCTTAAACGAAGCTGATCAAGTAATGGAAATGTTTGGCGATAAATTCGGATTAAACATCATCAAAGTTGACGCGGAACAACGTTTCCTAGATCGCCTTGCGGGTGTTGATGAGCCAGAAGCAAAACGCAAAATTATCGGTAATGTATTCGTGGAATGGAAGTATTCGATGAAGAATCTCACAAACACAACAGCGTAAAATGGTTAGCACAAGGCACAATTTACCCTGATGTAATCGAATCTGCCGCAAGTAAAACAGGTAAAGCCCACGTAATCAAATCTCATCACAATGTTGGCGGATTGCCTGATTATATGAAACTTGGTTTAGTTGAGCCATTGCGTGAATTGTTTAAAGATGAAGTGCGTAAAATCGGCTTAGCCTTAGGCTTACCAGCTGAAATGCTCAACCGCCACCCATTCCCAGGTCCAGGTTTAGGCGTGCGTGTTTTAGGCGAAGTGAAAAAAGAATATTGTGATTTACTCCGCAAAGCAGATGCTATTTTTATCGAAGAACTACACAAAGCTGATTGGTATTATAAAGTCAGCCAAGCCTTTACGGTATTCCTACCTGTGAAATCAGTAGGCGTAATGGGCGATGGACGAAAATACGACTGGGTTGTTTCCCTGCGTGCCGTTGAAACTATCGACTTTATGACTGCACACTGGGCACATTTACCTTATGACTTATTAGGTAAAGTATCGAACCGTATTATCAACGAAGTAGATGGTATTTCTCGTGTCGTTTATGATGTAAGCGGTAAGCCACCTGCGACAATTGAGTGGGAGTAATGTTTTACTATTTCATACCGTTTCAGGACGTTTCAAAAATCACGATAAAGCCTTTGTTTAAAAGGCTTTTATTATTTCAAACCATTTCACAACGTTTCATAACGTTTCATATTTTTGACGGTTTTATTGACGGTTTTATTTTTAATTTATCTTTTTAAAGTATATAATACCGTCAAATTAAGTCGGTATTATAAAATCGTAGGAGGGATGTGGTGTTAAGTGATACTAAAATTAAAGGATTAAAGAAAAAAGATAAAGGTTATAAAGTAACAGATAGAGATGGGCTATATGTTTTTGTTACTAAGACTGGTATTATTTCTTTTAGATATGATTATAGAATTAATAATAGAAGAGAAACTTTAACTATTGGAAAATTTGGATCTTTTGGTATAACTTTAAAAGAAGCAAGAGAGCAACTTGCAGAAGCTAAAAAATTAGTAGCAAAAGGAATTTCACCTGCAATGTTGAAAAAGCAAAAAAAACAAAAGGGGAAAGATGCTAATAGTTTTGATTTTTTTGCTAAAAGATATTTAAAGGAAGTAGATTTAGCTGATAGTACAAGGCAATTAAGAATAGCAACATATGAAAGAGAAATAAAACCTTATTTTGCTAATAAATTAATGACTGAAATTACATCTATTGAAATTAGAAATCACTGTGAAATAATTAAAGAGAGAGGGGCTCCATCAACGGCTATCTTTACTAGAGATCTATTTAATTTAGTATATAACTTTGCTATTTTGAAAGGCTATGAATTTAGTAATCCAGCTGAAAAAGTAAAAAATTCATCAATAGCAACATTCAAACCAAGAGAAAGAGTTTTAACGCCTAAAGAAATTCACTTATTTTTTAATGAACTAAACAAAACTGAACGATATTTTACCTTAAGAAAAGGCATTTTATTTATTCTTTATACAATGGTAAGAAAAAGTGAGTTTATATTTGCAAAATGGCAGGAGTTTGATTTCAAAAATAATACTTGGACTATTCCAGCAGAAAGAATGAAAGCAAGAAGAAGCCATAATGTTTATTTATCTACACAAGCTATTGAAATATTAACTGCTTTTAAAATTTATAGTGAAAGTTCGGAGTTTATTATTCCATCAAGAACGTCTTTATTAAAACCTGTGTCTTTGAGTTCTCTCAATCGTGTTGTTAATGAAACAGTAAAAATTATGCAAGAGAAAGATATGATGATAGAACCTTTTACTATTCACGATTTAAGAAGAACAGCATCAACTTTATTACACGAACAAGGTTTTAATTCTGATTGGATAGAAAAATCACTAGCCCACGAACAACAAGGAGTAAGAGCTGTTTATAATAAAGCAGAATATGAAAATCAAAGGCGTGAAATGATGCAAAAATGGGCTGATTTAGTAGATTCTTGGATTGCTGGAAAAAATATTTAATAAAAAAGCTAGATTTCTCTAGCTTTGTTTTGTTATTTTTTATCTTCAATAGTGTAATCTTCAAATTCAAAGGCTTTTTTGTTAAGCCAAAGATTGATTTGTTCAAATTGTTTAGCAAGCGGTAAAATTTCATTACGTGCAAATACTTTAGACGCTGGCTCAATACTTCCAAATCCGCTTGTGTTTGTTGGCACAATCCCCATAATATTGGGCGGTATTCTTGCGGCTGCAAGTTGATCGTCTCGGCTAATTGATTTTATATTTAAAAATTCATCTTTTGCAGTAACTTCACTAATAGGCAAAAGTTTCAAGCCGTCAGATTTTCCATTAGGTGCATAAAGTAATAAATTTCTAAAATTACCAGGTCCTTTACTTTGAGCAAGTTGTTCTTGTAAATCTTCAACATCTTCATCAAGCAAATTAGGATCGGTTAAATACATAATATAACCTGCGTGTGAGCCGTTACGATAATATCGCAATCTAAAATTTGTTGCTTCATCGTTTAGTAATGCAGATTGAACCGCAGGAAGCCATTCAGGAACACCATATATTTCTTGATTAACATCATATTGTTTTAAATGAAAAATACTACCTTTAGGGAACTCATAAGGTTCATCAAATTCATTATTCAAAAATATAAAACCGTCTTTTGTTTTTCGTGTGTATTTTGCAGGGCTATGTCGCAATGCGATAATTTGCCCTTTCATATTTTCCACTTTTTGAACATAAGCATTACCAAACCACAAAAAATCCATTGCTAACTTAACGATTTCTTGCTGTGAAATTAAAGGATTATTTTTTAGACAACTTGCTAAAATATTTGCTTTTGCTTGCAAAGCTGATCGCAAATATAACAACTTATAAAAATATTTAGAATGTGCATTTATAGAAAAAGGTAGCTCATAATAAGAGCCATTAAAATCAGCTCTAAAAAGCCCTAATATATCTAGCACACTGCTAATTCTCTCTTCATTTTCAAAGCTAAAACTTTTTAGTGTTTTTTTAGTATTGTTCATCTCTTACCTCATCTTTACCTATTCTTGTATTCTCTAGTTGTTTTTTTGTTACTTTTTTAGTTTTTTTAACCTCTTTCATCTTTTCAGCTTTTGGCATTTCAACCGCTTCAATATTTACCAAATAACCGCTACTTGATAAATTATGAGTAACCTTTTCAATTTGCCAACTAACAGCATCTATTTTTTCTTTTAATCCTTTTGTTTTAAGTGGGCATAATGCAAACACATTAGCGTGATCTAAAACTGCGGTAAGACTTAATTTTTTTGCATTAGCAGATAATTCATTAAGTTTACTTTTAGCTGCAATTTCTGCACGCTCTTTACTTGCAAAAGTTTTTTTAATATCACGAGTATTTTTATCACTTCCAACAATAACAACTTTTCTAGTGCCTTTGCTATTATCGTGATAATACGCTTTAATACCTGTTATTTTCTCATTTCTCTCGCTTTCTTGATAAGAAAAAGAAGTTACATCAGATGAAAAAATGCTAATTTTGGGTATCTCTTTACCGCTTGGCGTTTGTTTATCATCTTTTGCAACAAAGATTATTTTTTTATTTTTAATACTTGCTTTAGCATTATGATCCTGTGCTAACCTTGTTATTAAATTTGCATCACTTTCATTGTGCTGTGCTAAATATGTAATTTTAGTATTGGCTAATTCTTTAGATATTGACACTGCTAACTTATTACGCCCAGCAATAATATCAAGCACACCTTTTAAGGTGGTATCATTATATTTTTTATTTCTTGATGTTAAAAATTCACTACTAAAATCAGCACTAATAGCATTAATATTAAGCGTTGCTGGTGGGTTGGTATAGTTTAAAGTTGAAACTTTAAAATCGCCCATATTAAAAATATTATCACCTAAAATAATATCAAGATGAATAACCGCATCTTTTTCTGGAATTTGTAAAAGTCTATCAAAATCACTTAAATTAAGGTTAAGGCTATCAGCTTCAAAACCGCTATTATCAGTTAAAGAAAGAGATAATAGCCTTGAATGATGCTTAAATGCTTTGCCGTTAATCGTAAGTTTATAATCAACTTTCATAATGAATCTCTTTTAATTTTGGTGCAAGTTTAGGCTCTAAATGATGAGCTTTTTCACAAGTGGCAATACTAACACCTTTAACGCCATTTTGTTCTGTTTCACAAGCGATGATCACTTCTTCAACATCACTGATAGTAAATAAAATATCAACGCTATCGTGGTTTAAAATATCCACTTCAAAACGGATATTATCTGCTTTATGATTAGGAATATTTTCACTTACCCACTGCGTGATCCAATATGAAAGAGGGCTTATATCAGCAGGGTAATCAGTGATTAAAACCTGCAAATCATATTTTATTTTATGCTTACCGCTTGGTCTTTGATGGTTGCTATAAAAATTTATAATTTGCCCACGATCTACAACTACGGTCGTCTGTTCGGTGCTTAAACCTTTTGCTAACAAATAAGCTCTTAAATTGCTTGGTTTTTTCATACCACTGCCTTATTATGGTTATCATAAAACACTTGACATTCAAAGCAATAACGAACGCCTTGCACTTGCTCACGGCGTGCTTTGGGGATTTCATCGCCACAATCTTCACAATATTGCAAACTAATAGCGGTTACTTTTTTACGCTTTTTTGCAAGGGCTAAATTGCGGTAAAATTCCGCTGTTTGTTGAGCCTTGTCGATAATATCGCTCATTATTTTTTTACCTCATTTTTTAATAACAAATTAACAGTATTAGTAAATGACTTTACTTCTGCTTTTAATGCTTTAGTCTCACCTTTCATTTCAGCAAGAGCAATTCGCAATTCTGCTAAATCTGTTGCTTTAGGTAAGTTTTCTAAAATCTCATCAATGCGATCAACTCTATCTTCAACCTTATCAACCTTGTCATTAACAAGAGAAATATCATCACGTTTAGCATAACGTGCATCAAGTTTTAGCCATAAAAAGCTACCAAATATGGTCGCAAAGGTGAGAAAAAAACCTGTATATTCTTTTATAAAATTTACGATGTTAATCATCTTTTTCACCTTTTCCTTTATCAATACAAATACTTTTAAAAATTTGATTGTGGTTTAAAATCTGCCTTTTGGTTTCGCTCGTATCTTTTCGGCTTGGATAGATAAAACCAAAGGCTGTGCAAGAGGTGTTAATCACGGAAATATTCTTGCTTGTGCAACTGCTCATCAATAGCGTCATCGCTAATAGTGGCGTTATGGTTTTTAATTTCTGTAGCTGTTTTTGCATTGGTTAGCTCCTTTTCTAATGCTTGGCTTTTGTGTTGCTCGTCTTGTAGTTTGTTTTTGGTGTTGTTATAAGCAGTGCGGTAATAGATAATCACACCTATAAGAGTTGCGAAAATACTTAAAATTACACCGCTTATTATTAAAATAGTTGTCATAGTTTTTCCTTTTTAATAAAAATATTTAAAATTTGCTTGGCTTCTAACGCTTAACGCTTTATAATGTGCAGTATGAAAACGGTAATTTATACAAGAAAAGCAAATAAAGATTTGGTAAAAATTCCAGCCCACACGGCGGATCGCATTCGTGCAAAGGTTGAACAATACGCCAAAAATCCAACAGAACTTGCAAACAATATCAAAAAACTGCAAGGCTACCCTTATTACCGTTTGCGTGTTGGTGATTACCGTGTTGTTTTTGATGAAAACGGTAGAGTTATTGAAGTTATAGCAGTTAAACCACGCGGTGGTGCTTACAAATAAACTAGGAGAGAATAATGGCACTTGCTCAAAGAATAGAACTAAACGGCGTTGATTACGCTTTAATCCCTTGTTCAGCATTCGACGAAATGGTAGAAGTAATAGAGGATAAGATAGACATCGCTTCTGCAACTCGTGTGATGGAGAATTTAGCCCCTGACGATTTACTTCCTTCTCACTTTGTCGATCGCTTGCTTGAAGAAAACGCCCCAAAATTGCAACTTTGGCGAGAATACCGAGGACTAACGCAAAAAGAACTTGCTGAAAAAATCGGTATTGCAAAAAATTATTTAAGCGAGATTGAGCGTGGTAAAAAAGTTGGCTCAATCGCCATTTATAAAAAATTGCGAGAAGTTCTGCGTTGTGATATTGATGATTTAGTATAATCATTAATTACCCCTTTTTAATAGCTGTAGCAAATCCTTTGGTTGCAACGCCTCCGCCACAAAATAGGGCAAAGGTCATAAACAAATCAGGGACGTAGCTACGGTCTAAATACACGCTATAAATTAAAATGCCAGCCATAAGTAACGCACCGAAAAACTGAATAAAACCAGTCGTTGAAAGGCGTCCGTCTTGGTTGGTGAATAGTTCTTTTATCATAATAATCACTCCTTAAACAAATGTCTTTCTTGATAAAGTGTGCCATTATCACTTAACTCTTTTTTGTAAACAGACACATCAAAACAAGGGCAAGTTTTCATAAATTCATTAGGGGTGATTTTGCCATAACCATTTAGATCAGGCGATAAATCACGGTGTCCTAAAAGGTTAGCATTTGGGTTAATGTCATAAAGTCTTTCAAGCAGATTTCTTAATGCTTGCCATTGCTGCACGGTATATTTACCGCTATAAACACCGCCTTTGCCATTTTCAAGCCCACCGACAAGACAAATGCCAACGCTGTCTCTATTGTAGCCCCTAGCGTGTGCTCCAATTTCACCAATTTCTCGACCGCTTTCGGTGTAGCCATCAGTGTCTATTACAAAATGATAACCAATGTATTTTAATTTGTTGTTAAAACGGCGAATGCTTCCAAGATTTCTATGAAATCCTCGTGCCTTGTGCCACGCATCTATTTTTTCTGCCGCCGTGCATTTGCCAAATTCTGCAAGGCTTACGCCATTTTCTGTTGCACTGCAATGAATAATAATGTTTTTAATTGTCATCGTTTTCACCTTTTTTTAATGTTAAATCAAATGTTATTTTTTGTGCTGTTCCATCTTGTAAAAAATAGCTTTGCGTTTGATTGATAGAAGTTATGTAAAAACTTCCTAAAATATCACCGCTTCCTTTTACTAAAAGCCATTTTTCACCACTTTCTGCCATTTCTTCTAAATCGTTAATATGAGATACGCCACCGTTAAACTCTGGATATACCGTCCCTTTTAGGTTAATAGTTTGCTCATCTTCACCGATAAACTGATATTTAGGACGTTGTCCTATTACTTCGTGTTTTGTGTGTCTATATCCGCTTTCTTTGCTCATTTCATCAAATGGCAAGCTACTTACTTCAAACACAAAATACCCTAAACTCATTAACATACAAGCCCCTTAATTGTCATAAATTGCATTATTTGGAGCATAAGCAACCGCATAAGCCTGTTGCATATTATTAAAATTAACTGATTTTGTAACCGCTTGCGTAACGGCTTGCTTATCCACATTATCACCTTTTACATTTACATCAAGTTTATGTTTAATCTCAACCGTTTTTTTCTGTGCTGTTATAGGTCGGTAAACATATTTATTATTTAACGTTTCATTTTGCTCTGTGGGCGTTTTTAGCTGAGAGATTTTAGAAAAACCATTATCACGAATATCAGCGTGATCTGATTTAGTCTCCCCCCAACCTAACCACTCTTTTAAACCTTTGAATTTATCAACAATCCAACCAAATTTGTCTGATAAAAATTGAAAAATAGGCTCAACGATACTGTAAAAAGCATTACCTATTGATGCAAGAAATTCCCACCAAATATCCCCTAATGCACTAAAATTACCCGTTAATATTGCTTTTAATGTTTTGAATACAACTTTAATCCCTGCTAACAAAAGTTTAAAAGGCAAAAGAGTATAATTTAAAATAACTTTCCCTATCGTTACTAATAAATCAAATAAAAAACCCAATAATGTTGCAATACCATTTATAATAGTGTCCCAATTTTTATAAAGCACCCAACCAATAGCAATTAAAGCCCCAATGGCTGCGAATATAGCAATAAAAGCAGGGTTAGCAGCCAAAAATCCCAAAGCAACGCCTAACGCTCCAATAATGCCAATAAGAGGTGATAGCACCGCCCCTAATGTTGCAAAAATAGCAACCCATTTAATAACAAAAGCTACAAATCCTGCGTTTTCTCCTGTAAAATTTGCAAAACTGCGAGCAACGCCTGCAAAAGATTTTCCGATTTCATAAAATGAAATAATAAGAGATTTAATGGCTTGCCCAATATCTTCCGCCCATTTTTTAAGCTCGCCATTTTCAGCCATTTTGTTTAAAGTTTGCAAAATGTTAAGCATTTTTTCTTTCAATGCTTCAAATGCTCCACTTTCAGCAATCATCAATTGAAAACGCCCCCATTGGTCTTTTAAATTTGAAATAATACCGCCTAGCGTTTTTGATTGTTTGATCATAGCTCCGCCGTATTTTTCATTAAAAATAGCAGATAATGTTTGCTCAATTTCTTTACGATTATTTTTATCAACAAGTGCCGTTTGCTGTTTTCCTGCTTTGTCGGTGTAAGAATAAGTAATATCATCACCGCTTACACTTGCTTTTATTCCAAATTCTTTTAAGCGTTCGTTTTCACCTGTTACAGCGTCTGCTATTGCTTCAACGGCTTGCATTAAATCTTTACCCATAGCCGATGAAGTATCGCCTAATGTTTGTAAAAGTCCATTGGTTGGATCAAGCCCATAGGACTTTAATTTAACAAAGGCTTCTGAAACTTGATCTAACTCAAAAGGCGTTTTAGTTGCAAAATCACTTACCCAACTCATAGATTTTTTAGCCTTTTCACTTGACCCTTCTAATGTTTCAAGCACTGTTTGCATTTTTTCAAATTCCATCGCCGTTGAAAAAATACCGCCTACGCCATTAGCCCCTGTTTTTAAACCGCTTAATACTGCACGGCTTGCATTACCTGCAAAAAATGATTGTTCTTGTAATTTTGAAAAAGCACCACCAATTTTTTCCATTTTATTGAATAACCTTGCTTTTCTAGCTACCTTATCCATTGCTTTTTCGTTTTTTTCTATCGCTGATGTTAAGCGTTCTGTTTCAGCTTTTAACTGTTTTGTATTAAGACCTGCATCTTTTAAGGTTTTGCTATTTTCCTTTAATGCAGTTTTTTGTTTTTTATGAGCGCGATAAAGCTTTTCGCTTTTCTCTCTTGCTCTTTCCATCTCTTTTTCTAATTTTTTAATCTCTTTTGTCGTCCCTGTTGCTTTTGCATTCTTTAATTCATCTTTTAAGCGTCTCACACTCTGACGACTGTTTTCCATTTTTTGAGCAAGGGTTGTAAGCTCTTTTTCTTGCTTTTGATAGGCTTCTACTTTTTTTAATTGCTCTCTATTCTCTTTTAACGCTTGCTTGTATATCTCTGTTTTATCTGTTAAAATTCCGAAAGATTTTTTTAATTTGTTAAGCGTCGGCGAAAGTTTATCGCTCAAATTAAAATTAAATTGTAGTGTTAATTGTTTCATTTTTTATCCTATGAGTAATAAACATCATAATTGTACCTATTGCCATCAATGCGAAAAAGAAGGCTGTTTTTATATTTTATTTGGTATTATTTTATTTTTATGCCTTGTTTTCTTTGGTTTGTATTGGTTGCTGTTCCCTTTGTTTGTTTGGTATTTAATAGACATTATCTTAATAAACAAACCTTGCAACTTTGATTCCCCACAAGAGAAAAAGACAAAATTAATACTTCTTATATGTTTTACTATTTTCTACCTAATAGGATTAGGTGCCCTTTATTATTTTTATTATTATTTACTATGAACATTGATCAAGAAAACAAAGAACTTATAAATCGCTACTTTTCAACTTATGAAATGGTTGCTTGTTTAACTCTTTTACTGCTCGTTTTATTAGCTATTTCTTTTGCCATAGGTTCATTTTACCCACTGGCTCTTATTCCTTTTTATGTTTACGCTATGTTGATTAAATCACTTATACAATATAGCCCTACAAATAAAATATTAATAATCTGTAAATATAACGCTTTGGTAGTTATTACCGCTTGTTTTATTTATGTTTTAAATTTTTTTGGTTTCTTTTCCTTTTTATAAAGGCGGCTAACCGCCTTTTTTATTGTGCGTTTTGTTCGTGTCTTTTAACCGCTTCGCTGTGCCACATTAGCAAATCTTCAAGGCTCATTTTGTCAAGCTCTGATGGTTGCCAACCGCCACCAAAGACAATATTAATATCAGCCCAAAGACTTTCAACACTTGTGCCTAGTTCTTTCCCCCAAGCTCTACTCCAACAATTTCGCCTACACCTTGCATTAAAAGCATCATATTTTTTAATGATAATGTTTGTAGCTCGTGTTTTTGTAAAACAGGATAGCCTAGGCGTTGTATCAGTTTTTCAAATTGTTCAAAATCTGCTTGTTCAATTTTTGCAAGTGAAACACCACGAAAATCCCCCGCTGTTGGTGTGCGTAATTCAATGCTAGTAATTTCTGTTTCACCACGTTTAATAGGTGTTGCTAATTCAATTTTCATTTTAAAATCCTTGTTTTGTATAAGGGCGTAAACCGCCCTAATTTTCAATTGTTAATTATTAAGCCGTTACTTTTTTTGCAAAGTCAATTAAATAAGTTGCACTAATGTGCTGTCTAAAATGAAGTTGCTCAAGTGGTGGAACTGGCGTGTAATCATAGCTGATATGCAATTGTCCATCTTTTAAGGTTTCTGGTGTATTAAGTTTTGGATCATACCAAGCACTACCACCTAATAAATAACCTTGAGCGGTAAGTTCTTTAAGTTTTGCATCAACACCTGTTACAATGTCAGTTGCAAGACCTGGTGTAAGCGGTTTATCCATCGCCCACAAGTGAGAATAGCCGATTGTGTCAATAATCACTTGAGCCGTACGAGTATAACTTTCAAAAGCAAATAGTGGATCAGCACTACAAGTACGACTGCCCCAAAATCTAAAACCTTGCTCACAAATAAGGCTAGTAACATCTTTTGAGTTTAAAAGGTTTACTTCTGTCTCACTGCTCATCAAGTCAAAATGGCGAGGCTCTTTAATACCTGTTACACCATTTACTGGTACATTGGACAGTGTTTTATGCCAGCCGATTTCTTGATCCAATTTAGCACGCAAGCCAAGAGCAACCGCAACCGCTTCAAGCTCTGTGTTGGTAGCACTAGCTTTGTCATAGCCTAAAAACTCATTTTCAATAAGCATAAGTTCACGATCGCCAAATTGTTTACGATAGCTTAAAATATCATCAAGCGTTTCACCTTGTGCTTTTGCATACACAAAGCCACGTAATTTTTTAGCAACACTTACTAATGCAGCCGTTGTTGCTTGATCGTCAATACCAGGTGCTCCAAAAATACGAGGAGTTATGCCTTCGTGTTTTGCTTTTGCTTTTAAGAAAGCATCAGCAACCGCTGCACCTGCACTTTCTTCATCATTACAAGCTAATACAATTGCAATAGCATTTGTATGATTTGCTATAATCTCAAGTGATTTTTTAAGCGTGCCACCAGCTTTTTCTGCCGCTTTTTTTAAATCTGTAACTAATACTGTTTCACCAACTGGAAAAGCATCTTGATCGCCATCAGTATTAGTGCCTAAAAGCCCAATAACTGCGGTTGAAATAGTGCGAATTGGTCTTGTTCCTTCGTTAATTTCTACTGATTTAATGCCGTGTATATATTCTGCCATTTTTAAGCTCCTTTGCTTATTTAGTTAATAGTTTAAAAAGTTTTTTTGGTGTTAATCTATGTGGTTTTGGTTCAGTTATGCCTAAACACTGTGCCACCCATTCGCTACAAAAATAGCGGTTAGGGTTTTGTTTAAGGCTCTCCTCACCGACCGCTTTATGTAAGAAGTCGTAGTAGAACTGATTTTGATTTTTCTACCCAAAGTGGAGAAAGTGGAAATTGTTATTGGATTGCCATCGGACATTAAGGAGTAAAAAAATGACAGATGAAATAACAAAAGAAGTAATAGAAGCAGTGGCTGAAACAGTAATAGCAAAAGCAGTAAGCAAACAAGTAGATTATTACTTTGATGAAAAAACAAAAAGTTTTTATCCAGCGCAGTTTATTGAAAGTTATCAAGGCATAACTGTTGAAGAGTGTACAACGGTTACTCAAGATGAGTTTAATATGCTCATTGATTTAAGAAATAAGGGAGCAATGCTTTATGTTGAAAATGGCAAGGTAAAAGCAAGCAAGCTACCGCCAAGCAAGGCTCACATATACAACGAGCAAAGCAAAGCGTGGGAGCTTAACGAGCAAAAACAAAAAGAGTTTTTAAAAGAGCAGAAAAAAGAGTTAAAAACACTGTTAAAAAACAAATGTAACGCTATTACTGATGAATATTTAAAAGAATATCCACAGGCTGAAGTATTGTCATTTTCTCTTCAGAAAGATCAAGCGGTTAAATATTTAGAAGAGTTTGCACAAGGTGGTGAGATTGATTTGAATAAATATCCAGTTTTAACAATGATTGCTAAAAATCGCAAAGTTGAGATTAACACTTTGGCAAAATGGGTTATTGAGAAATCAACACAATTTGAAGTTTTAACAGGCACACTTGCAGGCATTCGCCAAAAATTTAAAGACTTAATAAACAATGCAAAAACAGATGAGCAACTAACCGCTATTAAACAGGAGATTAACCAATGGACAATGTAAAACCTAACATATACGTAGCTTTTTATAAAGGCAGAAAAACGTGGCTTGATAAACTTATTTGTTTTATTACAAGAAGCAAATACTCACACTGTGAAATTTATGTAAGAACCGTAGAAGGTAGTAGAGTTTTATACTCATCAAGCCCACGAGATGGCGGTGTGCGTATGAAATATTTAAACAAGCCTCTTGACCTTAAAAAATGGGAGTTAATCCCACTTGATGAAAAAATCACGCATACCAAAGTAAAAGAGTTTTTCACTAAAACCAAGGGCAAGAAATACGATTATATCGGAGCGATTGCAAGTGTGGTTAGCATATTTAAACAAAACCCTAACCGCTATTTTTGTAGTGAATGGGTGGCAAAGTGTTTAGAGATATACAAACCAAAACCGCATAGATTAACACCAAAAAAACTTTTTACATTATTAGAAAAACAAGGAGAAAAATTAGTGAAATAATCAAGTAAAAACAGCGATAGCATAAGTGTTCCAGCACCTATGCTATCAGCTCAAAGCAAAGCCTGCTTGCATTGAACGGCTGCTGTTACCTAGCTAGGTAACAGTTAGAAATTAAATGTGTGCGTTGCAAAAAATTAAATACATTTAATTAACAATAAAATTGAGTGTCCGAGTATCTTTGAATACCTGAACGCCATAATTTAAGGAGAAATTATGGCTCATTTCAAACAAGCCCCTTTACCTTTCACAGGGCAAAAACGAATGTTTTT
>PDWI01006626.1_pt1 | contig 14454 bp, 8 predicted proteins | sample 1430891 | NCBI WGS metagenome assembly PDWI01 (sample SAMN01162508, study PRJNA174530) | Oral metagenome, whole genome shotgun sequencing project. | biome: Marine environment; feature: Marine mammal; material: Swab sample of the gingival sulcus; isolation source: swab sample of gingival sulcus...
TTTTCAGCAGCTTTCTTCTTCGCAGCTGCCTGTGCTGCGGCTTTCTTTTCAGCAGCTTTCTTCTTCGCAGCTGCCTGTGCTGCGGCTTTCTTTTCAGCAACCTTTTTCTTTGCCAAAGCACGCTCAGCGGCTTTTTTTTCTTCTGCTTGTTTTTTTGCCAATGCAGCTTCAGCAGCTTTCTTCTTCGCAGCTTCTTTCTTAGCCGCCTCCTCAGCAGCCGCTTTCTTTTCGGCAGCTTGTTTCTCCACTAAGGCACGCTCGGCAGCTTTTTTTTCTTCTGCTTGTTTTTTTGCCAATGCCGCTTCCTCAGCAGCCGCTTTCTTTTCGGCAGCTTGTTTCTCCACTAAGGCACGCTCGGCAGCTTTTTTTTCTTCTGCTTGTTTTTTTGCCAATGCCGCTTCTGCAGCCTTTTTCTTTGCCGCTGCTTTTTTCTTTGCAGCAGCACGTCTTTTTGCCGCTGCCAAAGCACGGCGGTCAGCAGCCCGCTTACGCGCCGCCGCCTGTGCTGCAGCTCTTTTCTTCTTTGCAGCAGCGCGCCGTTTTGCCGCTGCCTGTGCTGCTTTCTTCTTTGCAGCCTCTTGCTCAGCTAACGTCTGTGCCGCAGCCTGCTGCCCATCTGCCATTTGAGTCGCAGTAACCTGTGCATCGGAATTTTGAACATCTCCTCCAACTGCCGTTGCAGTTTGAGTATCATTTTGCACATCTTGAGCATCTTTATCTGCCGGTGCTGTTTTACAGCTAAAAGCAAATACCACACACAATAAGATGAATACGCAACGTTTTTTCATAAAACCTCCCATTTAAAATATCATCGAAATATTACACAATCGTTTCTAATTATACAAAACAGTTATATAAAAATACAACACATGCTCCACATATTAATGTACAAGGCATCGGCACCTTTTATCAAGATATCAAAACCTTTTTACTCATCAAAAACAGCAGATTCCATCACAAGATCCAACTCATCTAAAGAATCACACACCAATGACGCACTATAATAAAGGGCTATAGCTGTTTCAGTTGTCAACAACCCCATCGGAACAGCCCCCTCTTTCCATACTCTACGAGCACTCACATACCCTGAAAAATCAACCGTTTCCTCTTGCTGAGAAGTACAAAAAAAGCGGCAGCCATTTCGTTTTCCCCGTCTTAAAAATTCTTTAAAAGAATAAGAACTCTCTTTCATATTTGCCGTACCTTTTTCATACAATTCAAGAAAAAAAACATTCAATTCTTTCTTTTTTAATAAATCAAGCAAATATTCAGACCGAATGCCCGGATAGGTTTTAATCAAAAACATACGACGAGCAGCTTCACTCAGAAGCCCTTCAAATACTAATATATCCGTTTCTTCATATTCAGTTAATAACCCGATCCCTTTGAAAACCGGTTTTTCCATATTCCAATTCACAAAACCGGGACACGATGACCCGATGAATTTCAAATTAAGCGGGGATAAAAGCTCTCCACCCAAGGATACGAATACACCGTCTTTTTTTTGCCATGCGACACGGATTGCATCATTTAAATTACGGCGGGCTTCATCTGAAGCACCGCCTTCAGGAGCGGTATTAGAAGCTGTCAAAACAATCGGAACCGGTGTATCAGCAAAAAGCCAATAAAGAAGCGGCGCTGTATAGACTAAGGTATCAGTACCATGAGTTACAACAATACCGTTTGCGGTTCCTGAAGCAATTTTTTTACAAATTGAATGTATCAACCGCGCCCAATCACCAGGTTCCAATTCTTCGCTCAACAAGCCTTCCGGAGTAACAGTTTCAAAACAAACACGACGTTCAACCGCACTATCATCCAACAGGGTTTCAAGGACACGAACACTACCATCTTCAACCTCACCCTGCCGTATTTCACCGGAAATTGCACCGCCCATAGCAAGAACATATACAACACTGATATGTAATTCTTCCTTTATAAGCTGTTTAACCAGCTTTTGATCCGCAAATCCGCCGGTTTCTTTCATGATAAAACCCGCCAACGTATCAAGATACATCAGCGCCCCGCTTTTGAGTTCATCAACTTCTTTTGGATGCTCCACAAGCATTTTTTTAATAAGATTTAATAATGCGGTTCTATCTGAGATTTTTTTCCATTCATTATCTTCTAGCACATCAGCTGCATTAGCATCATTCACAATCACAGTCTGGAGAAACGTACGCACGATTGCTCTCGTTACGGTACCGTCTTCCAATAAAGACAGTATTTTGGCAAAAGAATCCGGTTGCAGCATACAATGCTTAAGCGTCTTGTTTTCTTTTTTTAACAAGCCGGTAACATCAGAAAGCAAACTATCAGCTGCAAGTTTAGGCGTAACATTATATGCAACCGTTTCCTCAAAAAAAGAGGCAATGACAATATCCTGGCATAGCGCCCGTGCAATGGGCAAAGCAAGCCCATACTCTTGCACATAGCGGTCAATACGTTCCTGCTGCCCTTCGGGAATAGTTTTTAAAATATCCTGCAATAAACCGGCAGGAAGCGCATAATAATGCCGGTGCTTCACCGGAGACATCTGAACAGAATCAATAAAATCACGCAGTTTATAGGGTTCAGTACAATTTTGACGGGCATTCCATAACCGGCTTTCCGAAATAAGACTATCCCCACGCTTTAATATAACCTCTTGACGGCGAAGTTCAACATTAATTGCCCGCCGTACAAAATTAAAAGAATTTAAGTTCCGCAATTTTACATAATGCTGCGGTTTGTTCGGAAATTTTGTTAAAGCTGTGTAGGCATTACACCGTATAATATGCGCTTCTTGGGTATCAGTAATAATACCGCTATACCGCAAACTGCTTTTTAACTCGGTCAGAAATACTTCTGCTTCTTCCCCCAGCTCAAGATTATTTCCTGTGCGGATGCGAATACTCGGCATACCAACCGTACTATAGTCCATAAATGTTTTTGTATCGGAATGAATGAGTTTACCCGCATCCTCTTCAATACGTACTTCAAGAATCGGTATCTGTTTTTTATGTTTATGAAAAGAAATATCAAGCCATCCGTTTTCAGCAATTCTCACAGAGGTTCCGGATAGAGCATATCCTTCAGGCATAACAGGCGTACCGGCAGGATACTCATACTCAGCTTCGGAAATCAATGAACAGTGCAAAGACTGTGCAAGCAAATACGCTGTCCGTGCAACAGATTCTTTTAAAAACGGCACATGAACGTCTCCTGCATTCCGATTACAAACAGCACAAGATTCAGCATGAAGTCTGGATGGACAACGGCAAAAAGCTTTTTCTTCAGATAAAATTAATACACGAACTTCAAGAAAAACAAACGATTGGTACAAAAATCCTCCCATAAAAGAAAAAAAATTATACAACTATATGAAAAAATATGATATACTTTTGCTCAAAAATTACGGAACTATTCCGATGTCTATTTTGCAGAATATAAAAAATACTTAATAGACATTGCTGAATACATTTACCGGAATATGCAGCCGTAAGAATAGAGCAGAGTGAGGAACTATAGTGAATAAGAGAGATTTTCCGCGAATTCATTTTTATGATCAAGATTTTGTAGACATATACGATAGAACATGGGCATTAATACAAGATTCTTTTTTCAATATCAAATCCGAAAAAGGCTCATCTGAAAACTTTTTTTTATATCCTGAAGAAAATCAAAAAGTTATGCGCCAATATGAAAGCATATTATCCTCTTTTTTCTTTGTCTATTCAAATAGAAATTACAATGCAGCCCAAAGTCTCGACTTTTTCTATGCACACCAAGAAGAAAACGGGGCTATCCGTTCACAATACAACATAGAAACAGGCAAGCCGGTCTTCCCCGCTGATAATCCAGAAGGTATCGGTATGCCGCTATTCGCCTGGGCGGAATACAATATTTTTCATAAAACAGCAAATAAAAAACGCATAAAAGACATTATGCCGATTTTAACAAAATATATGCGCTGGCTTGAAGAAACATTTAAACAGGAAAACGGATTATATTCCGTACCGCTGGAAACAGTACAAATGTATAATACCCCGCGTGAAAAAGCCGCATATTTAGTTGATTTTAACTCAGCTCTTGCAGTAAACAGTTTGTATATGTCTGCCTTAGGCGATATTCTGAATGATAAAGAACTCAGTTTTCAGTACAAACGCATTTACTTCACCCTCAAAACACGTATCAACTCCTTTATGTGGAATGCAGAAACGGGTTTTTACCATGATATAGATGAAAATGAGGAAAAATTACCGCAAAAAACCATTGCCGGTTTTTGGCCGCTGCTTGCTGAAATCCCCAATGACGATAAAGCGGAATTGTTAGCAAACCATTTAACAAATCCCGAAACATTTGGATCAGATCATCCGATTCCCTCACTTTCACTTGATGATCCGGAATACAGTGAAAAAGGTATGGGAGGTCGAGGAAGCGTTTTCCCCGCCTTAAATTTTATTGTAATCAAAGGCTTAGAACGGTACGACCGTTGGGATCTTGCACGGGAATGCGCTATCCGACACATCTATTATGTGCTTGACGGACTTGCTCCGGACGGCAACTCAAAAAAAGGAGCATTATGGGAAGCCTACTTACCGCAAAAAGAAGGCCCCGCTCAATGGCAGGACAATCCGAACTTTCCACGAAAACACTACCTTTTTTATACTGCATTATCAACAATCACCCTCATGATTGAAAATGTTATCGGCTTATCAATCAGCTTGCCGCGAAAAACGGTAGACTGGATGATTCCCAATCTGGAAGTAATGGGTATTGAAAATCTGAGCTTAAAACGGAACCTGATCACAATCTTATCATCAAAAACACAACGCGGCTGGGAAGTTCATATGGAAAGTGAAAAACTGTACTATTTTACCATTCATATTTTAGGACAAAAAAAGAAAACCTTACCAATCCCATCAGGAAAATGCTCAATGCTTATTGATAAATTATAGGAAATATTTTTTTGAAAAAGACCATGAAAAACTATCGAAATACATATAAAGCAACCATATTACTCTGTGTTGCTTCGGTATGCATCAGCACATTCAGTTGTAAAAATGACAAAAAAACACTCCGCCTTTACAACTGGACGTACTACACACCCGATTCAGTTATTGCTGCATTTGAAGAAAAATACGGCGTTACCGTCATTTATGATGACTTTGCGTCAAACGAAGATATGTTCGCAAAACTTATGGCAGGTTCAAAAGGATATGACCTTGTGGTGCCATCTGCAGATTATACGGCAATTATGATAAAACTCAACATGCTTGAACCTATCGATATAAAGAAGATTCCAAATACCCGCTATATAAAAGAGGATGTGCGCCTCCGCATGGACTATGATCCTGAAATGCATTTTTCAATCCCGTATTATATGGGTGCTGCCGGCATAGCCGTTAATACAAAAGAAGTACCGAACTACGAAAAAAGCTGGGACATCTTTGCACGAAAAGACTTGAAAAACAGAATGACCATGCTTGATGACATGCATGAAGTGCTTGGCTCTGCATTAGCGGTACTAGGATACAGCGTAAACAGCAGAAACGAAAAAGAGCTGGAAGAAGCCTATCACCTCATCCAAACACAGTGGAAACCGAACCTCATCAAGTTTGATGCCGACGGATTTGCAAAATCATTTGCATCAGGCGACTATTTGGTTGTTCACAGCTACGCAGAATCAATTTTTGAAGAAATATCCGAAGAACAGCGTAAGTATGTTGACTTTTTTATTCCGAAAGACGCAAACTCCCCGCTCTACATAGACAATTTCTGTATCCCAAAAGGAGCGAAAAACCCTGAACTTGCCCATAAGTTTATCAACTTCATCCTGCAACCGGAGATTTATGCAGAATTTTTAGACACATTCGGCTTCCCCGCGTCCATTCACAGTGAAGCTGCCAAATACACAAAAAAAACACCGAATTATACACTGGATGATATGAAACATTGTGTATTAAAAAAAGAAAACGGCCCCGCACTCGATCTATATAATACTTACTGGCAAAAAATACGTTTCACACCATAAAAATGATTTTTTGCAGGGATCACGAGCCGGCACTGTTTTCATAGTTACATTTCTATACAGAACCCTGTACTTTTCTTTTTAATTTCGTATATAATACTATCTATGTTACCGCAATTTTCCACCTTTGACAAACTTGTAAACACGCTTTCAAACGATGAAACACAAACAATGCTTGCACGCATTGCTGAAAGCATGAAAGCATCAGAGGAAATACAAAAAACAACGGCACAAGAAACAGTCTTTATAAACCGCGGTATACAGAAAAAAATTACCATTGCTGACGAATCATTTTTTGTCCGCTTTTGGCTTAAGTTCCTTTCATTTATACAATCAATTCCTATTGAAAAATTATACGAAAACGAACTCCTCAAACGGATCGGGAAAAATTTACACCAAAATCACCGCAATTATGTTAATACAAAGAAAAGACTATTCCTTACTGATTTTTTTAATGCCCTCCGCGAGCTAAGAAAAACGCAACTGTTTTTTCTTTCACTTCTTTCAGCATACGACAGCGAAAAAGGGAACTTTTACCTTTTAGTCAGTTCATTCTCACTTCCCGATATTTACATACAGCTGATCGACAATACAGATCCGTTCATCACAACAGAAACAGACGAAGAGCAACCGAATGTGCGATCAAAGCTATTAAAAAATATTGATAATACATTTGCACTCATTTCACCTGAACAAAAAGCTGAAATGTACCGGTATGCACAAGCAATAGAATGGATAAAAAATTTCTGCGAACTTCCTCTTGATAAATTACTACTCAGATTTAATACACAGTCAGCAACACATATTTTCTGCCCAATGAAATTTATTGGAAACGACATTATGGAGCTCGCAGTTCTTCTTGAAGCAATAAAGCCAATTCCCAATGCCGTACTACGGGCACTTTTCCTCTTGTCAAAACCTGAATGTTTTAATGGATCAATAGGCAATTCCGAAAAAGAAACCGCAGACTTTATAACAGAAGCAACCCAAGCGCTCCAAGGAATAACCCATTTCATTGAAAAAATTCCGATTCTTGACTGCGCCCGCTATGCAACACATAACATTGATTATACAGCACACCACTCAAACGGCGGAGAAGACTGGTTTCTTCTTTTTAAAAATGCATGGAAACAACGCTTTAATGACCGATGGACTATGTGGATAGCCGAGCAAAGAAAAACAGCGCTTACAACACAAATGCTGGAAATATTAAAACCAGCTGTTATAGAAGGCTTACCTCACCGCCCATGGGAAGATGCATGGATTGTATTACGGCTTAAACGGGAATTTGCGTTTTGCTTTTTACGCACATTTTTTGCAACACTCTATAACGAATCAATACAACCGGTTCTCAAAATCATTCTTTTAGAAGGAAACTTTTATAGAAGAGAGAATCTTACAGACTACACCTCTGCTTTCACCGCACTAGAAAAACAAGCAAGTGCTATTTCAATTTTTGAAGAACGACTCTCCCCTGAAGGAGAAATCGGCTCAACCTTTGCACAGCATAAAGGGAAAACGATAACAAGTATAAAAAGCAAAAACAGTTTGGAAATACTCATGAAAAGCGTCGAAACCGACGCAAAACAAATTATTAAAACATCACAAAGCTCATTCAAAATGTTAACGGCTATTTTAAATGGGTTTGTTGAAGGAAATAAAGGCAGCATATACGCACCGCTCATTAACTGGACAGTAATACAAGGCGATAAGAACATGGCTTTTAGAAGTCAAGTTGGAAAAGTAAAACAACAGATTGCAGTCGTTTCAGCACTTTTATCAGAGGCAGAAACTATTGAATTAGACGGAGGCTTATAAATGACGCATACTGTATTAACAGTTTTATTAAAATCTTCTACCATATATTCAGAACTTAAAACAAATTGAATAATAAAACGGAAGGCGTAGACATAACCTGTGAATTTTACCACGTGATACTGGTAAAGGAGGCAAAACATGGCACAATTTCTCAGCGATCATAGTTTTGAGAATTTTAAAGACTTAATATACAAAGAAAGCGGTATTACATTCTCAGCAACGAACCGTTCTATTTTGGAAAGCCGGCTGAAAGACCGTTTACGCGAAAACAAAATGGAACATGTAGATGATTATTATAAGATATTACTCTCTGATAAAGAAGAACTGAAACGTATGTTAGATTCTGTTACAACAAATTTAACACGCTTCTTTAGAAATCAACCTCATTTTGATTCTTTAGTTCATTATGTTATTCCGAAATTAGTAAAACTCAAACGAGAAAATCCTATGGAGAAAAAAGAAATACGAATTTGGAGTGCAGGCTGTTCAACCGGAGAAGAACCCTATACCATCGCTATGATTATGAAAGAACACCTTCCTGCCGAATTCTCAGTAGAAATTCTCGCTTCTGATATATCATTTAAATCGCTCGTCGTTGCAAAACAGGGATTTTATCCGGAAAATCGTGTGATCGGAGTTCCTGAGGAGTACTTATCAAAATACTTTACACAACAAGCAAACGGGTACCAAATAAATGCTGACATAAAAGAAATGGTTGCATTTGACTATCACAATCTAACAAATGACGCAAACAACAGAAATATTGATATTCTCTTTTGCCGAAATGTAATTATTTATTTTGATGAAGCAGCACAACAAGCCGTTATCAACCGCTTTTGGGATGCAATGTCCCGTCATTCATTTTTATTCATCGGTCATTCAGAATCATTATTCGGAATGCAAACTAATTTTGAATTTTTGAAAACAGACTGGGCATGTTTATATCAAAAAAATACATAAAAAAGCATCAGCACACGTATTACCATATAAAAATAATACACAATATACTGCACATGCAACATTGGAGGTAAAGAGAAACCTATGGAAGATATAAAAGTATTAATTGTTGATGATTCCGCATTAATGCGAAGCTTAATCGGGAAAATTATTGGTCATACGGACAATTTAATTGTCGGTGATAAAGCCATGAACGGAAAATTTGCATTACAAAAACTTCATAGGGTTGATCCTGATATTATTGTTCTCGACCTTGAAATGCCCGAAATGAATGGTATAGAGTTTTTAAAAGAACGGAAAAAACTGGGGATAGATATACCGGTCATTGTCTTGTCCAGTCTTGCAAAAGAAGGCGCCCGTGTTACCATGGAATGTCTTGAACTCGGTGCAAGTGATTTTATAACCAAGCCTTCCGGTTCGGAATCTGCAAATCTTACATCTGTTGCAGATCAACTTGCGAGTTTGCTGACAGCATACGGAAGACAGTACAAAATTAGAAAAGAACGGGGAGAAACAACGTTTAAACCTTCTTCGCCCCGTTATGAAGCACCGAAACCTGCACCACGCGTAAGAACAGCATTCCCCGCACACACAGATTCCTCTGTTGAAAAACCGGTTCCTGTACGGGAACCGGGAAAGATAGAAATTATTGCTATCGGAATTTCTACCGGCGGACCTAATGCACTTCGCGAAGTCTTTGCGCGCTTAGATCCTGACCTACCGCAGCCTATTGTTGTAGTACAACACATGCCGCCGGGATTTACATATGAATTTGCAAACAGCCTAAACAAAATCTGCCCTTTGGAAGTAAAAGAAGCCCAAGACGGTGATATTATCAAAAAAGGGAGAATCCTCATTGCCCAAGGCGGTAAACACCTTATTGTAGAACGCCGTCCGCTCGCAACCATTGCACGGATCTCTGATGATCCTCCCAAAAGCGGGCATAAACCAAGCGCCGACAAACTATTTGAATCGATTGCAAAACAGTTTCAGAATCGTGCACTCGGTATTATCATGACCGGCATGGGAAAAGACGGAGCTGAAAATCTCACCCGTCTCTATACGGAAGGATCCCGTACACTTGGACAAGATGAAGCATCCTCAATTGTATACGGTATGCCGCGCGTTGCCTATGAAATGGGGAGCGTAATGGAACAAGTTTCCTTGCATGATATGGCAGAAGCAATTAACCGTTACGGAAAAGAATTTGCATAAATAGAAAAAAAAGCTGTTTCCACATCAAAAAACGTTTAACCGCCGGAAAGAGCTTTTTTCCATTTATCTATTGCTTGCAATGCTTCAAGCGGAGTCATAGCATCCGGATGCCTTGATAAAATGTCATTAATAATCAATTCTTCTTCACTAAAGAGTTTTGTTTCAACATTTTTTTTCTCTTTTTTCGGCACAACAGCAGGCCACTGATCATTACAGGCAAGTACTTCGTTTATTTCCTGTGCACGCTGCACAACCGAAACGGGTAACCCTGCAATTTTTCCGACATGAATACCGTAAGAATGCGGAGCTGCTCCTTCTATTACTTTTTTTAAAAACAACACATGCCCTTCGGTTTCACGAACATCAAGACAAAGATTTTTCAACTTCGGATGTTCTAAATGGATCAATTCATGATAGTGTGTCGCAAATAGAGTCTTTGCGCCAATACAATCGAGCAAATATTCACTCACAGCCTGCGCAATTGCAAGGCCGTCCGCTGTTGCCGTACCCCGCCCAACTTCGTCCATAATCACTAAACTGTCACGAGATGCATTCCGTAAGATATATGAAGTTTCCGTCATTTCAACTAAAAATGTTGATTCACCCCGTGCAAGATTATCTGTTGCTCCCACACGGCAAAAAATACGGTCAACGGGTGTCAGTACCACTTTTTCAGCAGGCACAAACGAACCGATTTGAGCAAGCAAAACAATCAAAGCAGTTTGACGCAAATAAGTACTTTTCCCTGCCATATTCGGACCGGTAATTAAAGCAAAAGAAGGTATTTCGCCGGAAACACATTCCGAAGATAACTGTAAAGAATTAGGAACAAACTCACCGGACGGCAAATACCGTTCCACAACCGGATGCCTGCCTTCACAAATATCAAGAACTCCGCCGTTTTCAAATTCAGGTTTTACCCATCCATATACAACTGCAGCATGTACAAAAGATTGTAACACATCCAGCTCGGCAATTTCCTGCGCAGCAACGCGTAATACATCGATTGTTTTATACACATGTGCATAAATGCTATCAAACAGCTCGCGCTCACACGCTAAAATCATATCCGCAGCTTCATTAATCTTTACCTCTAATGCAGCCAAGGACTCAGTTGTGAACCGTTCTGCATTGGACAACGCCCGCCTACTGATAAAATGTTCGGGCACAGAACCTAAATTACCTTTTGTAACTTCCAAAAAATAACCGAGCAAACGGTTATATTTTAATTTTAAATTTTGAATACCGGTAGCGGCCCGTTCTTTTTGTAAATAATCATCCAACAACTGATTTGCATTATCTTGAATGCTCCGCAAATTATCCAGCTGTTCAGACCATCCCGATTTTATTACACCGCCATCCGATAGTGCAAGCGGACAATCATCTGCAATGCTATCAGCTAACAGCCGATACAATGTATCAAGGGTCTGATATATAGAATCATCAAATTGCAAAAAGAAAAGATTATTTTTTTTACTGAGTCGATACAGCTGCAAACAAGCACAAACACTGTGTTTTACCGAAAGTAAATCTTTACCATGCGCTTTACGCATAGCAATTTTTCCGGCTAACCGATGCATATCAAAAATATCCGAAAGTAATATCCGTACTTGCGCACACACTTTTTCTTCACGGTATAACACGGCTGTTTTTTCCAAACGGGCACTAATTTCCGCCCCATGTCTTAACGGATGATCAATCCAATGCCGCAACAATCGCGTACCCATCGCTGTTTTTGTATAAGCCAACGTTTCAAACAAGGTATAAGCAGTACCGCCATCCCGCAAATTCTGTATCAACTCTAAATTTTTTCGTGTTGCATCATCTAAAACCACAAAATCAAATTCACGATACCGCTTAATTCCCGTTATATGTCCTAAATCACTTCCTGTCGTATGCTCAAGATATTCCAAAAGCAATCCGGCAGGAGGCACTTCCGGAGAAACAGAAGAAAGATCAAAAGACTGCAAGCTCTCTGTCCCAAAACAAGCACAAAGCCGTTTTTCGGCAGCCACCGGATTATAACTCCAATCAGGATAGACATTTTGCAGCATTGCAGGATATTCACTGCAAATCCGTTTTAATTCAGGACAATCTGATACCAGCGACTGCTGAATTAACAGCTCTTTTGGTTGTACACGACCTAATTCTTTTCGGAACTGCTCAGTAAAAAAACGTTTAGGAAAAGATAACGCAAAAAATTCACCGGTACTAACATCAATATAAGAAAAGCCAATAAAAAAATCCAATACATCATCAGAGCGGATTTGTTTCGGTGTAGAATATACGGCTGCAAGATAATTATTTTGCCCCTGCTCAAGAAAATCATCTCCGACAGCAGTACCGGGAGTAATAACTTCAACTACTTTCCGCTCTGTAAGCCCTCCAGGAACAGGATCAGAAACTTGTTCACATATTGCAATTTTCTTTCCACTACGCAATAAACGGGCAATATAAATTTTAGATGCATGATACGGAATACCACACATGGGTGAACCGGTGCGCTCAGTAAGTGTGAGGTTGAGCAGCCGACTCACTTCAACAGCATCATCATTAAACATTTCATAAAAATCACCCAATCTGAAAAACAATACCGCATCGGTATGTTCCGCCTTGATTGCATGATATTGCCGCATCATCGGCGTTTTTATGTCCGCCATGTATTAGTTTGAACTCAATGCTCTCATTACATCATCCGTAATATCAACAGTAGGGCTATACCATACAATTGAAGCGTCCTCTTGTAAATTCAACACCATTGTATACCCCTGACTTTCTGCTAACTCTTTGATAGTCTTATACAGTCGGGAATAAAAAACATCATCACTTTCAAGATTTTTCCGCAATGACGCTAATTCATCATTACAAGCTTTAGAATATTCGACTAAAAAACTGGTTTTTGATGAAATCAGCGCTTCATATTTTTTTACTACATTCATCTTACCGACCGCTTCGGCATCTACTTTTTTCTGACGCAAAGCAATAATCTCATCGGACATCCGCTGTATTTCTTTTTGATATTTTTCCTGCTTATGATTATAGTTACGTACAGCACGAGAATCCCGCAAAAAGGTTGCATAAATACGCGCAGTATCAACTACCGCAAAACGGGTTATCTGCTGTGCATGCAAGCCAGTCATCGCAATACAGAACGAAACCACTAATACTAATTTTTTCATTTTTCACCACCTCACCAAAATGTTTATAAATTCGGAATACAAAATGAAAGAACGAACTTCCAATCAGCTTTTTCACCATTTCCCCAGTACGGTTTTCCTTTGTCGGACTTAAAGGTATTTGCCAGCATTAACCGTAAAGGGAACTGCGGTATAACAAAACGCAACCCCGGACCAAAACTGAAATAATAATCATTAATACTTAACGTATTCAAATCACTCACACGCCATTTTATAGCCGCTGCATCAAAGAAAAAATCAAATGATAATATACCGTGCGCAAGCGGCCACCGGAACTCTATCCAATGATTGAGCAATGCATTTCCGCGTCCAATAGCCCCAAGCCCCATCCAGCCGCGACCGGTAAACATACCATCGATAAAGAGTTTACTTGTTTCACCAATAACATTATTGGGCATCGGTACTTCAAATGAAAAACCGCTATAAAATGCCAATACAAATTTTAAATTCCATATTTCGGATACCGGATAATCAAGCAAGGTAGCATAGGCTTCCGCTTTTGTTTCAGAACGGAAAAAATATTCATCCTCGACCTTGGGAATCAATCCGAAAAAAGATATTTGTTCACTCAAAAACCAGCCTTTCGACGGATCATGTGCAACATCACGGTCATCAAAAGAAAGCCGTGTCCAGAATGAATTGCTCAGTCCCCAATGAGCCTGCTGCCGGCGCACCGTTCTATCAGCAGCACGGTAAATATCTGTATCATAAAAATTCTTTACCAAAGAAAAATTCACTCCGCCGCGTAATGTCATCATACAAAACCGAGGGAACCAGCGATAGCCCGTATGAATACCGAACGTCGTTTCAAAACGCTCATACTTCATACGATAGTCATTTGCCAGCCCGGGATTATTCTTATACTCATCCCATGTACTAAACGGATCAGGGGGAACTCCCTCAAAACTATTTGCCGCATTAACAGCATCCTCATCAGAAAAACGGGGGAAAAGCGCATCTTGATAATCATACAAGGTTTTATGGGTGAGCGATAGATCAAACCCAACGGTTAAAGGATATCCTAAAAACCAGTTCTGCGTATAGCCGGTTTGTATTGTTTGTGTATCAGCACCGGCAGTACCACTTACCGAAAACTCATTACCCCTTCCAAGAAAGTTTCGCTCCTGCCATTGTACAAAAAGCGAAAGCGGAAAACTTTCGGCATAATCATTACAATAAGGAGCCTGTAAAATTTTCCTTGCAAGTTCGGGAAAACGGATTTTTAGTTTATCCAAGTCAAGATCAAATAATTGA
>PDWI01006628.1_pt1 | contig 14453 bp, 12 predicted proteins | sample 1430891 | NCBI WGS metagenome assembly PDWI01 (sample SAMN01162508, study PRJNA174530) | Oral metagenome, whole genome shotgun sequencing project. | biome: Marine environment; feature: Marine mammal; material: Swab sample of the gingival sulcus; isolation source: swab sample of gingival sulcus...
ATCGGCTTGACGCGCTCCTGCGCCCAGCGATGCACCATATCGCGAAGGGCGCTGACGTCCTCGCCGAGATCGAAATTCATGGTGGCGTTGAACATCCGGTCCTCCCATTTTCCGAAACCTGACATCTGCCGCCCTCCCGCGGCGCTGTCCCGGGCAGGGTGGGGCAAGCACGGGTCGCAAACAATGGCACTCACAGTCGATTGTGATGAGCGAAAATGCCATGGCCCGGATCGACCCCGGATCAGCCCCGGCCGCTGGCAGAGCGGCCCTGTCACCACATCCGCTCCGCCAGCGGCCCTGTCACCTCGTCACGCGGGGCGCGCGCGCGCGCGCGCGGGGGCATGGGGAGACCGGACCCGACCGCCGGGGCTCGGCGCCGGCGGGCAGGGAGCGGTCTCAGAACCGGGATTGCCACAGCAGATAGAGCAGCGCGGCGATCAGCAGCAGGACGGTCAACTCGAACGCCCGCGCCATGGCGCCGGCAAATGTCCACTGGCTGGGGGCGAAGCGGTTCGGTTCCCGGCGCGGCGATTCCTCGACCGGCTCGCGGCGGACGATCTGCAACCGGTAGTCCGACCAGGGGTCGCCGCGCCGGTAGCGCGGAACGCCGAAGGCCATGAGCTGTTTCAGCGCCGAGACATAGTGGAACCGCGTGGTCTCGGACATTGGCCTTGCCTGGTTGGCGACCGTCCAGGCGACCATCTCCGCATAGGGCAGATCGCGCACATGGGTGCCGTCTGCCAGCCGCGCCATCATGTCTGCGGGCAGCCCGTGGGCGGCATTGGCGAAAGCGTCGAGATGGGCGATGGTCAGTTCGTCAAAGGCAATGTCGCCGTGGTACTCGGTGAACAGCCGCACGATGTGACGCACGGTCTGCGCGGAGTCCGGGTCGAGTTGCAGGGCGTATTCCTCGAGCAGATCAGCGAGGGTGAACAGCGCATATTCCGTCTCGCTGTCGCGCATGTCGCTCCTGTCATGGCTGACGAGCGCCAGGGCGCTGCTGGGGAGCGGCCAGTTTTCGTCAATGGCCCCGATCTCGTCCGGGTCGCGGGCCAGATCGTCCGGCTCGTCCGGCTCGTCCGGCGCGGAGGGGGCGCTCCAGTGGTCGTTGCCGGGGCTGTCCCACCGGGTTTCTTCGGCCTGATCGCCGTATTCGCCGGGGCCGGTGTCGCCGGCAATCCCGCTTTCCTCCGCCGCCGCCGTGTCGGAAGGGTCCGCCGCCGCGCCCGTGGCGGGGAGGGCGCCGTTGCGCAGATGCTCGAAGGTTTCCAGCAGCCCCTCGAGGCCGCCGGCCTGGTCATAGGCGGCGCGTTGCTCGGGGGTGAGATGCGAAACGATCTCGTCCACCTCGGCCTGGCGGGCGTATGCCTGTTCCTTTTCCGCAAGTTCGGCCTTTCGCCGCTCCACCTCGCGCTGCGCCTCCTTCGGGTCCGACGTATGCAGCGAGCCGCGCAGATGGGTCTTGCCATCGAAGAGGTGCTGGATTTCCGGCCTGATCCGGAGATTCAGATGATAGACCTTGCCGCGAACCTGCGTTCCGGCGACCTTGGGAAGGTCGTTCCCTTGAACAGCCATTCCAACCACCTTCGATAGGGCCGTGTTACAGGCGTGTAACACGGATTTTTCCTGCCGCAAAGACGGGGTGCAAAAGGCTGATTTCCATTGGAAAAATACTGGTTCCAGCATGGAAACCAGCGATTTCGCCAAGGCGTCCGCCGCCGCGTGAAGGGGCTGATTCGCCCGCCGTTCGGGCCGTGGCGCGGAAGGTGCGAAAAGCGCCGGGAGAGCCGTCGCGCCGGGCTGGCGGCGGGCTGGGTCGTGGGCCGGGCAGTGGGTCGGACAGCGGGCTGGGTCGTGGGCCGGACAGTGGGCCGGGCAGCGGGCGGGGCGAAGGCGGGGGACCGGGGTTGCCGCGCCCGCGCGGCCCCGCCCGCCGCAGGCGCATGGCGGTGTCCTTGCGCGCCGGCGCTTCTGGTGCCTCCTGCGCGGCGGGGCGACCGGTGCGGGAAGGTTCTGCCTGCCGCGCCCGTGCGGCCCTGCCGCACCGGCCGTGTTGCGCGCTGCTTTTCCGGACCGGGCGCCCCCGCGGCCACGGGGGCGCCTGTTGCGTTTGACAAAATACCTGACACAGAGAGCATCACCTGACGCGCCCAAAATCTCTGATTTCAGGCAGCGCCTGGGTGAGTCAGGTTTTTCGCATGACGCTTCAGTCTAGCCGCCGAAGCCGTGGCACGGGCAGGCGGGGGCAGGCACGGCCGGAAAGGGTTGAAAGGCCGCCGGGAAGCGGGCGGGCTGGATGGGGGCGCTAACAGGACGTTGCGGGCGCGACCGGCGGGCTTGCCGCGCCCGTTGCCGCCGTTGTCCCCGCCCATGGTTGCGGCCGGCAGGAAGCGGAAGCGGCCGGCCGGGCGCCGCCTCTTCTCCGCGGCCCCGGGGGCGCCTATTGCGCGCCCGGCGCGCAGCTCCTGAGCTGTTTCATCGCGGCGCTGCTGCCGAACAGCGGCAGGCGGGCTTCGAAACCGCCGCTGCTGCTGCGCAGATCGAGGAACATGCCCCAGCCGAGGCGTTCCGCCGCCGCCTCGAACGGCCCGAGCGAAAGCCGCCAGGCTTCGCCATCCCAGCTGCCGGTATGGCCACCGGGTGGCGGGGTGCCGTCGACAGCGGCGGCGAGCACCATGTTCTCGGCCCCTTGGGGGGGCTGCGCCGGGGTCACGCCAACCAGCAGCGCCCCGTCCGGGTCCAGCGAAAAGACGAGACGGCTGTTTTCCAGCGGTACCGAGACCCGGCAGGCGGCATCATCCTGTGTCCAGAGCGGGGCAAAGGCCCGGCCGAACTGGCCGAGCGCGCGGCACTGGCGCAGAGTGACCGGCTGTTCGCCGCCGAAACCTGCGCTGATGCGCGGGGCGCTGCCGTCGGCGGTCGCGGGGGCAATGTGCAGCGTGGGCCTTGCCTCCGGGGCCAGCGGACTGGCGCAGGTGAAGTCGCCCTGCCAGGCGGTCCCGGTTCCCCCGGCTCCTGCTCCTGCTCCTGCTCCGCTGATCGCGCATTCGGTGCCGAGGATGTTGAACAGATAGGCGCGGCGGCTGGTCACCAGGATGGTGCCGAGAAGGGGCGCGTCGGGCTCCGTGGCGGGCGGGTTTGCCGGCGGCAGAACCGTGTCGATCCGGCCCGGATTTTCGATCCGCTCGAGATAGGCGAGGCAGGCGGCGAGCGAGGGGGCATAGATGCCGCGCAAGGCAACCGGAACCCGCGCGCCCTCCGCCGGTTGCGGGCGGTCGGGGAACAGCGGCGCTTCAGGGGTGGCGGGGTCTTGCGGGGCGGAAGCCCCGGGCGCGGCGGCCTCTGCCGTGGCTTCCGTGGCGGTCGCCCCGGTGCCTTGGGAAGGGGCCTCGGATGGCGCTTCGGGGGTGGCGGTCCCGGGCGCCGGTCCGGACGGGGCTGCGTTCGGGGCTGGATCCGGCGCGGGTGCGGGCGCCTCGGACGGGGCAGGGGACGGCCCGTCTGCCGGGTCCGAGCCTGTCTCCGCCGTGCCTGCCTCCGCCGGTCCTGTCCCTTCCGGTTCTGTGTCCGCCGTGCCCGTCTCCGCCGGTCCTGCCTCTGCCGCCGGGCCGGGGTGCGCGATCGCGGCAAGCCGGTCGGACAGCGCCCGCGGGCCGAGGGGGGTGCCGTCCAGCACCAGAACCGGCCAGTGGTCGAGCAGGTTGATTCCCTGCCAGGCCCCGGCCTCGCGATGGGTCTGCCAGTCGGCAAGGTAGCGCGCTGCCTGGCTACGGTAGAGCGCACAATTGCCGAGCGCCTCCGGGGCGAGCCCGGCGCGTTCGGCGATCCCGCCCAGAAGGGTTTCGAGCGGCGTGAGATTGCCGGTTCCGGCGGCGTTCAGCGCCTCCACCCCCGCGGCGCTTGCCAGCGCCGCATGGGCGGCCTCATAGCCCTGGCTTCCGGCGCAGATCGCGGTGAGATTGCCCCAGATCGACCCGCTGTCGCCGGTATAGGTGAACAGATGCACGATCCGCAGCACCCCGGCCTTGGTGGCGCGGGTCAGGGCCTCGCGGTCGATCCCGGCGTAATCCCCGGCCAGATCGGTCGCCGCATGAACGAAATGCAGCGTATGGGGGGCGGTGTCGCGGCCTTGGACGACCTGGAATTCCGGCGACATCACCGCCTCCGGGGCGAAACGGATTTTCGCGGCGCGGGCCTCGGCGATTTCGGCGGTCAGCCGGTCGCGGGCCTGCATGAGGGCGGGATCCTCCGGGGTGAGCGCCAGCGCGGCGGTGTAATCCGCGAGTGCCGCGTCGCGGCGCCCGGCGATCGCCCTCAGCCCGGCGCGCCGGGCGAACAGCCCCGCGTCATCGGGCCTGAGCGCAAGGGCTGCATCGAGATCGGCAAGCGCGGGGTTCCAGGCGCGCTGGCGCTGATGGATTTCGGCCCGGGCGGTCAGTGCCTGCACCTGGCCGGGGTCGGCGGCGATCAGCGCGTCAAGGTCGGCCAGCGCCAGCGCGGGGCGTTGCATCTGCACATGCAGCGCGGCGCGTGCGAGGCGCGGGCCGGCGGCGTTCGGATTGGCCTCGATGGCGGCGCCGAGCGTTTCGAGCGCCGTGGTGAAATCGAGGCGGGCGATGGCGGCCTCCCAGGGGGCGGGGTCCGGTTCGGCGGCAAGCGGCGCCGCGCCGTGCCCGAAGGCCAGCGCCAGCGCCACAAACTGGCCGAACCGCATGATCTGTTTCAAATCCGGCATCCTGCCAGAGGGCCGCCAACCGCCGCCTTTGTCAACCGCTTCGCGATCACATGGGCTTCACCGGCCAGCCTGCGCCCGGGGGGCGCGCGCGGTGGGGCGCCTTTTGCCCTGGCTCTTTCGCGGGCCGCGCCGGGGCGGCAAGCCCGCCCGCGACAACGGGCGACAACGGGCGCCAGGGGTGGGAATGCCCGGGCGGCTGGTGGCACTGCTGATGATGGCAACGGTGATGGGAAACGCGGCGGGCGCCGGGCAGTTGAGCGGTTTCGCGCCCTTCGTACATGACAGCGACAGGCCCGGGGTGGTGCGGCTCGACGGCGAGATCGACGCAGGCATCCTCCTTGCGTTCAACCGCGCGATGCAGCGCCTTGAGGATATCCGGGTGCTGGAGCTTGCCAGCGGCGGCGGTTCGGCGGTTGCCGCGCTGCTGCTTGCCCGGGAGCTGCGCGCGGTGGGGCTGAGGGTGTTCATCCCGGCGGGATCGGCCTGTGCCCTGTTGTTTTTCGCCGCTGTCGGGCGTGACGCAGAGGGGCGGCCTGGGGTCCATGCCATTGCCGTGCCCGGCCACACTCCTGCCGCCGGGCAGACCGGGCAGAGACCGGGCCTGCGCTTTTCGTGGGGTCCGGCGTGCTGGCGGCGATTCAGGAACGGATGATGGCCTCGGCGCAGGACATGTACCGGTTCGACCGTACCGGGATGCTGAAGATCGGGCTGATCGTGCAGCCCGGGGCCGGGGGCCGGATGAGCGCCTGCTGGCGGGGCTTGTTGCGCAGGCGAACCTGGAAAGCCGGCTACCCGCCTGGTCCGGCCCGCCCGCCGGCGTGACCGAAGGCCAGATCGCCACGGTCGAAGCCCAGCGCGCAGCCCTTGCGGCGGACCCCGAAGACATCGCGGCGCGCGAGGGGCTGGCGGCTATGAGGCGCTGGGGAATTTCGCGGCCGCCCGGCAGTATCAGCAGCATGTCATCACCCTGCGCGGGGCCGGTGCCGGGGTGAGAGACTACACCATGCTGGTCTATTGCCTCGTGGCCGCGGCGGGGGCATCGTCTCGCGCGAGGCTGAAAACGCTCTGCGCGCGGCGCTGGAACTCGACCGCGCGAGCGGCATTGCGCTGTATTACCTCGGGCTGATGTATGGCCAGACCAGCCGGGTGGACAGGAGAACTGCCATGACGGCGTGTCGGTCAGCCTCGGCATGGACGGGTCCGTCAGCCTCAGCGAACCCGCCGGGGGCGGAGCCAGCGCCCCGGCTTCGCTGCGCTGAAGGGGCCGCCGGGCGGGCCCGCGCGGCCGCCGGCCGCGCGCCACCCGCGCGCCATCGGGGCAAGGCCGCCCGGCTCAGGCTCGGGCTCAGTCTCAGTCTTGGGCGGCGTGCTCGTTCCACAGCGGCCGGTGCTTTGGCTCGTCTTCCTCGATGGTCGAGAACCGCCCGATCGGTTTGAGGAAATAATTGTCGGTCAGATCGTCGTTGCACTGGCTGATCTCGGCGCAGAAGGCCGGGCCGGTGCCCGGCTCGCCCCAGAAGCTGTGCTTCATGCCGCGCGGAATGGTGACGCCGTTGCCGGGCGCGAGCCGGATCGGCTCCGCATAGGGGTCTGCGATCACCCGGCCGTCGACCCGCACCGGATCGTCGGCCTCGCTGCCCTCGCGGGTGAAGGCGACCAGCAGATTGCCGCCGCCGCGCACCATGATGTCTTCCATCTTCACCTTGTGCGAGTGGAAAGGTGTCACCTGGCCTTCGTTCACGAACAGCAGCTTCTCGGCATAGGGCAGGGTGGCGGGGTCGCCCTGGACGCCGTTGCGGACGCAAAACAGGGTGAGGCCCGTGGCGGCGAAATCGCCGAGCCCGAAATCGGTCACGTCCCAGCCGAGCTGGCGGGCGGCGAGAAAGGCGGCAAGCTCCGGTTCGGCGGCGAAATCCGCCTCGGACCAGCCGGCCCAGTCGGGAAGCCGCCAGCGGTATTCGGCGATCAGGGCTTCGGCGCTGCGGATGGCGGCGTTGATTTCAGAGCGTTTCATGGGCAGGGCCTTTCGCGAATGGGGTCAGGGCCGGGGCGCCCCCCCCCCGGTGACGCCCCGGCGGGTTGGCGGCTCAGCCGCCGATCATCAGCATCACCACCTCGTCATGGGTGGTGTCGCTGATCCGCCGTTCGCCGACCGCGACCCCGCGCCGGAGCACGATGATCCGGTCGGAGACGGCGAAGATGTCGGACATGTTGTGGCTGATGAAGATCACCGCCTTGCCCTCGTCCTTCAGCTGCTGGACCAGTTGCAACACCTTGCGCTGCTCCGGCACGCCGAGGGCGGCGGTGGGTTCGTCCATGATCAGCACCTGGGCGTTCCAGTAGAGCGCCCGTCCGATCGCCACCGCCTGGCGCTGGCCGCCGGAGAAGTTGGAGACCGGCGCATCAAGCCGCGAGACGTGGAAATCGAGCCGCGCCATGGTCTCGCGCGCCGCCTCCGCCATCGCCTTGCGGTCGAGGATGGGGATGAAGCCGAACCGCCTGGTCATCGGCTCGCGGCCGAGGAAGATGTTGCCGCCGATGGAGAGGTTGTCGGCCAGCGCGAGATCCTGATAGATCGTCTCGATCCCCTTGTCGCGGGCATCCTGCGGCGAGGAGAAGGTCATCTCCTGGCCGTTGAGGAAGATCTGCCCCGAGCTTTGCGGATAGACGCCGGAGATCGCCTTGATCACGGTGGTCTTGCCGGCGCCGTTGTCGCCCGCCAGCGCCACCACTTCACCGGCGCGCACCACCATCGAAAGATCCCTGAGCGCCTGTACGGGGCCGAAATTCTTCGACAGGTTCTTCACCTCGAGCACCACGTCGCCATGTTTTGCCGGCGGGGCCTTGATGGGAGAAAGATCATTCACTTTGGCGTCCTCCGGAAAAGTCGCGCTGGGCCTGATCCATCAGCACCGAAACGATGATGACCACGCCGACGGAGATGAACTGCCAGAATGGCTCGACATTGACGAAGACGAGGCCGTACTGGATCACCGCGATCACGAAAGCCCCCGCGACAGTGCCGAGAATGGTGCCCGAACCGCCGAACAGGCTGGCGCCGCCGATGACCACCGCGGCAACCGCGTCGAGCAGCATCGGTTCGCCCGCCTTGGCCGCCCCGGCGGCAAAACGCGCCGAGTAGAGCACCCCGGAAAGACCGGCGCAGCCCGCCGACAGGATGTAGAGCCGGCCCACATGGCGCTTGATGTTGATCCCGGCCCGCCGCGCCGCGATCTCGCTGGCGCCGATGGCGTAATCGTGCTGGCCGAAGCGGGTCTGGCTCAGGATGTAATGCATCGTCAGCACGAACAGCGCGGTGATCAGCACGACGATCGGCACGCCGGCGATCTTGCCGTTGCCGATGGCGGCGAACACCGGGTTGCCGCGCACGGGCACCGTGCCGGTGCCCGCCAGCAGGAAGGCGGTGCCGCGGGCAACGCCGAACATGCCCAGCGTGCCGATGAAGGGCGGCACCTTGAGGCGGGCGACCAGCAGGCCGTTGATGGTGCCGGGAATGGTCGCGACCGCGATCGCCACCAGCGCCCCGAAGACGATGGCGAAGCCCGGCCCCATCACCGGGGTGGCCCAGTTGATGGTATGTGCCGCCACGACCGCCGCCAGCCCCATGATGAAGCCGAGCGAAAGGTCGATCCCCCCGGAAATGATCACGAAGGTCTGCCCGGTGGCCAGCAGCAGCGGCGCGACGGCGGCGATCGCGATTGACTGCAAGTTGTAGGGGTTGAACATGAAGGTGCCGTTGAAGTCGACCCGGGCCCAGATTTCGAACATCACCACGAGGAAGGTGAGAAACAGCCAGGCCCTCAGCGAGGCGACGCGTTGCAATAATGTCAGGGCCTGATCGGCGTGATCCGCCGGCGGCGATACCGCCGATCTGGGCACTTCTCTTGTGTTCTGGTCTGTCATTGGGCTCGGGTTCCGGTCTGCCGCCCCCGCGGAGCCGTCCCCGGCCCCGCAGGTTCAGGAAAGGATTGAGAAACGGGAGACGGCTCGCCGGTCACGGGCCGCCGCCCGGGGAAGAGAGGCCCGCCCCGGTGAGGGCGGGCACGCGCAGGTTCCGGTCAGTCGGAATAGATGTATTTCGCGATTTCCGGATCGTCGATATTGGCCGCGTCCATCACGGTAAAGCCGGTGCCGATCGAAACCGGGATCGAATTGCCGGTGAGGTGGGCATAGGCCGAGACCACGCCGTAATAGCCGATTTCGGCCGGGTGCTGGGCGATGGCGACGTCGACCAGACCGGTCTTGAGGTTGTCGACGATCGAGGCCGGGGCGTCGAAGGCCACGACCTTGACCTTGCCGGTCTCGCCCGCCTGCTGCACGCCGGTGCCGGCGCCCAGCGCCGAGAACAGGTTGGCGCCGAACACGCCCTTGAGCCCGGGTTCGCGCGCCAGCACGCCTTGCAGCTGGGCCGCGGCCTTGTTGGCGTCGTTTTCGTTGAACTGGGTTTCGAGCACGGTCACGCCGGGGAAATTCTCCGCCATTTCGAGCTTGAAGCCCTCTTCGCGCTGGTCGGTGGTGGAGATGCCGGGCTTGACGTTGGACACATAGACCGCGCCTTCGCCGCCGATCGCCTTGGCCAGCGCGCGCGCCGCCATGCGGCCGCCGAGCACGTTGTCGGAGGCGATGTAGGAGAGCGGGAAGTCGGCATCGCCGGCGCCGGTCTGATAGACACCGGTGCCGATGAAGGTGTCGACGGTCAGCACCGCGATGCCCTCGTCATGGGCCTTGCGCAGCGGCTCGACCAGCTGGGTCTTGTCGGTGGGTGCGATCAGGATCGCGTCGGGCTTGCGGGCGATCACCGCGTCGAGCACCGGTACCTGCAACACCGGGTTGAAGTCCGGCGCCCCCTGAAACACCAGTTCGACCCCGAGCGCGTCAGCCGCCGCCTGGGCGCCGCGGTTCATGGTGATGTAGAACGCATCCGTGGTGAGCCCCGGTACCAGGGCGATGGTGATGTCCTTGTCGGCGGCCACCGCCGGCGCCGCCAGGCTGACACCCAGGGCAAGGGCAGAGACCACTCCGAGAAAACTGCGACGTTTCATTTCCAACTCCTCCAAATTGGTATTCCTGAGGGCGCGCCGGCCCTGGGGGCGCTGCCGGCGGAGGCCTTGCCGCCGCCTCGCGGACCCCGGTACGGGAATAACACGCCCGCGGCCGGGTTTCGTCAAGTGCAATTTTCTTCTGAAACGATTTTCCCGGGCCTTCGGTATCAGGCCTTCGGTATCAGGCCTTCGGTATCAGGCCTCCGGTGTCAGGAATCGCGGGCCAGATGGTCGAGCAGGGCTTCGCCGGTGGCGAGGTCGGTGATCAGCCGGTTGATCATGCCCGAACGCGCCGCGCCGGCGATCGAGCGCAGCTTGTCGGTGCCGGCCGCGAGCCCGATCGACACCGGCGCGGCACGCAGTTGCGCGGCGCTTACGGCGATCATCCGCCCCTCGCCGCGCCAGTCGAGAACCCGGCCCTGATCGTCGAAATAATGGCGCACGATGTCGCCCGCGGCGCCCTCCAGCACCGGATCGCGCGCGGCGCTCTCGATATTGGGGTTGGCCGGATCGTAGGGCACGCCGATGCCGACCACGGCCATGTCGATCCGGTTCCACAGTGCCATGGCATCGCGCACCGAGCGTTCTTCGAGAAACGAGCGGAAGAGCTCCGGCGCCGGCAGGTAGGGGGCGTGAATCAGCTGCGGCACGCCGCCGGTCACTTCCGCGGCGCGGCGGGCCAACTCGTTGGAATGAAAGTGATTCGCGAGGTTCTGCATCCCCCCGGTGGAGGGCACGACGGTGACCCCGGGCATGGCCGGAAGGCCGGCTTCGATCACCGCCCGCACGGTGCGGCCCCAGCCGAGCATCAGCACCGGGCCATGCCCCGGGCCAGAACTCCGGCCAAAGCTCGGGCCAGAACTCGGGCCAGAACTCGGGCCATGCCCCGGGCCAGAGCCCGAAAGCATCCGCGCCAGATGCGGCGCGAGCGCGGGCAGCGCCCCGGCGGCGGGCGCATCGGCGGCGACCACCTCGTCGAGCCCGAGCCCTTCGGCGAGGCGGGCGCCGACCTCGCCGGGGTCGAAGATCTCGCGCACCTCGATGCGCACGATCCCCTCGGCGCGGGCCTTTTGCAGGAGCCGCGAAATCGTCGCCGTGCTGAGGCCAAGCTGTTTCGCAATCCGTACCTGGCTCAGGTTGCTCACATAGTGGAGCTTTGCCACCGTGTGCAGCAGGGCGCGGCTGTCGCCGACAATGCTTCCACCCGAAACTGACAAATTGCAATTCCTTTCTGCAAGGTGTTACATCGCAGCAGACGGGTTATCGCGCAATCTCCGGGCCATGGCAATGGGATTCCGCCCGGGCAAGGCGCTTCCAGTGGGAGAAACGACATGACCGCCATGACCGCCATGACCACCGCCGAGCGGCGCGGATACAGCCAGATATGCGGCGCGGACGGCGCCATGATGGTGATCGCCTGCGATCAGCGCGGCGGTATGCGCCAGGTGCTGGCGGACACGCCCGGGGCGCGCGAGGCGATCACCAATCACGCTCTGGGGCTGGTGAAGGCCGACATCACCCGTTACCTCGCGGTCCATGCCGGTGCGGTGCTGGTCGATCCGCTCTGCGCGGTGCCGATGCTGGTCGACGAGGGCATCATCGCGCCCGCCACCGGGCTGGTGATCGGGCTCGACGCCTCCGGCTTTGACACCACCCCGGAGGGCTGGCGGATTTCCCGCATGGTCGAGGGGGTGAGCGCGCGGCGGGTCCGCGCGCTTGGCGGGACGGCGGCCAAGATCATGATCTATCTGCGCGCCGATACCCCCGGCGCCAACCAGGCCAACCTTGAAACCCTGCGCCGGACAGTGGCGGATTTTGCCGCGGAAGATCTGCTGCTGGTGGTGGAATTCCTCACCTACAGCCTGCCCGGCGAAAGCCCGGAGGCTTATGCGGCGGCCTGGCCGGGGCTGATCGGGGGCGGGGTGAGGCTTTGTCTCGATGCCGGCGCGAAGGTGCTGAAAATCCCCTATCCGGGGTCGGCCGCGGCCTGTGCGCGGGTCACCGAAATCTGCGGCAGTGTGCCCTGGGCGGTGCTGTCGGCCGGTGTCGATCACGCAACCTTCCTCGGCCAGGTCGACAGCGCGATGGCCAATGGCGCCTCCGGGGTGATCGCCGGGCGGGCGCTGTGGAAAGACTGCATTTCGCTTGACCGCGAGGTGACAAGGCAGCGGCTGGAAAGCGTCGCCCTGCCACGGTTGCGCCAGTTGCAGGCGGCGATCGCGCGCCACCGGAGCTGAACATGGGCGAGCGGGCCGGCATCGGCATTGACATCGGCGGCACCCATCTGCGTGCGGCGCGGGTGCGGGAAGGGCGGATCGAGGCGCGCGCCGAAGCGCCCTCGTCGGGCGATGCGGGCGAGGTGCTGGCGCGCTGCCTGGCGCTGGTGGAAAAGGTGCGCAGCCCTGAGGCGGAGGCCATCGGCATCGGCATTCCCGGCCAGGTCGATGCCCTGGCGCGGCGGGTGATTTCGGGCGGGTTCGTCGATCTCTCGGGGGTCGATTTCCGTGCCGAAATCGAAGCGGCGGCCGGTCTGCCGGTGGCGGTGGAGAACGATGCGACCATGGCGCTGATCGCCGAGGCGGCCTTTGGCGCCGCCCGCGGGCAGGCCAATGTGGTGATGCTGACCATCGGCACCGGGATCGGCGGCGCGATCCTCGAGGCCGGGCGGATCCTGCGCGGGCGGCGCGCTGCCGGGCAGCTTGGGCATATCGTCGTCGACCCTGCCGGAGAGCCGTGCCTGTGCGGCAGGCGCGGCTGTGTCGAGACCACCAGTTCCGGCACCGCGCTGGGGCGGCTGATCGCCGGGGCGGGGCTGCCGGCGGGCACAAGAATCGAGGCGCTGCTGGCGGGCAGGGACGCGGGTTCGCGCGGCGTGATCGCGGCCTGGGCCGCTCCGCTCCGGCGCGCCATCGACAGCCTGATCGCGGTGCTCAACCCCGGTCTGGTGCTGCTGGGCGGCGGGCTCGGGCCGGCTGCCTGTGCCGCGCTTGAGACCGTGCCGGAGGCAAAGGGCTGGTACCATGCCCCGGTGCGGGCCGCACGGCTCGGCGATGACGCCGGGGTGATCGGTGCGGCGCGGGCGGGGCTCGGCGGCGCCCATGCCAGGCGGGTGGTGCTGGTCAACGGCGTGCCCGCCAGCGGCAAGAGCCGGGTGGCGCGGGCGCTGGCCGATGCCACCGGCTGGCCGCTGCTCGCGCTCGACACCATCAAGGCGCCGTTCCTCGCGGGGCTGCCGCCCGGCGACCGGCTGTTCAACCGCACGCTGGGGCGGGCGAGCCATGAGGCCATCTTCGACACCATCGCCGCGGCCCCGCCGGGGGCCGGCTTCATCGTCGATGCCTGGTTCGGTTTCCAGCCGGTCGCGGTGCTCGAAGCCGGGCTTGCCCGCGCCGGCGTCGGGGGGCGGGCCGAGATCTGGTGCCATGCGCCGCCAGAGGTGATCGGCGCGCGCTATGCGGCGCGGGTGCCCGAACGTCCGCCGGGGCATCCGGGCACCGAATATGTGCCGGAGCTGGTGGCGCTTGCCGCCCGCGCCCGCCCGACCGGCCTCGCGCCGGTGCTTCGGGTTGAGACCACCGCGGGGCTCGATCTGCCCCGGGTCACGCAATGGCTGGGCGAGGTGCTGTGAGCCCTGCCGGAAAGGAGAAAGAGAGATGGACGGTTTCGAAAAGGGTCCGATTCTGGTGACGGGCGCTTCAGGCGGCATCGGCGGCGCGACGGTGCGCCAGCTTGCGGCCAGGGGGGCGGAGGTGATCGCCTCGGGCCGCAACAGGGAGGCGCTGGCGGCGCTGGCCGCGGAAACCGGCTGCCGGGTGCTTCCCTTCGATCTCGAATCCGAAGACAGCATCAGGGCCGCGCTCGACGGGCTCGACCTCTACGGCGTGGTCAATTGCGGCGGCTGGGGCGGCGAGATTGCCACGCCGATGGACACCGACATCTCGGTGTTCGACAAGGTGATGCAGATCAACGCCCGGGGCGCGCTGCTGGTCACCAAATACGCCTCGCGCTCGATGATCCGGCTGGGCCGCGGCGGGGTGTTCGTCAACGTTTCGTCGCAGGCCTCGCTGGTGGCGCTGAAAGGGCATGTCTCCTACGGCTCTTCCAAGGCGGCGCTCGACAACATCACCCGGGTTTCGGCACTGGAACTCGGCCCCCACGGGATCCGTGTCAATGCGGTGAACCCGACGGTGGTGATGACGCCGATGTCGGCCTGGTACTGGGGCCGCGAAGACATCGAAGGCCCGTTCCTCGCCGCCATGCCGCTTGGCCGCTGGGCCACCGAAGACGAGATCGCCGCGCCGATCGTGTTTCTGCTCTCGGATGGCGCGGCGATGATCTCCGGCGTGACCCTGCCGGTCGACGGCGGCTTCACCGCCTGCTGATCGGCGCAAGACTGCGCCCCGGCGCCGATGGAGCGCCGGGGTGAACCGCCTGGGAAACAAGGCAGATTGCGCCTTGACATGACAGAGCCGACCGGAAACGCGCTCCGGGGGGCTGTGGCGGCCAGGCGGTCAGGCGGCGCGTTCGGGCAGCTCCAGCCCCAGCCATCGGGTATGGAAGGCGTCGATGTCGGGCTCGAAGTCATGGATGACCGGATACCACGGCGTGGGCGCCTCCACGTCCAGCAGGTCGCCGGACTTGGGGCAGTAATACTC
>PDWI01006629.1_pt1 | contig 14451 bp, 7 predicted proteins | sample 1430891 | NCBI WGS metagenome assembly PDWI01 (sample SAMN01162508, study PRJNA174530) | Oral metagenome, whole genome shotgun sequencing project. | biome: Marine environment; feature: Marine mammal; material: Swab sample of the gingival sulcus; isolation source: swab sample of gingival sulcus...
CTGTATTTGTTTTCGGTACTTGACATTTATTTTTTATTATAGTACAATGAAAAAAACGTTGAAAGAGAGTAGTAAATTGTATCTAGGTATTTAGAGAGGATGTGTCTGGTGAAAACGTCTTACCTAAGCAGTTGAAGTAGCTTTGGAGTTCTTATCTTGAACTGATAGTAGGGATAGGCGTAGTGCTGCGTTAAGGCAAACAGAGATCTCAGAAAAGGGTGGTACCGCGATTTAGATTGCCCCTTTGTTTGAGGCTTTTTTTATTTTAGGAAATTTTTGGCATATGGTTTATAAACTTTACTATGAGCGTAAAAGGTAAAAGTCTAATTAATTAGAAATTAAAATCAAGTAATTTTGGCGTTTTTGCTTATAGTATTGGTAGAATGGAGGTATTTATGGCTAATATAGAAATGGGGAAAACTTATTCTCCTAGTGAATTTGAAGAAAAAATTTATAAATTGTGGGAGGACAATGGTTGTTTTATTGCGAACGCTAAAAGTGAAAAACCTAAGTTTTCGATTGTGCTACCTCCACCAAATATAACTGCTCAGCTACATATGGGTCACGCTTTTGACCACACTCTGCAAGATGTTCTTTGTCGATTTAAGCGTATGACAGGTCACGAAGTTTTGTGGTTACCTGGTACGGACCATGCGTCGATTGCTACTGAGGTTAAAGTTTGGGATGCAATGCGTGAAGAAGGTATTGATGTTGATAAGGTAAGTCGTGAAGAGTTTTTAAAGCGTGCTAATCAGTGGAAAGAAAAGTATGTAGCGCGCATAACTAAGCAAATGAAAAGAATTGGTAACTCTTGTGACTGGTCAAGACAAAGATTCACAATGGATGAGGGTTGCAATAAAGCTGTAAATAAGTATTTTGTAGAAAATTATGAAAAGGGACTTATTTATAAAGGTTCACGCATGATTAACTGGTGTGTTGGTTGTGGAACAAGTATTTCAGATGCTGAAGTTGAGCATGAGGAAAAAGAGGGTAATTTTTACCATTTAAAATATATGATTAAGGGTACTGATGAATTTTTAGAAATTGCAACAACTAGACCTGAAACTCTATTAGGTGATACAGCTGTTGCGGTAAACCCTACGGATGAAAGATTTAAAGATGTTATTGGCAAGACTGTAATTGTGCCGATTGTAAACAGAGAAGTACCAGTTGTCGCTGATGCTTATGTTGATTTGGAAACAGGTACAGGTGCACTTAAAATTACGCCATCACATGATGTAAATGACTATGCAATTGGTGAGCGACACGATTTAGAATCGATTTGTGTTATTTCCTTAGATGGTACAATGAATGAAAATGCTGATAAGTATCAAGGTATGACAAGGGAGCAGTGTCGTAAAGAGATTGTTAGTCAATTAAAGGATGAAAATCTGCTAGTTAAAATCGTACCGCATAATCACAATGTAGGTACTTGTTATAGGTGTCACAAGGTTGTTGAGCCAATGGTAAGTGAGCAGTGGTTTATGAATATGGACGAAGTTGCCAAGCGTGGACTTGATATTTTAAATAAAGAGTTCAAGTTTGTACCGCAAAGATTTGAAAAAATTTATGTGAATTGGCTAGAAGGAATCAGAGATTGGTGTATTTCAAGGCAACTTTGGTGGGGTCACAGAATACCAGCTTATTATTGTGATGATTGTAATAAAACGCATGTAGCTTTAGAAATGCCTAAGTCTTGCTCTTGTGGTTCTAGTAAATTTACTCAAGATGAAGATGTGCTTGATACATGGTTCTCGTCTGCGTTATGGCCGTTTTCAACAATGGGTTATCCAGAAAAAACTGATGATTTAGAGGCTTTTTATCCAACTAATGTTTTGGTAACTGGCTATGATATAATTTTCTTCTGGGTTGCTCGTATGGTATTTGCGGGGCTTAGTCAGACTGATAAAGCACCATTTGATAGCGTTTTGATACATGGACTTGTTCGTGATGAAAAAGGTCGCAAGATGAGTAAATCGCTCGGTAATGGTATCGACCCACTCGAAGTTATTGATAAATATGGTGCTGATGCGCTTAGATTTATGCTGATAACTGGTAATACGCCGGGTAATGACCAACGTTTCCAATTCGAAAGAGTTGAGGCGGCACGAAATTTTGCCAATAAATTATGGAATGCCTCTCGATTTGTAATTATGGGGGTAAGTAGTTTTGATTCTGATATTAATTCAGATGATAAGCTGACTTTAAGTGATAAGTGGATTTTGACAAGGCTTGATGCTGTTTCGAAAAAAGTGTTTGATTATGCTGAAAAACTTGATTTTGGTGCTGGTGGTGACGTGCTTTATGATTTTGTATGGAATGAGTATTGTGACTGGTATATCGAAACTTCTAAGATTAGGCTTTATGGTGAAGATGAAAATGCGAAGAAAACAGCTGAAAAAGTTTTGATGTATGTACTTAAAAAGATATTAAAGTTGCTAGAGCCATTTATGCCGTTTATCACTGAAGAAATTAATAGTTTGATTTCAGATAATATTTTGATGAATGAAGTTTTTGAACCAGTTAAAGCAGAGTTTTTAGATGAAAATGCTGTAAATGAAATGCAAGTTTTGATGGATGCGATTAGAAGTATGAGAAATGCTCGTAATGAATTAGATGTGCCACCATCAAAAAAAGCGAAGGCTTATATCTATACTAAAGATTATAAAAATTGCTTTGCTGAAAATAGCTCGTATTTGATTTTCCTTGCGTCATGCAATGAAGTTATCATGCTAGATGAAGATAAAGAACCAGAGTTTGATAATATTGTTGCGGTTACATCTACTTGTAAAATTTATATACCGAGTGATGATATAATTGACTATAAGAAAGAATTTGATAGATTATCTAAAGAGAAGGTTAAGTTGGATAAAGAAATTTCAAGACTGGAAAAGAAACTTTCTAACAAGGCATTTACTGACAAAGCACCACAGGCTGTTGTTGATAAAGAAAATGAAAAATTAGAGAATTATCAAAAGATGATGAATGATGTGCTATTAGGTATCAAGAAAATTGAAAGTAAGCTGTAATTATAGAGCCTTTCAAAGAATTTATTTTCAAGAGCATTGTCTTTATATTTTATAATTATGTGTGAGTTGATGTAGTGTAGTTTGGAGTAATTTGAAAAATATTAAAAAAAATATATGATTTTTAAAAAAAATTTAAAAAATTATATAGCTATAATCATTGAAAAAACTTAATTATAACTTTTACTTATAGTTGTTGCGAAATATTTTTTAAAAAAATATAAAAAAAGTCTTTAAATTTTTGCAATTTTAGTGTATTATATATGTGACCTTGCATGAACAAGTTGATGAATATATAAAATGTAACAAATTGAATTACGTGTTATTGTTCGTGAAACTTGAGAATGATGAAGGAACAGTAATACGGAGGTATAAAATGGAAGGAATAGTTAAGTGGTTTAGTGCCGAAAAGGGATATGGTTTTATAACAGCAGAAGATGGAAATGATATTTTCGCACACTACTCACAAATCCAGAAAGATGGTTACAAATCTCTAAAAGAGGGAGAAAGAGTAACTTTCGACGTTGCAAGTGGACCAAAAGGACCTCAAGCAGAAAATATAGCATCATTATAATATAAAGAAGATGTTTATAAAAAGTCTCTCGTTGAGAGACTTTTTACTTTATAAGAAATCATTGTTGAAAAGCAAAAGGACAAGATTAGAAAATCCTGCCCTTTAATTTATGTGTTGCTATTAGCTATAATTTGAAGTGTGCCACCTCGCTTTGCAGTTCGTTAGCTATTTCAGCTAAGTTACCACTTGCTGATGTTATATTGCTGATGCTTTCAGTCTGGCTGTTAACGCTAGTGCTTACTTGTTCAGTGGTTGCTGCGTTTTCTTCAGCGATAGCTGATAAGTTTTGAATTACGCTGATGATTTGTGTATTTTTTTCTTCGATGTTTTTAGAATTTGCTGTTATCTTATCAACTATTTGTTTACTTTTGGTTACAGCTTGTTCAATTTCATCAAATTTATCTCGAGTTGTTTTATTTTGCTCATCGGATTTATCAACTATTTCAGCAGCTTTTTGCATTCTATTTACAGCGTTTTGTGCTTTTTCTTTAAGGTCATTTATTATTGTTCTAATTTCTTCGGTAAATTTGGTCGAGTTTTCAGCTAGTTTTCTGATTTCTTCAGCAACTACTGCAAAGCCTTTGCCAGCTTCACCAGCTCGGGCAGCTTCGATTGCAGCATTTAGTGCAAGTAGGTTGGTTTGGTCGGCGATTGATTGTATCATTTCACTTGCTTTGGAAATGCTTTCAGCACTTTCGTTGGTTTCTAGAATAATTTTATTTATGAAATCCGACTCTTCTTTGTTTTCGTTGCTCAGTTTTGCAAGATTTTCTAATGCGGTTTTACCTTCGTCTTTTTTACTTTCGATATTGATTGTTGCTTGTTTTAATTCTTTTAAAATCTCAATCATTTCGCTGACAAATTCTGAGTTTTGTTCGACGCTGGTTGCTGCCATTGTGGTATCGTGTGCTTGTCCTGTTGCTCCTTTGGCAATGTTGCTAACTGCATTGGCGACATCTTTAGCACTTTCGTTGGTGTTTTGAGCGGTTGCGGTAAGTTCTTCGGCAGTTGCAGCAGTGTTGCTAGCGTGGGCAGATATATTGCTGACGATTGATTTTAAATTGGCTATCATAGTATTGGTAGAACGGATTGTTTCCCCGATTTCGTCTTGGTGAGCTATGTATTTGGCTATTTTGGCTTGTTCTTCTTCCAGGTTTAAATCATAGTTTGCTAACTTGTTAATAGTTTTTGTAATTAGAATAAGTGGTTGGGAAATCTTTTTACCAATGAAAAGTCCCAAGATTGCCATTATTAAAAATATGATAATACCTGCTAGAGATACATTTAAAAACAAATCAATTATCTTACTTTTGATTTCTTTACGGTAAATAACGCTGGCAAAAACCCATTCGGTATTAGGTATAGTCATCATTTCAGCTCTAAGTTCGTTGCCTTTATAAGTATATTCGCCAGTTGCTTTACCGTTTGCAAGGGCAGATTTAGCGGTGTCGACCATTGGTTTTAATTTAGGCGATTTTTGAATAAGTTGTTCTAAATCAGACCCAGATTTAGTTTCGTCTTTGTGGGCTACCGTAATCATATGTTTGTTTATAACGTAGGTATAACCATTTTTACCGACTTTAATATGACTTAAATACTCGCATAAAGATTCGGTCGTCATATCGATACACAAAGCACCGACTATTTTATCAGTCGAACTTTTGACTGGTATGGCAATTGTTAGGCACGGCTTACCAGTGAGTTGGTCAATATATGGTCCTACCACGGCTATCTTACCAGCAAAAGCAATATCGGAATATTCCCTTTTGCCAACTTTTAGTCGTTTGATTTCACTATCAAATGTGATGACATCACCGTTTAGTTTCTTGTAGTATAACATTTGATAGCCGTTGTCTTTAGAAATTTGCTGTAATTTTTTTTGCACTTTTTTGTTAATGAAGGAATCTTCAACGTCTAGACTATTGTTGATTGCTTTTAGGGTATCAATCATTGAGCGAAAATAATTTTCAAATCCTTTTGTGTTGGATACGACGTTTTCGGAAAGCATATTATTTTGTGATTCGATTAAATTTTTTCTTGAAATAAGGATTGATATGCAGTTTGAAAACAGTACACTAAACATAACCATTAAAATTAAAATTAGTGTAAGTTTTTTCGCTATTGATACTTTGATACCTAGTTTTTTGGACCTAGTATTATTTACTTTCTTTGACATTGCGTTTCCTCCTTATATTTGGCAATATTGAATAGTAATTTTAAATAAAAATTATTATTCAATATTTTTTAGAAGAGATCCATAGTGTACATTGTACTCAATATTTTAACTAAAAATTTTTACCCCGCAAATGAATATCGACTAATTTTATTGTAGTTTTTAGTATATAGATATGTCTAATGTGATAACTTTATTTTAATAATATATTAAGTTTAGTATTTTATATTTTTGTTTTGCTAATATTTATTAACGAATTATTAAATTTTTTTTTAAAATGTTATAAATTTATACACAAATTAGCCAATTTGTGATATATTAGAAACTGATACATGAAAGGATTTAGTATGGATTTAGCAATGTTAAATGATAGGCAGAGAGAGGCTGTTTTGCATACTGAGGGTGCATTACTAGTGATGGCTGGAGCAGGCTCAGGCAAAACAAGGGTTCTTACCAAAAGGATAGAAAATCTAATTGTTAATAAAGGTGTGATGCCGTATCGGATTTTGGCTTTGACCTTTACCAACAAAGCAGCAAACGAGATGAAAGATAGACTTAGACAAACTTGCGGTGACAAGGCTGATATGATATATGCGGGGACGTTTCACTCGATTTGTTCCAAAATCATGCGGGTCAACGCCGAGAGGATTGGTTATACTTCAAATTTTGTGATTTATGACTCCAGTGACCAACTTAGTTTAATTAAGTCGATTATGAAAGATTTTGGTATTTCGGATAAGACCCTTAATCCCAAAAAAGTCAAAAGTGATATTTCAAATTTTAAAAACGCTTTGACTATGCCTAGCGATATTGATGAGGAAAATTTTGCACTTGATGAAGAAGTGTTGGTCGCTAAAGTTTATAAGATGTACGATAAAAAGCTTAAAGATTATAATGCGATGGACTTTGATGACTTGATTGTAAATACAATAAAATTATTTAAAGAGCATAGCGATGTTTTGGATAAATATGGAAATCAGTTTAGGTATATTCATGTTGATGAGTACCAAGATACTAATATGACGCAATATGTTTTGATAAGTTTGCTTGCATCATACCATCAAAATATTTGTGTGGTTGGCGACCAAGACCAGTCAATTTACTCATGGCGTGGGGCTGATGTACGTAATATTCGTGATTTTGAAAAGGATTTTAAAGGTGCTAAAACAATTTTGCTAGAGCAAAACTATCGTTCGACTAAAAATATCCTTTCGCTTGCCAATGAAGTTATTAAAAATAATGGTGATAGGATAGAGAAAAACTTGTGGACAGCCTATGATGACGGTAAAAAGATTGCTTATTATTGTGCTGAAAATGAAACTGCTGAGGCACAGTTTGTGATAAATGCTATTCGTTCGGCAAAGGATAGGGGTTTTTCATATAGTGATATCGCTGTTTTGTACCGAACCAATGCACAATCATTTGAATTTGAAACAGCTTTCAAAAGAGCTTATATACCGCATAAAATGGTTGGCGGCTTAAAGTTTTATGATAGAAAAGAAATCAAAGATTTACACTCCTACCTTAGAGCAGTTGTTAATGATGATGATGTGCTTGCTTATCAAAGAATTATTAATAAACCGATAAGGGGTATTGGTGCTAAAAGTGTGGAAAAATTAGAAAATTTAAAGTATCTTGAAAACGTTACCTTTTTTGAAGCTTTAAAAATTGCCAGTCAAAAAGAAATTTTAAGCGGTAAGGCGAAAAAGGGTCTTGCTGATTTCATCAAAATCATTGAAGGTGCAAAAAAAGTAGCAAAGAGTAACCAAGTATCTAAGGTTTTAGAATATATAATTTCAGCTACCAAGTATCGTGATGAGTTGAAGGCAGAAGAAACACATGAGGCAAAGGTCAGAATTGAAAATATTGATGAACTTTTATCGCAGATTATGAATCGAGAAAGTTTAGATGAAAACTTTACTTTAGAAAATTATTTAGAAGATTTGAGTTTAGCATCTGACCAAGACCAACTTGATGGTATTGATGATGACGCGGTGTTAATGATGACCTTGCATACAGCAAAGGGTTTGGAATTTAAGTTGGTATTTTTAGTGGGGTTTGAGGAAAATATTTTCCCGTCAGCTTATGTTAAAGAGGACCCAAGTTTGATTGACGAAGAACGACGTCTGCTTTATGTAGGGATTACAAGAGCGATGCAGGAGTTATATATCACGCATGCTGAACAACGTTTTAAGTTTGGTAAGATTAAAGCTAACAATCCGTCACGTTTTTTAGATGAGATGCCTGATAAATATCTCGAATGTCTGACGAATCGTCGCTTTTTCTCATCAAAAATTAAAGCCAAAAAAGATGCTGAGAAGTTCACCAGTGCTGATAGTTTTGATGATTATAGTTCTGGTACTAAGATAAAGCACGAATATTTTGGTAAAGGTGTTGTAATCAGACGAAAAGATTTAGATGATGATGTCGAATTACTTGTGGCTTTTGATGATAAAGGGTTAAAAACTATAAGAGTATCAATGTCTAATTTAAAAATAGTGTATTAAACGGAGAGTTTATGAATAGAGAAGAATATAAAGATTTAGTATTACAGATAAATAAATATGATTATCAGTATTATACATTAGCTGAACCGACTATTTCGGATTATGATTACGATATGCTTTATAAAAAACTAGTAGAGTTTGAACGTAGCAATCCCACTGAAGTGCTTGATTATAGTCCAACAATGAGAGTTGGTTCAGTGGTTAGGTCAGAATTTACCAAAGTTAATCACGTAGCACCGATGTTAAGTTTGGAAAACACTTATAATATTGATGATGTTAGTAAATTTGTCAATGATGTAAGGTCCGAAGATAGTAATGAAACTGATTTTGTGATGGAGTATAAAATTGATGGACTGTCAGTCGGGATAACTTATGAAAACGGTCTACTTACTCGTGCTGTAACAAGGGGTGATGGTAGTGTAGGCGAGGACGTGACAGCTAATATCAAGACTATAAAAGAACTACCACTTGTTTTGAAAGAACCGGTCAACCTTACGGTGCGGGGCGAAGTTTATATGCCGAAAAAGGTTTTTGCTGAAATAAACAAGGTTAGGCAAAATCTGGGCGATAAGCTTTTTGCAAATCCACGTAATTCAGCGGCGGGAGCATTAAGACAGCTTGACTCGAAAATAACCTCACAGCGGGGACTAAGTATCTTTGTCTTTGATGTGATTGAGGCTAAAGATTTACAGTTTACTACTCATCAAGAAAGGTTGGAGTACCTAAAGAGCTTAGGGTTCAAGACTTCTATTTATAGCATGGTAAGTAATGTTGATGAGATATTTGACATTATTAAGCAGGCATCTTTAGAAAGAGAACAACTTGAATTTGACATTGACGGTATGGTGATTAAGGTCAACAATTTAGCAACAAGGCAGGTTATGGGCTATCGGGCGAGAAGTCCTAAGTGGGCTGCTGCTTATAAGTTTAAAGCTGAAAGAGTAAGAACTAAGCTATTAGATATAATTTTGCAGGTGGGTAGAACTGGTGCGGTAACACCGAGAGCTCAGTTAGAGCCTGTGCTTTTACAAGGTTCGACCATTAGTTACTCTACTTTACATAATTTCAATTATATATTGGAAAGAGATATTAGGATTGGCGATGTTGTCGAAATTGAAAAAGCGGGTGATGTAATACCGAAAGTTGTTCAAGTTGTCAAGGAACTTAGGACAGGTGAAGAAAAGCCTTTCGTCTTTCCTGAAAATTGCCCTGTATGTGGTGATGATCTTGTATTACAAGAGGGCAATGCTATTTATAAATGTCTAAATAAGACTTGTCCGTCCAAGGATTTACGGGGATTGATTTATTTTGTATCAAAAAATCAGATGGATATTGATGGTCTTGGTGATTCGCAAATTGAAACTTTTGTTGAGAAAGGTATCATTGCTGATTATACTGATATTTATAGTTTAAAAGATTATAAGGATGAGATTATCAATTTTGAAGGGTTTGGCGAAAAAAGTTACAACAATCTAATGGAATCAATCGAAAAATCTAAAAAGATGTGTTTATCTAGGTTGATTTCAGCTTTAGGGATACCGCTTGTCGGTGAAAAAGTTTCTCAAAAACTTGCCAAAGAGTATCGAAATATGGATCGGTTCTTTTCGCTAACTAGTGAGGAACTGGTACTTTTAGATGATATTGGTGAAAAAGTTGCCGATAGTATAGTTAACTTTTTTGGTAGTGATATTAATCGGGCTAGAATTGAAAAACTACGTGAACATGGTTTAAATTTTGACTATATCGATACGGACAAAGGATTTGTTAAGATATTTGATGGCCAAAAAATTGTATTGACTGGGACGCTTAGTCAGCTTAAAAGGTCACAGGCTAAGTCTATCATTGAAAGTTTGGGTGGTAGCGTGGTTGGTTCAGTTAGTAAAAATACTAATTACGTGGTTTATGGTGAAGCGGCTGGTTCTAAATTGGAGAAAGCTAAGAGTTTAGGTGTAAGTTTAATCAATGAACAAGAGTTTTTGGATAAACTTGATAGTATTGGATATGAGAGGTAGTTATGCAAGGGAAACTTTCATCTGATGAGTTAAAGTCGGTTATCTTATCTAATATTGAGATAAAAAACGATGATGTTTTGGTTAAAGCCAATTTAGGTGAAGATTGTGCGGTGATTGATAGTGGTGAGGAGTCTATTATTTTAACGATGGACCCGATAACCGCTACCAGTGAGCATCTTGGTAAACTGTTGGTTAGGATTAATGCCAATGATATTTTGGCAAGTGGTGCAAAACCAAAGTTTATGATGATAACACTGCTGATGCCGACAACATGTGATGTGGAAGATTTGAAAATTATTATGCAAGATGTCAAAGCGGAAATTGATGCACTTGGTATTGATTTGATAGGTGGTCATACTGAATTTACAGATGCTGTCAATTCACCGACAGCGATTGCGGTAATGATAGCCAAAAAATCAAAGGATAAGCTGCTGAGTATTACAAATATTGAAGTAGGCGACACGATTGTAATGACTGGCACTTCTGGTATAGAAGGGACAGGTATTATAGCTTGCGAAAAGGCTGATGAGTTAAGTAAAGAATTTGGCAAAGATTTTGTAGAAAGGGCAAAAACTTTTGTCGATAAAACACTAGTGCTTGATTCAGCTATTAAAGCCAATGAAATAGGTGTCAAAGCGATGCATGATGTTACTGAAGGTGGTGTTTTTGGAGCTGTCTGGGAAATGATAACAGGTGCAAAGCTGGGTTGTCAAATAGAAATGTCTAAAATAAAGGTTGCTGATGTGACCGAAAAAATTACCAATTTTTATAATATTAATCCAAATCGGTTGATTGGAAGTGGTTCACTTATAATTGTAGTTTCTAGTGAAAAAGCCGATAAATTGGTAAATGAGTTAAATCAAATGGGAGAAAACGCGAGTAAGATAGGTATTGTTACTAAATCTAAAGTTATGTTATATGAAGATGATAAATTAGTTGAAATAGACGAACCGAGTTCAGACGAGTTATATAAAGTTTTATAGTGTTAAAAAAGGAGATAGTAATGAGTAAAAAAGTTTTTGTGGTAATTATCTTTGTGTTTTCGTTAGTTAGTTTTGTGAATGCTGATACAGTTTATAATGTAAATATGACTGATTCTTTGTCTAAAAAAACGTGTAAATTGTCTACTTGTAATCTTAGGTTGAATGATGTGCCGTTAAATACGGACGTACCTGCGGTTATCTATAAATCAAGAACGCTTGTACCGATTAGGGTTGTTGCGGAAAGTCTTGGTTGTGAAGTGAAGTGGAATAATGCTAATAGGCAGGTAACGATAGAAAAGGGTAAAACGAAGATTTCGTTTGTTATTGATGACCCTGATGTTATTGTTAGTGGAAAAGTTAAAAGATTTCCAGATGATGTGCCAGCAAAACTTTTTACCTATCAAAATTCAACAAGGACGTTAGTACCTGTTAGGTTTATCTCGGAGGAACTTGGTGCGAAAGTTGGTTGGGAAAGCAAAGGGCATATAGTTAAAATTAATAAAGATGGTATTGGCAGTGTGGTAGTTGTTGAAAAAAAAATAAAAAAACCGAAAGCTAAGCCACTTTTACAAGGTGATATTAACTCGGTGCTTTTTAACAACAGTGGTAGTATAAAGGAGATTCGTTTACAATTTCCTCAAACTCATAAAGCTTATGTAAAAGCTACTAAAAAGGATTTGGATAAATATAGACCGCTTAGGTTGATCTTTGATGTACATAATTCAAATATAAGAGAAGATTTGGTTAAAAATGTTAATTCAAATGGTATATTTGTACATGATTTGGACTCTAATATAGTTTCTAAGTTAAAAATTTCTAAGATTTCCGAAAATTTATCACGAGTTTATGTTGAAATTAAAACTACTAAGCAAAATAAGAAAAATATTGATTACAAGATATTAAAAACAGCAAACAGCATATCGATTTTTATCGGTCGTAAAAATAATATAAAAGCTGGTAATGCTGAAATGCAAAAACGGGCTGTTGGCTCGAAAATTGGCAGTGAAATGATGTCAGTTTCTAAAAGAAAATCTAAGTTTTGTTTAGATTATGAGGTTATTAAGACTAATCAGTTTGCTGTACTGAAGTATAAGCCGGAGATAACTAGACCGATAGCAATTTATTCGACAGCTAAACCTAATGTTTATGAGTTTTATGTGGATAAAACTTTTATGACTCTTAATAATTATGCTAAAAATATCAATGATAGTTTTGTTAGAAATATAGTGGTCAAAAATCAGCCGGATGGCAAGACCGCTAAGGTTAGTATCAGTGTTAAAAATGGTGTTGTGCTATATGAAAATCCAAATTCTGTCAATGAAGAAATGCACGAAATAATTATGAAGATTCCGTCAAGTGTTACCGATTATACTGGTGATAAGATGACAATAGTGGTTGATCCTGGTCATGGCGGTAAAGACGCAGGTGCTCGAAGGACTTCGCACAACATAAGAGAAATCGACATTATCGAGATGACTACACCGTTTTTAAAAGAAGAACTAGAAAAGTTGGGCTATCGAGTTTTACTTACTAGGGATAGCAACAAGTTTATATCACTTTATAGTAGGGTTAGATATGCTGAGTTTGTACGGGGTGATTTATTAGTTTCACTTCACGTGAATAGTTTACCTACTAATCATAAGGCTAAGGGGGTGGAAGTTTTTGCTAATAAGTCAAATCCAGCGAAAACGGAAACTATCAAACTGGCAAGTAGTATTATGAATTCGCTGACTATGGCTACAAATGGCACTCGAAAAATAGTTAAGGATTATAATTTATTTATTACAAGGGAGGCTAGATTAACTTCGACATTGGTTGAAATGGGATTTTTGACTAATGATAATGATTTAGCTCAGATGCTAACGCAAAATCACCGTAAATTAATAGCAAAAGCTATTGCAACAGGTGTCGATAATTATATCAAAAATAATAAGTCGGTTGTTGATAGTTATCACAATAAACCATACAATGTTGTTTATCCAACATCCAAACCCAGTACGGTTGAAGGCAGTAGTGAAACTAATACGGAAGCATCTAATACAAATACTACTAGTACTAATAATGATGATAACAAAAATTCTGTAAATAAAACGTCGACTGACACGTCATATGATGAAGGTTTAAATGAAATAATCAATAATAATCCAGATAGTAAGATTAATGTTTCGTTAGAAGAAGTGGGCAAAAAAGCTGAAGGTGCTAAGGTTAATAGGTTAAATGATTTGGTGAAACCACAACTTATCATTGCCCTTATTAATAAAACACACCGACTACCAAGTACCTATGAGCCAAATGATTTGATTTATCCCGATACGCCAAGTCGTGTAGGGGTCGAGAGTAATGCAAGACTGCGTAAATCAGCTGCCAAAGCTTTAGATGCGATGTGTAATAAGGCGAAATCAGAAAAAGGTTATCAGTATTACAATATTTCTGGTTATAGGTCATATGCTTATCAAAAGTCAATTTATGAAAACTCAATTTTAAAAAGAGGTGTTGAACAAACTAAAAAACTTGTAGCATATCCTGGTGAAAGTGAGCACCAGTCAGGACTTGCTGTATCTTTAAGTATTGACGATGATAGTTACAGATTTGAAAAATCATTTGGTTCTACACCTGAGGGTAAGTGGCTTGCAGCAAACTGTTATAAATATGGTTTTATTATGCGTTACCCAGCCGACAAAGAGGCAGTTACGGGATATTCGTATCAGCCGTGGCACCTTAGATACGTTGGCAAGAAATTAGCCAAGACTTTACACGATAAGAATTTATGTTTGGAAGAATATTATAAGTAAATTTGTTTTGCGTTTTATGATAATTTAGCTAATTTAGTGTGGTACAAATTGTATGGATATAATACTAATCTTGAATTAATATGCAACGTATTTTAAAGATGCTATTTTACTCAATGTTAGCCAAATGAATTTTTTAAAGCACTCTAAGAGGGTTCGCAGGCACGCAAGATCCACTGCGTAGCAGTTAGCTGGAGTGCCGAGTAGCGGTGCTTGAAAAAAATTATTTGGCAATATTGAATAGGCGTTTTAAATAAAGATTAGTATAAAATTAACTCTATTATGTTAACTAACTCAACTTTCCCAATCGAAAAACCAGCCTAAAACGTTGAAATATCAACGAAACTTAACAATTAAATATAGCTCTTGACATAGAAAATGCACCTT
>PDWI01006630.1_pt1 | contig 14451 bp, 24 predicted proteins | sample 1430891 | NCBI WGS metagenome assembly PDWI01 (sample SAMN01162508, study PRJNA174530) | Oral metagenome, whole genome shotgun sequencing project. | biome: Marine environment; feature: Marine mammal; material: Swab sample of the gingival sulcus; isolation source: swab sample of gingival sulcus...
AAAGGATATATAAAAGTATTTTCTGCTTTGATTGATCTTATAGAAGCAGGAGTGAATGTCTATTTTTGTAAAGGTAATCACGATATATGGTGTTATAATTATTTTGAAGAGATAGGTATTAAGATGATTAGCCAACCTTATGTAGTTAAGATAGGAGATAAGACATTCTGTTTAGGACATGGAGATGGGCTGGGTCCAGATCATAAATTCTATAAAGTTATGAGGTGGGCTTTTCATAATCCCGTATTTCAGTGGTTATTTAGTCTTCTGCACCCTACTATAGCATTTCGTTTTGCTAAGGGTTGGTCTACAAAAAGCAGATTATCAAGAACTTATGAATATGAGTTCAAGAATCAAGAAGAATCAATCTTTAAATTTTCTAAGTCATTTTTACAAGAGCATAAAGAGATAGATTATTTTATTTTTGGTCATTTTCACGCTAGTGTGAATATAGAGGTAGAGAATAATGTTAGGCTGTATATATTAAAAGACTGGGTAAATCTTGCAAAAGCAAGTTATCTATACTTTGACGGTAGCTCTATGTATTTAGGATATTCCCAAAATATAGAGTAGTAATAATCGTTAAACTCTCCTTTCTGCCATATTTTTACTAAATATTCCGTGTCCTTGTCGGCTACATAAGGGTCGTATTTCTCTTTAAGATTATTGTCAAACATCTTTGCTAGTCCTTGCCAAAAAGCAGCTGCAAACTTATTCTTGTAATCCCTTATAAGAGTATATCCAGCAGTCCCTGTCTCTCTATCTACTAACTTTATCAATAAGGCTCCTTGGCTAATAGTTAGATGTCGCATTATATTTCCCAAATCCGTAAGTAACTGTTTTTGAAGTTTATTTACGTACTTATCTTTCTTCCTCCCTATTAGGTGGTCTGCTAGGATAACGCTATCTGTATGATGTTTTAGCTTTCTACCCAGCAAAGCAAAAGGGTAGACTTTACTGAAATTATAGACTAACTTATAGTGTTTCTTTAAACTTCTTTTCTTTCCACTAAAAATTCTGGCAGGTTTGATTGATGACATGAAAAGCGTGTCTCCATTATTTGCAACCTTAAAAGGAAGATAATTTTGTCTGTTCTGTCCTTTTGTATTTAATAAGGAGAAAAATAGTATTATATATAGGTATATTCTTTTCATTATTTACAAATGTAGGAAAATTATCTTGTCTTTTAATTAGAGTTTTTCGTTTTTGTTATGTCAAAAAATATATAAAGTTTTTTTTACTGTTTTGTCTAAAATATTGATTTTCCATAATTTAACTGTAAAAAACTATTGTAGAAAAAGTATAAAAAAATATCATAAAATGTTTGTTTTTCAGTTTTTTTTACTATCTTTGCATTCCCTGATAGTGTATAAGATTTCCCAACCGACTTATAATCACTGAATTAGGGAAAACTCAGGAAAATAATTAAATTGTATTACAGCAATGTTACAACCTAAGAAGACAAAGTTTAGAAAAGAACAGAAGAATAGAATGAAAGGAAATGCTCAAAGAGGGCATCAACTTGCGTTTGGTTCTTTTGGGCTTAAAACACTTGAAAATTGTTGGCTTACAGCACAGCAGATAGAGTCTGCTCGTCAAGCTATGACACGTTATATAAATCGTGAAGGTCAGGTATGGATCAGAGTATTCCCTGCTAAGCCGTTTACTAAGAAACCTCTTGATACTCGTATGGGTAAAGGTAAGGGAGATCCACAAGGATTTGTTGCTCCTATTACACCAGGCCGTATCTTATTTGAGGTAGAGGGCGTAAAGCTATCGATAGCAAAAGAAGCTATGCGTCTTGCATCACACAAGTTACCTGTTGCAACAAAATTTGTTGTTCGCAGGGATTATGTAGAATAATTTTAATGGAGTAGAAAAATGAAAATTTCAGAAGTTCGCGAAATGTCCATTGCAGATTTGCAGGACCGCATACAAATTGAAGAAGATAATCTTAATACAAAGAGAATCAATCACGCTATCTCTCCATTAGAGGATACGTCAATATTTAGGAAGATCAGAAAGGACATCACTCGTATGAAGGCTGTTCTTGCTGAAAAAGAAAATGAACAGAACTAAATAGAAGTCTCATGGAAAGAAATCTTCGTAAAGAAAGAATAGGGATTGTGGTTAGCACAAAGATGGACAAAACTATCGTTGTTGCTGTAGAAAGAAAAGAAAAACACCCTTTATACGGTAAATTCGTAAAAAAGACCACAAAGTTCGTAGCTCAAGATGAGAAGAATGAGTGTGCAGAAGGCGATAGAGTTCGCATCATGGAGACTCGTCCTCTTAGTAAGACTAAGAACTGGAGATTAGTTGAAATAGTAGAAAAAGTTAAATAAGATATGATACAACAGGAATCACGTTTACTGGTGGCAGACAATAGCGGTGCAAAGGAAGTTCTTTGTATTCGTGTACTTGGAGGAACAAACCACCGTTATGCAACTGTTGGTGACAAAATTGTCGTTGCAGTGAAGAGTGCAATCTCAGGCGGAGATGCCAAAAAAGGATCAGTATCTAAGGCTGTTATCGTACGTACTAAGAAGGAAATTCGTAGACCAGATGGATCATATATCCGTTTTGATGAAAACGCATGTGTACTTCTTAATAACGCAGGAGAACTTCGTGGTACTCGTATCTTCGGCCCCGTAGCCAGAGAGTTGCGTGAAAAGTATATGAAAATCGTTTCATTAGCACCGGAGGTCCTTTAATCATTTATAGATATGAAAAAGTTTAGAATAAAAAAAGGCGATACCGTTTTAGTAAATGCTGGAAATGATAAAGGAAAAACCGGAAAGGTTCTTTTAGTAATCACTGAAAAAGATAGAGTGATTGTTGAAGGCATTAATATCGTAAGTAAGCATACCAAACCAAATTCAAAACAGCCTCAGGGTGGTATTGTTAAGCAAGAGGCTGGTATCCACATTTCAAACGTAGAACTTTTAGATCCTAAGAGTACAGCTAAGAAACCTGTCGGAACAAAGATAGGTTACAAGTTTGTTGATGGTAAAAAAGTACGTTTTGCAAAAAAAACAGGAGAGGAGATTAAGTAATTATGGCAAAGAATACAAATTCAGCACCTGCATTAGCAGCAGGATATGTACCGACTCTCAAAAAGACTTTCAAGGAGGAAATCGTTCCTAATCTTGTAAAGAAGTTCTCTTATTCAACTGTTATGCAATGCCCAAAACTTGTTAAGATGACTCTTAACGTTGGTGTGGGTGATGCAGCACAAGATAAGAAACTTGTCGAGGAAATAGCAGCAGAGCTTTCTACAATAGTAGGACAAAAGGCTATCCTAACATATTCAAAGAAGGATATTTCTAATTTCCGTCTTCGTAAGGGTATGCCAATTGGAGTTAAAGTAACACTTCGTGATGTGAAGATGTATGAGTTCTTAGAAAGACTTATCCGTGTTTCTCTTCCACGAATCAGAGACTTTAACGGTGTCTCAGAGAAGTTAGATGGTAAAGGTAACTACACACTTGGATTGAAAGAACAAATTATCTTCCCAGAAATTGAGATAGATAAGAACCCTAAGATTCATGGTTTAGAAGTTACTTTTGTAACATCAGCAAATACCGATGAGGAGGCTTATGCACTTCTTAAAGAGTTCGGTTTACCTTTTAAGAAACATAATAATTAAATAGAAGATGGCAAAAGAATCAATGAAAGCCCGCGAAGTTAAACGCGCGAAACTGATTGCTAAGTATGCTGAGAAGAGAAAGGCTCTTAAAGAGGCAGGAGATTATATCGCATTAGATAAATTACCTAAAAACTCTTCTCCAGTACGTCTTCATAATCGCTGTTCTCTAACTGGACGTCCAAAAGGATATATGAGAGACTTCGGTTTGAGCCGTATTCAGTTTAGAGAAATGGCAGCAAATGGTCTTATACCAGGTGTAAAGAAAGCAAGCTGGTAGTAAAACAAATTTATTAACAATCGGATATCGGACGATTTTTATCGTCGGTCCATAAAAAAGACAAAAACATGACTGATCCAATTGCAGATTATTTAACACGAATCCGCAATGCCTATATGGCAGGAAAGAAGGTTGTTGAGATTCCAGCTTCAAAAATGAAGTTGAAACTTACTGAAATCCTTTTTGATAAAGGATATATCCTTAGCTACAAGGTAGTTGAGGCACAACCTCAGAGCTCAATTAAAATAGCTCTAAAATATCATCCAAAGACTAAGACTCCAGCTATCAAGAAGATAGAGCGTGTGTCTAAACCAGGTCTTAGAAGATATACAGATGTAGAAAATATGCCTAGAGTACTTAATGGTTTAGGTATAGCAATTATCTCTACATCAAAAGGAATCATTACTGGCAAAGAAGCTACAGAGCTTAATGTTGGTGGTGAGATTATTTGTTACGTATATTAATATTAAATTGATAAATAATGTCAAGAATTGGTAAATTACCTGTAAGCCTTCCGGAGAAAGTGAGTGTAGAAATACTTGCTGGAAACGTTGTTAAGGTTAAAGGACCTCTTGGAGAGCTTTCTCAGAAAGTAGATCCAGATATCAAAGTTGATATAGAGGATAATGAAATAAAGGTTACACGTCCAACAGATCAACCAAGACACCGTTCAATGCACGGTCTATACCGTTCATTATTGAACAATATGGTTATTGGTGTTTCTCAAGGATATGAAACAAGACAAGAATTAGTAGGTGTCGGTTTTCGTGTAGAGGTTCAAGGACAACTCCTTGTTTTCTCATTAGGATTTTCTCACCAAATTCACCTTATGATCCCTGCAGAGGTTTCTGCTGAGGCTCCACAAGTGAAGAAGGGACAAGCTCCTATTTTGGTATTGAAGAGTATTGATAAACAGCTTCTTGGACAAGTTGCTGCAAAGGTACGTTCATTCCGTAAACCAGAGCCTTATAAAGGAAAGGGTATTAAGTTTGTTGGTGAGCAACTTCGTCGTAAGGCTGGTAAGACTGCTTCCGCTAAATAATAGGAGACTTAAATTATGGCTTTGAGTAAAATAGAAAGAAGAAAAAGAATACATTACCGTATACGTAAACATGTAAATGGTACAGCTGAAAGACCTCGTATGGTTGTTTTCAGAAGTAACAAACAAATTTATGTTCAGGTAATAGACGATCAAACTGGAACTACTTTGGTTGCTGCTGCTTCTAATGATAAGGCACTTGCTGTAGAATGCAAAGGTAAATCAGGAATAGAAGCTGCTGCTATTGTAGGAAAGGCAATCGCAGAAAGAGCAAAAGGAAAAGGTATAGAAAAAATATCATTCGATCGTGGTGGTTATCTTTTCCATGGTAGAGTAAAAAGTTTAGCAGATGCTGCCCGTGAAGGTGGCCTTATATTCTAATTAAATGACTATGGCAAATACAAATGTTAAAAGAGTAAAGACGTCTGAGCTTGAATTAAAAGACAGACTAGTAGCCATCCAGAGAGTAACAAAAGTTACTAAGGGTGGACGTCATTTCCGCTTTGCAGCGATTGTAGTCGTAGGTGACGAGCAAGGCATTGTAGGCTATGGTCTAGGTAAGGCCAATGAAGTAACAGTGGCAATTGCAAAGGGCGTAGAAGATGCAAAGAAGAATCTTGTGAAGATTCCTATTATCAATACAACAATCCCTCATGAGCAAAAAGCAAAATTTGGTGGTTCAAGAGTATTTATGAAACCTGCAGCTCCTGGTACTGGTGTGAAAGCCGGTGGTGCGATGCGTGCGGTATTTGAATCAGCAGGTGTGCAAAACGTTCTTGCAAAGAAACGTGGTTCTTCAAATCCTCATAATCTAGTAAAGGCTACAATATCAGCACTTACAGAGATGAGAGATGCTTATACAGTTGCAGGTCTTCGTGGAATACCTATGAGTAGAGTTTTTAAAGGTTAATAACTAAGGAGACACAATTATGGCAAAATTAAGAATAACACAGGTAAGAAGTACAAGTGGTTCAACTAAAAAACAGATTGCAAATCTTAGATCATTAGGTATCCATAGGATGCACCACACTGTTGAGATTGAAAAAAATCCAATAAGTGAGGGTATGGTAGCAAAGGTTCATCATCTTGTTAAAGTTGAAGAAATTTAATTTGGAGGACTGATAGATGAAATTAGAAAACTTAAGCCCTGCAAAAGGAGCTACAAAGAAAAGAAAACGTATCGCTCGTGGTGAAGGTTCTGGTAAAGGTGGAACTGCAACACGTGGTACTAAGGGTGCACAAGCACGTGCAGGATACTCTCACAAAATAGGTTTTGAGGGAGGTCAAATGCCTATACAAAGACGTGTACCTAAATTTGGATTTACAAATCCAACAAGAGTTGAGTATCAAGCAGTAAACTTATCATCTCTTCAAGCTCTTTCACAAGAGTTAGGAATTACAGAGATAAGTTTAGATGCTATCAAAGGAGCTGGTTTAGCAAAGAAGAATCAATTAGTAAAGGTTCTTGCAAACGGAGAATTAACTGCTAAGATAGAGGTAACTGCTGATGCCTTTTCTAAGACAGCAATCCAAAAGATTGAGGCTGTTGGAGGAAAAGCTAATCTAATAGAGAACTAATTAAGCAATGAAAAAATTTATAGAGACAATCAAAGATATCTTTAAAATTGAAGATTTAAGAACAAGAATCGTTTATACAATGATTCTACTTCTTATTTATAGGTTAGGTTGTGCCATTGCCCTTCCAGGTATTGATGCAGCCAGACTTGCTGACTTTAAGGCAAGTTCAACAGAAGGACTTGTTGGTCTTTTGAATATGTTCTCTGGAGGAGCTTTTGGTAATGCTTCAATATTTGCTTTAGGAGTAATGCCTTATATCTCTGCTTCTATCGTTGTTCAACTTTTAGGTATGTTTGTTCCTTATTTTAGGAAGATGCAAATGGAAGGTGAGAGCGGTATGAAGAAGATGAATCAGATTACAAGATATTTAACAATATTTATTTTAGCAATTCAGGGTCCTGCTTATATTGCAACTATTCGTAATTCAGTGCCTTCAGATGCTTTCGTAGCAATGAATGTATTCGGATGGAGTAGCTTTACATTTAGCCTTGTATCAATTATGATATTGATGGCAGGTTCTATGTTCGTTGTATGGTTAGGAGAAAGAATTACAGAAAATGGTATAGGTAATGGTGTTTCACTTATCATTATGGTAGGTATTGTTGCACGTTTACCTCATGCCTTACTTGCTGAAATTATAGAGAAATTTACAACTACAAGTGGAGGTCCATTTGTTTTAGTTGTAGAATTACTTGTTTGGTTATTAGTTGTTGTTGCAGCTATCGCTTTAATACAAGCAGTTAGAAAAGTACCAGTACAAGCAGCAAGAAGAGTTATTGGAAATAGAATGACGACAGGTCAAAGAGAGTATATTCCTCTAAAAATCAATGCGTCAGGAGTAATGCCTATCATTTTTGCTCAGGCACTTATGCTTTTCCCAATGATCTTCTCTAAGTTTGAAGTAACACGTGGTATTGCAGCGACTATGAGTAATTACACAGGTTTCTGGTATAACTTTATTTTTGCATTATTAGTAATTGTATTTACATACTTTTACACTGCTGTTACTGTTAATCCAACAATGATGGCTCAAAATATGAAGCAAAATGGAGGATTTATTCCAGGTGTTAAACCAGGAAGAAAGACTGCTGAGTTCCTTGACGAAGTAATGTCAAGAGTAACTCTTCCAGGTTCTATTTTCTTGGCTTTAATAGCAATTCTTCCAGTATTTGCAATGATTGGAGGAGTAAATAACCAATTTGCAGGATTTTATGGAGGTACATCTCTATTAATTCTTGTAGGAGTTATTATGGATACACTTCAACAAATAGAAGGTATCTTAGTACAACGTCACTATGACAGTCTGATGAAATCAGGCCGTTTGAAAGGACGTGTAAATGTATAGTTTTTTGAAATAAGAATAAAGGTAAGATGATTAGACCTAAGAATGAAGAGGAGATAGAGCTATTACGCGAGAATGCGATTTTGGTTTCAAAAACGCTTGCGGAAGTAGGGAAACATGTTGCCCCTGGTGTGACAACTTTAGAGTTGGATCGGGTAGCAGAGACTTTCATTCGTGATAATGGTGCTGTTCCAGGATTTTTAGGTTATGACGGTTTTCCGGGTACTATATGTGCTTCTGTAAATGATGTCGTTGTTCATGGTTTTCCATCGAACTACGTCCTAAAGGAAGGAGATATCTTTACAGCAGATATTGGTACTGTTTACAAAGGATATAATGGAGATTCTGCATATACTTTTGCGGTTGGAGAGATAGATGCAGAAACTCAGAAGTTATTAGATGTAACTAAGGCTTCTTTATACAAAGGTATAGAGGCGGCAATAGATGGAAATCGTACTGGTGATATCGGATATGCGGTACAATCGTATGCTGAATCATTTGGCTATTCTGTGGTTAGAGAGTTAGAAGGTCATGGTATAGGTAAACACCTACATGAAGCTCCTGGTATTCCAAATTATGGAAGAAGGGGACAAGGACCAAAACTCAAAGATGGAATGGTTATTTGCATTGAGCCGATGATAAATATGGGTAGTAGAGGTGTTTATGTGGCTAAAGACGGTTGGGCTATACACACTTCTGACCATAAAAATTCGGCACATTTTGAGCTAACGGTAGTTATTCGCAAAGGTAAAGCTGAACAATTATCGACCTTTAGTTTTATCGAAGGAAATAAAGGTTAAAATTTAAAGTGTTATTTTAATGGCAAAACAAGTATCAATAGAGCAAGATGGAATAGTGGTAGAAACACTTCCTAATGCTATGTTTAAAGTTGAGTTAGAAAACGGACACGTTTTACTATGCAACATTTCAGGAAAGATGAGAATGCACTTCATTCATATTCTTCTTGGAGATAAAGTAAGGGTTGAAATTTCACCGTATGATTTAACAAAAGGAAGAATTTCTTTCAGATATAAATAAAATAAAAATTGCAATATGAAAGTCAAAACATCCATTAAAAAGCGTAGCGAAGATTGCAAAATAGTAAGACGCAAAGGTCGTCTTTACGTAATTTGCAAGAAGAATCCTAAGTTCAAGATGCGCCAGGGATAAAATTCAGTTGTATAACAAATTAAGTTTAATATAATTATGGCAAGAATCGCTGGTGTTGATATACCGAACAATAAAAGAGGAGATATAGGATTAACTTATATCTTTGGTATTGGCCGTAGTTCTTCAAGAAAAATTCTTGAGGAGTGTGGCATAGATTACAACATTAAGGTTGGTGACTGGACTGATGATCACAAAGCAGCAATCCGTTCAAAAGTAGGCGAAGAATATAAAATTGAAGGAGAATTACGTTCTTCTATTCAAATGAATATCAAGCGTCTTATGGACATAGGTTGTTACAGAGGAATTCGTCATCGTATCGGTTTACCTGTACGTGGACAAAGTACTAAAAACAATGCACGTACAAGAAAAGGTAGGAAGAAAACTGTTGCTAACAAGAAGAAGGCAACTAAGTAAAATAGATGAATTATGGCAAAAAAGACAACAACATCAAAAAGAGTTGTAAAGGTTGAAGCTTATGGGCAGGCTCATATTTCATCAACCTTCAACAATGTTATTATTTCTCTTACAAATGCACAAGGTCAGGTGATTAGTTGGTCTTCTGCTGGTAAAAGTGGTTTTAGAGGTTCTAAGAAGAATACTCCTTATGCTGCACAAGTTGCCGCTGAAGATGCTGCTAAAACAGCATTTGATGCAGGTTTACGTAAGGTGAAAGTTTACGTTAAAGGTCCAGGTGCAGGTCGTGAATCTGCGATCAGAACAATCTATAATGCAGGTATTACTGTAACAGAAATTATTGACGTTACTCCTATGCCTCATAATGGTTGTAGACCAAAAGGCCGTCGTAAAGTTTAATTTTAACACATTAAAAAGAATTTATTACTATGGCAAGATATACTGGTCCAAGTACAAAAATTGCTCGTAAATTTGGTGAACCAATTTTCGGTGCAGATAAAGACTTTGAGAAAAGAAATTATCCTCCAGGACAGCATGGATTAGCAGCAAAACGTAAGAAAACACGTGATTATGGTAATCAGCTAAAGGAGAAACAAAAGGTTAAATATATGTATGGAGTTCTTGAAAGACAATTCCGTAATACATATAACAAGGCATCTCGTATGGAAGGACAAAAAGGTGAAAATCTATTATTCTTATTAGAATCTAGACTTGATAACCTTGTTTACCGTTTAGGTATTGCTCCTACAAGAGCTGCTGCAAGACAATTAGTTAATCATGCTCACATCACTTTAAATGGTTCTATTTGTAGTATTCCATCTACAAGAGTAAAACCTGGTGATATTGTAGCAGTTAGAGAAAGATCAAAGAGCTTAGAGGTTATTAAAAACTCTGTAGCATCTCTTACATCTTACTCTTGGTTAGAATTTGATGCAAAAACTCTTACAGGTAAATACTTAAATATCCCTGCAAGAACAGAGATACCAGAAAACATTAACGAACAGTTAATCGTTGACCTTTACTCAAAATAAAATTTAATATAAATAATCATGGCAATATTAGCATTTCAGAAACCAGATAAGGTAATAATGCTCGAAGGAACAGATACTTTGGGACGTTTCGAATTCAGACCACTTGAGCCTGGATACGGACAGACTATAGGTAATGCACTTCGTCGTATTTTATTAGCATCTTTAGAAGGTTTTGCTATCAGTCAGATCAAAATTTCGGGAGTAGATCAAGAATTTTCTAATATCCCAGGAGTGATCGAGGGTATGCAGGATATCATTCTTAACCTTAAAAAGGTTCGTTTTAAAAGAATGGTAGACACTGTTGATACAGAGACTGCAAACATTGTTGTAAGTGGTAAACAAGAATTTACTGCTGGAGATTTATCGAAAGGTTTATCTTCATTCCAGGTATTGAATCCTGAGCAACATATTTGTTCACTTGAACCTTCTGTAAAAATAGATATTACTATTGTGATCACAAAAGGACGTGGTTTTGTCCCTGCTGATGAATTAAGAGAGGATAATAGTCCTATTGGTACTATCAATATTGATGCTATCTATACTCCTATCAGAAGGGTTAACTGGACTGTTGATCCTTGGCGTGTAGAGCAAAAGACTGACTACGAGAAGCTTAACTTAGAGATTGAAACTGATGGTTCAATTAGTCCAAGTGCTGCTCTTCAAGATGCTGCAAATATCTTAATTTATCACTTTAAGTTATTTACTGATGATAATAAGATTACTCTTGAGAGTGCTATCGAGTCTGATTCTAAGGAGTTAGATGAAGATGCATTAAGAATGAGACATCTATTATTGACTAAGCTTTCTGATATGGGACTTTCTGTAAGAGCATATAACTGCTTAAAAGCAGCAGATATAGATACTTTTGCTGACCTAGTTTCTTACTCAAGAGCTGAGCTAATGAAGTTCCGTAATTTCGGTAGAAAATCACTTAATGAGATTGATTTACTAGTTGAAAAGATGAAACTTTCATTCGGTATGGATGTTAGTAAATATAATATTGAATCAAAGAAAAAGAACGTATAAAAAATGAGACATAATAAATCATTTAATCATCTTGGTCGTAAAAGTGGACATCGTAAAGCCCTTTTAGCTAACATGGCAACTTCTCTTATAATTCATAAGAGAATTAAGACTACTTTAGCTAAAGCTAAGGCTCTAAGAATGTATGTTGAACCACTTATAACAAAGTCTAAAGATGATTCAACACATTCACGTCGTACAGTTTTTTCTTATTTAAAGAATAAAGAAGCTGTTATTGAGTTATTTAGAACTGTTGCTCCTAAGGTAGCTGATCGTCCAGGTGGATATACTCGTATACTTCACACTGGTTTTAGACAAGGTGATGCTGCTGAGATGGCTTTTATCGAACTTGTTGATTTCAACGAGATTGCATTAGAGGCTAAAGCTCCTAAGAAAGAAGAGAAAAAGACAACAACACGTCGTTCTCGTTCTAAGAAAGCAACTGCTACAACAAAGAAAGCAGAGGCTCCTAAGAAAGAAGCTAAAGAGGAAGCTCCAAAAGAAGAAAAGAAAGCAGAATAATCTCTTTCTAAATTGTACAAAAAAGGACGGATCATTGAGATTCGTCCTTTTTGTATTATATATCTGATTTGATTTCTATTTTATATTCTCTGTGGAGCCTCCTTTGATAATCTCAGGTTTAAGGATAATTGTTGTTTCTCCCTCTTTTTTCTCTATAAGTCTATGAAGAACCTCTACTGATTTATCTCCTAACTCTCTTAGTGGTTGTACTATATGGGTGACAGTTGTTTCATATAGATTATAAATATCACTTTCGTCAAAACCAACAATAGCAATGTTTTCAGGAGTCTTTAAGCCTTGTTCTTTCATACTTTGTAGCACTAAGGCACATAGTGAGTATGTAGGAAGGAAAATACCTTGTACACCATTGTCAATAGCTTCTTTTATATAATTAGCTATATCACTTGCACCATCTCCATAGGTAAGGTATCTAATATTGATGTTGTCTTCTAACTTCATCTCCCTCATTGCCTTTTTATAACCCTCTTCTCTTTCATTCAAAGATGATATACTAAGGGTATATGAGAACATCTCTACTTTTTGTAAACCTTTGTCTAGTAGGGCTTTTGTTGCTATGTAACCAGCCTCTCTATCATTTAGTAGAACCTTGCCTACATAGTCTAACTCTTCTATATCTCTATCTAATAGAACTAAGGGAACATTTGCATCTACGACTTTTTGTAATATATCCGTACTGCCACTGCAAGGAGCTACGATAAGTCCATCGATATTATGGCCTAACATAGTATCGATAAGGCGGTCCAATTTGTCTGCACGTTCATCTGAACTGGCAAAGAGTACGTTATATCCATATTTGTGAGCTTTGTCCTCAATCATTCTTGATATTCCTGCAAAGAATCTGTTAGAAATATCTGTTGGGATAACTCCTATTGTGCTGGAACGACCACTTCTAAGAGAAGCTGCCGCTGCATTCCTACGATAACCAAGACGTTTTGCTACATCTAAAACACGCTCAATCTTTTCTTTGCTGACAGGACAATTAAGTTTCCCATTTTTATCTTTTTTTGCATTCATAACAAAAGAGACCAAGGTAACTGATACCCCAGCTTCTGACGCTACATCACGAATTGTTATCTTTTTCATATTCAAAATGACTTTAATTTATAAAATTAGACAAAATCTTTGAATAAAGCAATATAAATTTTGTGCTTGTTTGTGAAATTTTAATTATTTAAGGCCTTGTTTCGTAAAAATAAGTCTGCTAAAATAATGTATAAGGCAGATTCTACAATAATTCCTGCTCGTAAAGCAAAACAAACATCATGTCTACCTTTTATATTGAGATTTTCTACCTTTTTACTTTCTAAGTTAAATGTTTTCTGTGTCTTTCCTATACTTGATGTCGGTTTGAAACTGACTCTGCATATAATATCTGAGCCATTACTTAGACCTCCATTTATCCCCCCAGAACCATTTGTGTAACTTTCTAAAACCCCATCTTTTTCTTTTGTAAAGCAATCATTGTGTTGAGATCCACGCATAGCACTTGCCTTAAACCCATCGCCAAACTCTACTCCTCTTACTCCGGGTATTGAGAATATCAGATGAGATGCTAAGGACTCTATGCTGTCAAAGAAAGGCTCTCCTAAACCAATAGGCATATTGCTAACCTTACACTCTACGATAGCACCTAAGGAGTCTTTATCTTGTATCGCTTTGTTTAAGATGTTGTCCCATAATGTTTTATCTTCTTCTCCTCCTAGTGAGATTATCTGTGATTGTGCTGAGATAGATAAGTTATTGAACTCTAATACCTTTTGGGCAACAACTCCTGATACAACTAAAGCTAAACTAAGTCTACCAGAGAAAGCACCACCTCCTCGTGGGTCGTTAAAGCCTTTGAATTTAATGTTTGCAACATAATCACTATGGCCTGGTCGAGGTTGTTTTGTAAATTGTTGATAGTTAGATGATTTGGTGTTGTTATTTTGAAACTCTATACATATAGGACTACCTGTTGTAAAACCTTGGTATACTCCTGATTTAATCAACGGAATATCCTTTTCTATACGTGGAGTCGTACCTTTGTTACCACTTCTACGCCTTGATAAAGCATCTTCAAAATCATCAGGGCAGAGGGATATTCCAGCAGGAACTCCATCTATGATTACTCCAATCACTTCTGAGTGTGATTCTCCGTAGATACTTAATCTAAATATGTTACCAAAATTATTCATCTATTTCTAAAAAGTCTTTAAATTTATTCATTATGTCATTAGAATAGGAGATAGTGCAGGAATTAAATAATTCTATAAAGTTAGGACAAGATTTTGCGACACATTTTTCATTGTCTATGATGATAGGGCTATCTGCTCCTAATTCTGCAACCTTTAATGCCATAACCATACGATGATCATTAAAAGAACTGAATTTTCCTCCTTTTAA
>PDWI01006631.1_pt1 | contig 14449 bp, 20 predicted proteins | sample 1430891 | NCBI WGS metagenome assembly PDWI01 (sample SAMN01162508, study PRJNA174530) | Oral metagenome, whole genome shotgun sequencing project. | biome: Marine environment; feature: Marine mammal; material: Swab sample of the gingival sulcus; isolation source: swab sample of gingival sulcus...
TCCAATATTGTTTCTCTGTCCATCAAAATCATTCTCCTAACAAATAGTTTATGCCAAGTTTTCTTGACTAAAACCATAAAATCACACGACAAGTAAACTTGTCAAGCAATGCTGTATTTATTAGAAAAAATAATTAAATAAATTAATACGCTAGATTAAACAACGACCAATTACCAAACTGTTCATCAAAGCGGAATATCCCAGTTATCCTCTATATAAAAATACATTCGATTACACACTCAAACCATCATATACACGCATAAATTAGAAATAAATTTCGTATTTAAAAGCACGAATACCGCTACAAACACCCAAAACTAACTATTTTTAGGGTATTTTTCATAAGCAATCTGCATAATTTCGCTTTCAGATAAGCCTTCTTCTCTTAGCTTTGCAATATATTCACACCTAAAATTAACAAAATCATCAAACGGCGCATCAACTAAAACTAACTGGTGATACTTTTTTACTTTTTCCGCCCAAGCACAGTCCAAAACGCCAAGCAACTCTTCCTGTTTTGCAAACAAGATTCTTCTAAAATCTTTATCTTCAACTCGATTTTTTAGCTCATACGAACATGCCATATTAAACGTGATATGTTTAAAAATCCAAAACATCAACTCATTTAAATCTGATGTTGTTTTACGTTCAACCTCAGTATCTCTTTCCTCAATCACATAGTGATAAAATCCCAATTCATCTATTTCAATATGTGCGTAGCATCTTGGCGAGAAAAACCAAAAGTAGGAAATCCAGTTACCGGCGCATTTATTTTTTTAGCTAATTTTTTTAATTGTTTTTCTATTTTCCTAAATTCTCTCATAATAGTCCCATTTCAAAATAACCACATTACACTAATACTTATGCTATTCTTTCTCTGCACCAAAGCAAGCACATATCTAAACTTTTTTACAGACCAACAAGATGCGATGAATTTTTCCAGTTACGCACCCGTATGCTTCTAAAATTTCTTGGGCTTTATATAAATTATCTATGCAATTATCTACGGAAAAATTAGGAAACTCCCATTCAATAATTTTTGCAAACCAAACCAACGCCCCAACATCATAAAACTTAATAGGCTTAAATTCTTCTTTTCCTTCTAATATCTCAAAACCTGCATTCTTAAACTCTTCAGATATTTTATTTAAATATTGCTCCGGAAAAGGCAAATCCACATTTCCTAATAATAATTCCACTAATTCCCGATCATTTTCCGCACCAACTTGTTGAGTAATAAACAAGCCGTCTTTTTTAAGCAATCTGGTAATTTCTTGAATATTAAAATCACCGTGCCTATTGATAATTAAATCAAAACTTTCGTTTTCAAATGGCAACTTCTCTAACCCGTCAGCTGCTTTGAAATTTATACCTAGCGACAACAATTTATCTTCACAAAATTTAATATTAGGCGCATATCCCTCTGTTGCACTAATCTGGGAATAAGGATGATTCAAAGTTAATAAAAATTCTCCACCACCCGTATCTATATCAAGTATTTTATGTGTGGGTTTTAGGTGTTGTTCTATAATTTCTTTATAATTCCACGATAAATCGGTTTCTTCTTCATACCTATCGTTTATATGCGAAAAATCCCAACCCTTTATATGAGCTATCTTTTCTTCTGCTATCCATTCTTGTTTAAGAGCATTTTTATCTTTTTTCATAAAAATCCTACTCTATTATTTTCAAATATTATTTTACTTAATAGTTGTATAACTACGCATACATTAAATTATATCTACTACTAGTAATTACATAAATTAAAACATAATACATTAAATTTAATATTACTTTAGTGTCTATTTTCAACACTCAAAATAACTTCTAAAATTTATCAAATTCTACAAAAGTAAAATTATCTCAATTTTACTAAGCTTTTATTTTATTAATAAAAGAAACATAGTCAAAATCGTCAATGTATTGTTTTCGAGTATATCTATTCTGCAAATCAGTTAATGGCCTAACTTCCCCACTTTGTATATCAATAAATTTTTCGTTATAAACACTGGATTTAATATTTTTATATTCTTTCGCAGTAAAAATTATTTTATGCGCATAAGGCAATTTATCAAATTCTAAAACATCTGCTTCACTACAACCGTCACGCTCTGACATGAAAAAACAAATATTATCAAAATTTATTCTTTTTACTCTTCTATTCCAAGAAGAAAGAAATTCTGCAAAAGAACTATAATGCATGGCATGTATATAAATATCTTCAAGTAAAGCAACCGGATAATCAATGCCCGCAATTTTCACTTCAACACATTTTGCATTATCTCTTAAATAAAAATGTAAATTTTTACAAAATTTTAAATAATCTTTTGGCGTCATAAATAAATTAATCGTAGGAGATTTAAACTCTAACCCTAAATTATTATAAATAACTCCCCCAATACAGTTTGAGGATATGATACTTACATCTTTATTTTTTAACTTTGTTCTTTGGAAAAAATTTCTAATAGACCTAATAAAAGAAAAAAATTTATTCACATTAACTCCTAAATTACAATAGTTATTTATTATTTATTTAATCTATCATTTTTTAATACGATAAAAGCCACGGCATACCCAAAATACGATTATTATCGTTTCAGCTATTAAATTACAAAAAAATCACTTTACTAAACACTTATTTTATAAAAGCACAAAATCTCTAACGCCATAAAATACTGCACATAAATCTCACCATAGTTTAGGCACAACATGCATATTTATGTTGTTTCTTTTCTGCGCTAAAGTATCAGCAAATATTACTTTCTTTGGAAAAACGTAATTTTAGATTTAGCTATCATTTTTAACTCGGAAAAATTAGCACCAACTACAATACACAAAATACCTATTATGAATGTTCCTAATGAAATATAAGAAAAGATGTCAAACGGAATGAACCAAGTAAGAACGGAAATAGCAACAAAAACAATCCCTACAATATGCATTTTTATTACATAATCTAATTTTTTATTTTTTTAGCCACTAACAATGCTCCTTTTCCGCAGCCAGCACATAAACTATTTATTCTTTTTAGATTCCATGAAATAAAAAACTAAGCACGCGAAACAAATAGCAAGACACACACTTGCAATATTCGTAATCCAACTTATAGGATTACCACGAAAAGAAACCACAACACCCGCAACAGACCAAACCACAGTAGCAAACCCGAAAATTAAGGTCATAACCTTAAAAAACTTTTCCACGTTTCCTCCTATTTTTAGCTATTGCATGACAATACACGCCATATATACATATATTATATTTAAACACTTCTATACACCACACAAATATAGCCACTGTTTACAACTTAAAGTAACTTAAGTAAGCTAAACTCTTAACAGCCCCACACTCCCTAAATACTCCAAACTATTAACTGAAATTTCATCTATGTTAATTATTGACTAATCATTCTGGAACGATTAGTATAAAACTATGGCAAGACCAAGAAACTTTGATGAAAACCAAGCTGTAACTGCAGCTTCAACAGTATTTGCAGAAAATGGATATGCTGCCACATCAATTGACGATTTAGTGGACGTAACAAACGTACAACGTGCTAGTTTATATGCAACATTTGGCAGTAAATACGGCATATTCATACGAGCACTAATGGATAGTTTTCAGCAAGAACATGCCGACCTAGCACTTACGTTATTAACAATAGCTCTTATTGAGATTTCCCCTAACGACACAAAAATGCAAAATATTTGCCAATCTCTGATAAAAGAACACCAAGTAACAGCGAGTGCACTTGGTTCAGTTTTATTAAAAAGAGCAAAAGGAAAATCTAAAAACTAATCTATCTACCAACCACCCCATTATCTACTCACAAAAGGAAAATAAAATGAATGCACGAAATAAAATAATTATTACTGATCAGTTACTGATTATTGAGCCCATAGGTTTAGATAAACTCTGGTCTTTAACGAACAAAATTGAAATCCCACTAGCACATATTAAAGGTGCTACTTTTGACCCTGGAATAAAACACGAAGCAAAAGGAATTCGCAAATTCGGTTTAAAATGCTCCAGTTCTAAACTTAGCGGAACTTTCCAACACAATGGCGAACAAACTTTTTATAACGTATCCGGATTTGAAAATGCAATAGTTATCCAGCTAGACGGGAATAAAAAATACACTCGTTTAGTATTAAGCACAGACAACCCAAATCACATAGTTAACGAAATCAACTCAAAAATATAACCACACATACATAAATTAAAAATAGAAGTTAATCTGATAGAACAGTTATATATTGACCTATAAGATATAGGTTTTGTAATCTTTTTATCGCATATTTACTAATCAGCTGAGGAGCATCTATGTTCTTCTTAAAAAAATGATTTAATATTATTGCCGTCATTATCTTTAAGTCTGATTACTTTATTTTCTAATAATCTAAAGTCACAAACATTATTTCTAATGTTATTTTTATATTTTAATTCTAATATTAATTGAGTTAAAGTTTTGGATTGACCTAAATTTTTTATTATAGTATTAACTGCTTTTATTTGAGAATCAAAAGGTTCATTATTAATATAGGTTTCTATTTGATCTTTTAAAGCAAATAAAGCTGTATCTGGCTTAGCATCAAAAATTATAATTAACCACATAATAGCATTAAATAATTGTATCGCCGTGCTATTTTTTTCATTATTAGATTTTGTTTTTGTTGGATATGTATTATTATTTTTTACAATATCATTTTTCAAAGGATTAAATAGAGGTAATCCCTCATGATTTATCAATTTTAAAAAATGCTTTGATACCACAAGTTATTATTTGTTTATTTTTATTTTCTTTTTCTACCGCTTCAAATAAATAGTACTCGTTTTCTATAATTGCTTGAGCATCACTTTTTTACTTTGACCGTGTAACAATGTTAAATGCGCTATAGGTTTTATAAAATATTTTTTTACAATATCTTCTCTTGTTTTTTCTCCTCGGCAGTACATTTATTATCCTTTCAATATATATAAACTAGTTTTACTATTTAAAATCTTTAATTAGTCCATATATTTTGTCAATAACCTGTTCCTCCGTCATACTAGGGCTACGATTACTATATTCATCACGATACTTAGAATCATAAAAATACTTTCTAGCAAGTCTTAGTTCTTCATCTAATATGTAAATCTCAGATAAATATTCGTCAATGTTTATAAAAAAATAATATTCAGTGAGCGGATTAAACGCACTATTATTACCCACCAAACCACATTTTTTATTATCAATGTATAGCCTAGCTCCATGATGTAATGAGCTACCTATGAATTCATATTCTATATTTGACTCACTTTTAACAGCATCGCTCTTCATAACCTTATAAATTGCAATTCTTTTCGTATCATTATTTACATGAAAATCTCTTGTTTCAAAATCTCCCTCAATATAAGCAGTCAAAACAGAAAAAGAAACCAAGACGAATGAAATCGATAAAATTACAGTACCAATAACTAGAAGATTAAATTTAATTACTTGGTTAGCCATATTTATATCACCTACCTAGTAGCAATAATACTACTGAAAAATCTAAAGATATTTAGAATATATGATTTGGTAATAACTAGATTTTCAATATTTAATTATTCCGCAAATTTTCACAACCTAGCATTCCTGAACAAAAATACTAAAACTTATAACGAATACGAGAATAGACCATAAAACTCTAAAATAGGTTTTACTAGCCACTACCCTGCGGATGTAACACAAATATAAGATTCCCACCATAAGCTGAAAATCCCATATTTATAGCATTTGCTATTTTTGACACTAATTAACACCCAAAACCCATCAAACAAAAAAAATTAATTCCTGTTAATCAATAATTTCATCAATATTAATTTATTTTTTAATCTCTATAAATACCTATAGGGTCGCCAGATTTTGTTTTCCAAACTACCCAACCATTATTTGATGTTCCTGTAACTATATTTGCAGCCATAGACGGAGAATTACATTCTACATCTGCTGGTAGTTTATTTTCTTTAATGGGAATATTTTTCAATATTTCTAAAATATATTGTGGCTGATAAGCCGCACTAGGAGCACATGTGCTTCCTTCTAACACAATAAATAGCCCATCTTCTACCTTCATAGTAGCTTCTATTACCCCAAATCCTTTTCTTTTTTTCGATAAATAATATATTCCATTTGGTATTTTTTTAGAATCTGTTTTTTCTTTTATTTCTTTTGTTACTTCACCAAATATTTCTTCTTTAGTTTTTGTTTCTGGATAAATTTGTTTACCTTCAAATGACGCTAATAACTGAATTACTAAATCTATATCTAAAGCAAATATTTCACTGTTTGGAATTCTACTTTTACTAAAAATATCCTGTATTAATTTTTCTTTTTCGTCATAGTCTTCTACTTCAATAGCAAATTTTCTTTTTAAACCTACTATATTTTTATATCCATTACTTTCTAAAAAATACATTCTTTTTTCAAAATTATCTGACCCGGTTTTGCCAATTTTTACTAACCCTTTTACCACGGTTGTCATTACATAAATTATTCCTTTTGACATATTTTTTACTCCTACTATTTATTACTGAAACTACTTAGCTTATTTCTATTCTCACCAAAAATATATGCTCAATATGAATTCTTAGGCTATTTTTAGACTATTTCAAAACTATATTTTTTCCCTATTTTTCAACATTTTATCTTTTCTATAAACCTAAAATAGTAATTTAACAAATACTATCATTAATGACCTGCGCTAATCCTTTTGGATTTTCCCACGCCATTGAATGTCCAGCATTTTCAACTATTTTTATATTAATACCATGTTTTGCTAACTCGTCATAATCATTATCAGGTAAAGATTTTTCTCCAAATATAAAAGTTTTCGGAAAAGAAAATTTATATAACTGTTCTCGCCAAGACGGGTTACCACCTTTTACAGCAGATTTCGATATTTTGTACACGGCTTTTGGTAGCCAATTTTTTAATGACGATACCCACATTGTATCCCCTGATATTTCACAAATTTCTACTAAATCATTTATTTGTTTTTCAAAATTATCAGAATTTGCAAGTAAATAACTTGTTGCAGTTTCTTTACTTGGATCTAAATTGGATTCACTCAAAATTAAATGTTTAACTTTTTCAGATATCAAACTGCATAATTCTATCGCCACTGCCCCACCTAAACTATGCCCAAAAACGATTACCTTATCTAGGTTTATTTCTTCAATAAAATCTTTTAAATATTTTGCATGACTTTTAACATCATAATTAAAATCTAAAGGTTTATCACTATAACCTGCACCAAGTAAATCAACTACTATTTTTCTATAACTATCTAAACTTTTATCTACTATTACTTCTACATAATCGAATGAACCAGCACAACCTAATCCGTGTATAAACAGTATGGGAGTATCTTTTCCTTCTATATCGTTATATCTGATTTTATATTTTGTATCTTTTAACAAAAACTCTTTCATACCTATATCCTCTTAATATGTATTTACTGTGCCACCATTCTACTAAATCTCGTACACTAATATTATTTTTCTATAATAAACTCAAAGCTTTCATAATGTATCTGACAACCATCTACACCACTCAAGGCAGTTATCCATTTACACCACTCCACACTATTTTTGGCATTTATGATAAGTTACCCAAGTCCACAGCAGCCAAACAGCTTTAAACTAATACACCACTTCTAAAAACAGTAAAATCCCTTAATATCAATAGGTTTATAATCCCAGCTCACTAAACTTTTGACATCAAGACGACACACTCAACATGATGGGTGTTGGGGAAAATGTCGAATGCGGCGAAGCCGGTTACCCGCCGACCAAAACGTATCATTGCAGCCACGTCACGTGCCATCGCTGCCGGATCACACGAAATTAAAGCAACCGTTTTTGCCTCACTCTCGGCAAGTACCCGTGCCACCCCATTGCCTAAACCAGAACGAGGCGGGTCAGCCACCACAAAATCAGCTCCCCCGACCAACTTGCCCACATTACGCGCGTCAATACGTAACTGTTGCATTCTTGCCCACGCATATTGCCTTAAATTCTGCTTCCCATCAGCAACCGCACCACGCGAACCTTCCACACTAAGCACACTTCCCTGCTTACCCACAGCCTGTGCCAAAGGCAATGAAAACAATCCCGCGCCCGCATACAAATCCAGCACGCGCGCACCACGACCCACATCCAAACCGTCTAATACAAACTGTGCTAAAGTGCTCGGTGCCTGCCGATGTACTTGCCAAAAACCATTAGCCCGCACCGCATATTCATAATCTGCGCCCTGCACCCGCATGCGTTCTAATACCCGTTTCGGTGCCAAAGTATTAGGCGTAGCAAAAACAGAATCACCCGCAACTAGCACGGGTACACCACCGCTAGGAACTACCGCCCGCACGCGTTGCCCAGCTGCAATAGCCTCATCCCAACGCTTACCAAATAATTCTAATTCCGCTAATCCTGCCACTGCCAACGGCATATCCTGCAAAGCTATCGCCTTATTACTACGCTCAAGGTGCATTCCAAAACCATGTTCCAATTTCACCAAATCTACACGGCTACGATACTGCCAACCATCCTGTACTAAAAAGTTCTCTGACTGCGCCAAAGTGTTCCCAACCCAAGCCGTAGCATTCTCAGCCTGTTTTACACCATTGCCAGCACGCACCGAAAAATCCCGCACACCAACACATGCACTCGTATCAGCAACCGCACCAGTACCAGTACCAACTCCAGCACCCAAATTTACTGCCCGTACCCGTAAATCCAGCTCCGCAAACTGCGCTAAAATTTCTTCCCCGCCAATACGGCGTAACTGGTTTTCTAAAACTTTAGTTTTTAACTCTCGTTGATAGGACAAAGCAATATGCCCAAAATCGGCCGCTCCCGTTATGCCCGCACTCCCCGCCTGCCAAAATACGGGAACACGAAATTTAGATACCTCTAAAATTTCAACCGCTAATGCCCGATAAAATTTTGTACGACATTCCGTAATTTGTGCACGTACAGTTTCACCAAGAATTGCTCCACGCACAAAAATTACCGCGTCACCAACCCGACCCAGCATATACCCGCCGTGTGCCACATCAGTTAAAGTAACTTCAACCAGTTCGCCAACTTCAAACATCACTATCCGCCGAAATGTTTACATCAACTTCTGCCATATTTTCCGCATTCACCCGAGCAATAGTTACCGAATGATATAGCGCCCAAGAAAACCATAGTGCCACAGCGAATAATGGCAAGCCCATCGCAATCTTAGTAACACCTAAAAGTGAAACATTATGTGCAAAATAAATTGGCACTTGCACTATTAATCGCAACGTAAATACCGCTATCCAAAGCAAAGTAATTTGATAGTAAACCACTTTCAATTCACGTAAACGTAATTCCTTACGCCATGCCAAACTTTCACCCTTAATAAAACCAATAATTACCCCGAATAACGGATACTTAAACAACACCGATAGCAATAAAACTACCGCATAAACTGCATTAACTAAAATTCCAAAAAGAAAAATATTACTAGCTTCACCCGTGCGCCACGCCAAAAAAACCGAGAGGAGCATTGCCAGTAATCCGCTAATGGCAGGAGCGGGTGAAATACGTTGCAACAACCGTATAACAATTGGCAATATACACATTCCCAACGTAATAATTGCTGGAATTATATAATCACCCATAACCACGTACAACACTAAAAATAGTAAGGTGGGTACAACTGATTCAATAATTCCCCGCCAACCACCAACCGCGGTTAATAAATTAAGTTGTTCGCTGGCTATAAACCCAATACCACTGGCAGCAGCAATTTTATTATCCCGCTGTACACCGTTAATTTCCGTAGCACTATTGGTCGTCTTATTAACATTATTTGTCTGGTCAGCACTATTCATCTTCGGTCATCATTTCCGGTAACCGCAAAGGAATTACTTTTTGGGGTGGATAAGGATTTTGACCGCGATTAACTACCACTTCATCTAAAATACCCCAATAATCTGCTGGCACGTCACCATACAAATTAACTCGTAACAACCAACGATCACCCGAAATTGCTAAAAATCTAGCCTTACTAAAAGCAGCACCGGCTGGTAATTGCACCTGTAATTCCGTGCCGTATTCTCCTACTGTTTCAGTAGAACGACCCCCCGCATTAGCAAATTCCATACGCAGTTCAAAACGCATTTTTTCCCAAATATCAGCATTACGCGGAGCGGCAAAAAGTTGCATTTCTGAAGCAGCACCAGCTTTTACATAGCGCACACTCATAATATTTTGCTGGGTAACATCGGTACTAAATTGAAGTTCAGATTCTTCAAGCAAAGGAAGCCACAATACGCCAGCATCTAATAAATTGCCGATATTTTCTCCAGCGTCTGCACTGCGCACAGATTTATATGACGTACTGGGCATATCAGCCACAACTTCTGCATCAGTACCTAATTTATCGGCACCTAACTTATCAGCACTGTCTGCCAAAACTGATGCAGAATCTACCACACTATCCACAGTAGACTTTTTGCGCTTAAATATGCCCACATTAGCTCCTAAATACGACTTTAAGAAGCACACTCTAGGCAAATAGGCAGACCGTCTTCTTCTCCAGCAAGTTGGGAACGATGATGTACTAAGAAACAAGAACCACAGGTAAATTCATCATCTTGGGGTGGAACCACCGCGACAGAAAGCTCTACATTGGACAAGTCCGCACCTGGAAGTTCAAAACCCTCCGCCGCTTCAGCCTCATCTTCATCAACAGAACCATTCTGCTGATCCGAACGTCGCGAATTAATCTCCTCTAAAGAGTCTGTCTTTAACTCTTCGTCCTGCTTACGCGGAGCATCATAATCTGCTGTGGCCATTTAAAACCGTCCAATCAAATTTATAATCGAATACGTGCCGAATATATAACTCTACGTCCATATAATCAAGTCAAACCGACACATAAAATCTTTTTCATAATTTTATACATACATATTTAATAAGAAAAAACGCATAATGTCACGCATTTTGCTATTATTGAACACACCTAGAAATATTCACGAAAGAAAAAACTTTACGTGGCATTCTAAGGGCAGGAGGCAAAATGACACAACTGGAATTGCTGGGAATGAATGACGATAACACCAGCATTTTATTGATGGATGAAGACGAAAATACCTACGCGTTAGCAATAACCGCAGAATTAACAGCACTATTTAACGAATCCGCAGAACCAGATGCGTCAGCAACCCAAAACGCCACCCACACTACAAATCACGATACGGAAAACACCCCTAAGAGTTTAAGTCCACGGGAAATCCAAGCACTTTTACGGGCGGGGCAAACTTTAGAAGACCTCAGTACGGTAGTGTCCCTACCCACAAATCAGCTCGAACGCCTAGCCCACCCAATTTTTACCGAACGTGCCTATTTAGCTGAACAAGCTCGTTCCTACCGACTCGGTAAAGACTGTGGTGATTTCACTCTAAATGAATTAGTAATTTCACGCCTAATTGAACAAAACGTAAATGCTAGTGATATCAAATGGGACGCAATACGGAACGTGGACGAACCTTGGATTCTTATTGCCGAATACGAACTATCTGGGCAAATTCAGCAAGCAAAATGGAAAGTAAATACAAAAGCACATTCACTAATGGCACTAAATGAGCCAGCCGTAGAACTAACGGAAACACAAATTCCAGCTCCTAGCGATCCTTGGAAAACTCTCCGTACACAAAATCTAGCTTCGCTCCAAGACTATAAACAAGAAAATAGTAATACGCTAAAATCCGAGAAAAAAACCATTCCACTAGTAGAAGATACCCATAGTGATTTAGAAGTAGACGAAGTATTAACTTCTTTAGAAAAACAGCGGGGAAAAAATCGTCCTTTGCCCGAAGTTGATGAATTTGCGGAATTTTACGAAGAAGAAACCATCCCCCTATTTCCAGCCAAAAATAATGATGCCCAGCCAACCGAAAAAAAGGCAAAAATTTACGCGCTACCCAGTGATAATGAACTACCGATAGCCTACCCAATAACCGAAACAGAAACAGTAACTACACCAGAACCGTTAGAAACAACTACGGAACCTATAAAACCAGTTATAGAAAAAATTGAAGAAAAAGTCGCTAAAGCAGAAAAAACGGCAAAAAAGAACCGGAAGAATCGTCCGGCTATGCCCTCTTGGGAAGAAATTGTCTTTGGATATGCCAAAGATGATGACAAATAAACTTTAATTTATTTCATCTAACAACGTATCGGGAGAAAGTTTACCCGCATTTGCCGTATTTGCGGTCATACCTAACATATGATGTTTACGGCACAGTACCTCATAACTGATTTGGCTTTCCGCTTTGGTATCGCCTACCACCACCTGTTCACCTTCACGTGCCATTAACCCGTTTACGGTTCGGGCATTATGTGTAGCGCGTGCTCCACACCAACATAGTGTTTCTACCTGTAAACGCTCAATCCGATCAGCAAGTTCAAGCATACGTGCAGAACCTGGGAAGAGCCGAGTTAAAAAGTCACTCGTAATTCCAAAACCATAAACGTTTATCTCGATTTCATCTACAATACGCGCCAGCTGATTTACCTGCTCTCCACTATAAAATTGCACCTCATCACAAATAATATAATCAACGCGATGTAAAAGCCGATATTCATTAACCGTTACCCAAAAGTCAGTTTCTGGAGTTACCTCAATAGCGTCAGTAATCAGACCCAAACGGGAGGAAAGTTTACCTGCACCAGCACGGTCATTCATAGAAAAAATAATTCCATCCAAACCACGTTGCTGATAATTATGGGCAGTCTGCAAGGCTAAAGTAGATTTACCACAATCCATAGTTCCCGAAAAGAATACTAATTCTGCCATTACACTACCTCCATAATTAAAGGAACATACATTTCCGCTGCAGTAAGCGAACCGTGCACTCCTACCAGACCGATTGCCGAATCGCTATGAACTCGCGAATCCACAAACCCAACCGCAGTTTTTGCAAACACAAAAACGTCCCCTATAACTTTAGCGGTATTTTCACTAACTTCACCAAGAATTCCTGAGCTAATAATTTCACTCTTAGTGAGCACCCAGGCTAAATCAGGGTCAAATTCACGCCAACGCTTAGCAACTTGCTCTGGATATGACGTATAAAGTTGCACGGCTCTTTCTTCACCTGCCACCGCATTAACCTCCGCACCTAAAGTTGCATGGGTGGCAATGTCAATTTTGTTACTTGCATCAATCATTCCGTGATCTGCCGTTAAAATAACTAGCGTATCGGCAGGTAAAGAACGTAGTAATCTACCAAATTCCGCATCAAATTTTTCTAGTTCCCCAATCCATCGTTCTGACTGCCAACCATATTTATGCCCAGTAGAATCTAAATCTCCCCAATATAAATAAGCCATTTGTTTATCGGCACGCAATGCTCGTATTGCACAATCTACCCGATCTGGCAAAGTTTGCCCCACCATTGTAGCCACTCCACGTAAGGCTGCCGAAGTTAAACCCGAATTTACAAATTTTTGTGGTTGAATAATGACCGTTTGCCGTGCCCGTTCCGCTAGCTGTTCAAATAATGTAGGGTGTGCTTGCCAAACTTGAGGCACTATCCCTGAATTTTCCCAACTGATTAAATTAAATACTTGCTTCGTAACAGGTGAACGCATAGCATAACCGACTATCGAACTTTGCCCCGGCATTAAACCAGTACCAAAAGCCGTAATTGCCGAAGTGGTAGTAGCGGGAGAAACCGTAGTAATCGCATTATCAAGATTTAAGGAACGTAAATTATTAGCATGCCCGCGCCGCGCTAAAAGTTGTTCTGCACCTAAGCCATCTACCAATACAACACAGGCACGACGAGCAGCAGGCATTCCTAAAATTTGCCGAGAAGCCACGCAATCAATTTGCGCAAAGTTATCAGCAAGCCCAATAGCATTAAATACAGCGGGAAGAACGGACTGCAATCCCCGTTTACTCGGTCGTGTTGCTCCTAGCAATAAATCTTTCACATTTTCCCCACTGCCAAAAATCTTATATTCAATTTTGACATTTATTTTCAGTTCTTGCATAACCCTAAAATCTCAAGTCATAAAAATCACCGTTTTTAACGTGTGGCAATACCCCTTTTACCAGAGAAATTAAGGATAATTAAAAGGTGGTAAAAAGTATTACAAATACAAAAATTGAAGAAAAAATTGTAGATATTGATGTGTCGCAAGAAATGCGCACGTCATTTTTAGAATATTCTTACTCCGTAATCTATGCTCGTGCTCTTCCTGATGCCCGTGACGGTTTAAAACCCGTACAGCGACGAATCCTTTTCCAAATGGAACAAATGGGCTTAATGCCTAATAAAGGGCATATTAAATCTTCGCGTGTAGTCGGTGATGTAATGGGTAAACTACACCCGCACGGCGATACCGCTATTTATGAAGCCATGGTACGTATGGCACAAGA
>PDWI01006632.1_pt1 | contig 14447 bp, 14 predicted proteins | sample 1430891 | NCBI WGS metagenome assembly PDWI01 (sample SAMN01162508, study PRJNA174530) | Oral metagenome, whole genome shotgun sequencing project. | biome: Marine environment; feature: Marine mammal; material: Swab sample of the gingival sulcus; isolation source: swab sample of gingival sulcus...
GACGGAGTTTTATCGGGAGCCATCTGCTTTGCCGGAGATTGAGCGCGGTTCTATCAAGCTGGATTTGCACCGACGGGATTTTACCATTAACACGTTGGCGGTGCGGCTCGATGGGGCACATTTGGGCGAACTGCTTGATTTTTATAACGGCCGTTTAGACTTGCAACGTGGCTTAATTAGAGTGTTACACAGTCTCAGCTTTATCGATGATCCCACGCGCATCTTGCGGGCAGTGCGCTATGAGCAGCGGCTCAATTTTGTGATTGAACCGCGTACAGCTGAACTGATTGCCGATGCCCTGCCGATGATGGATCGGGTGACCGGCGACCGTATCCGCCATGAAATCGAGCGCGCGCTTAAGGAGGCTGGTCCAGTGCGGGCGATGCACCGCCTCTATGATTTGGGGGTGATGCACCAGATTCATCCCGCCTTGTGTTGGTCGCAGGAAACGGCCGTTGCCTATGAACGTGTCCCCAAAATTCTCAAAGACCCGGATTGGCTGGCCGCATCTGGCACCGCTTCTCCGTTGTTTCTCTATTTTGCCCTGTGGCTGCTGCCGCTTAAAGCCGATGAAAAAGAGGCAGCGATGGCTCGGCTCAAAGTGCGCAAAGCGACGCGGGATGATGTTATCTCTGCGGTAGATATTCAAGAATCGTTGGCTGAACTACCCCAAACACCAAAGCCAAGCGAGGTTGTGTTTGCCTTGCGCTTCTTTTTGCCCCGCTCTCTGCTGGTGGTAAGAGCGGCGAGTGTAGATCCGCGCACCACTGAGTTGCTAGATAGGTATGTTAAGGAATGGATGGGAGTGAAAACGGCCGTTACTGGCAACACCTTACGCGAAATGGGTCTCAAACCGGGTCCAGAATTCGCGGTCATCTTGGATCGTTTATTGGAAGCCCGTCTTGATGGCGAAGTAAAAAATGAAACTGAAGAAAAAGAACTATTAGCAAAAATATTGCATTTGGCAGAAAAACATGTGGAGCCGCCCCATCGAGCGAGATAAATATCGTCTTTGCATTTGATTTGAGAGCCTTCCTGGAAGTTTTGACCCTACGGGAGGGTGGCAAATGAGCCAGCCATGCGAAAAGAAATCGAAGTGCGACATCGATTTATTGCGGCAAATCAGCCAGGTGTACACTGCCGTTTCCTTCACCCTCACCACTGCTGACGACGACCTGGGCAAGAAAATAGAACCCAGCGCACCCAAACCCTCTACTCGTCTCAAAACGATTGCACAATTGGCCGGGAAAGGCATCTACACGGGCGTTCTCATGATGCCGGTGCTGCCATTTTTGCAAGACAACGAGGAAAACATGCGCACGCTCGTCAAACGGGCGGCGAAGTTGATGAGAGACTCATTAATCGTCAATCTCCGGTTTCTCTTCTCAACCAATTAGCAAAATTGTGGCAATGTTGTCCTGGCACTGGGAAAAAAACTGGTTAGCGTGCATACGCTAACCAGTTAACAATTTTACAACAATCCATCTTTACTAAAGGTGGTTAAGATCTATGAAACAATAAGTCATCCCACCACACCTGTCTAGTCCAGTCACATTCTAAAACACCTACACAGCTATTGTCCATTGTCACATAGGATGAACTGGTGCCACTAATTGATCCTAGATAAACCCAAGTGTTCATATAACTTTCTTGATTAACCACTGTAGTTGTACTTGTAGGCTTTAGTTGATAGTCAACTATCGCATCTGGAGTTCCTTTATTTAGGGGGATATATGCCCACCAATGATATTGCCCTGATGGTTCTCCAGAATTTACAAACCAACTGCCACTAGATGGACTGTTCTGTGAATAAGCATACTGTAAATATTGATACGCATGACCATACAACCCAGTACTTGTAATGTCCCACATAGTTCCAGCTCTAACAAATCTACTACCTGTTTCACTAATCGTATAACTTGCATATACTGTTGATGTTAACAAGAATACGGTCATTGAAGCCAATAAAATACGTAAAAGAGAGTGTTTCTTAATCATGAGTTGATTCTCCTTTAGAACTCTAAAATTTAATTATCAGAAGACACATTATGCCAATCCGGTGCAGGCAAAAACTCAAATGCGTCCTCAGAAAATTGGCTATCGTAAACAATTTTAGTAACAGTCGTTTGTTCGTACCATTCATCCCAGCCAGTCGCTTCCGCGTAAATTTGGCTTTGAAGAATGACCCCCGTATTGGTATCTATCCAATATTTGTGCTTTTTAACCAGTTTGCCTTCATTATCAAAAACTTGAAGCCGTACGATAACTGCATCTCGCCCTGCTATTTGGTCAGATCCAAGTACATCCACCTGTTGCTGACTAAAAAACTGCGCTAATCCATGGGGAAAGAAAAAGGAGGCCAACTTTGAAGGGAATACCCCGTCCAGGGGGTATCTTATGATGAAAGATTCTGCCACGCCTGTAGGCAAACTGGTTGGACCATAGCTTTCTAATGACTTGACATCGTCAGGCAAAACATATTCTTCAAAGGTTTTATCGATCAAATTTATCTTCCAGAGTGTAGTGCCATCACTTATCCAACTAAATTCTGGCTCCAAACCTGCCGGGCCATATTCTCCGCGGCCTTTACCATATTGCTCAAGTTGAATGTTCATTTCCCAGCTAGCGTTGTTAAAGGTCGTAACAGCATTAGCTTCTATCGTTTGCCATTGTGTGTGGCTGTTCAGCATAAGTGATACGATGTTGTCTGGACTAGATTCACCAGTTAACGGTATTTTGGGCAAAGAAGCATCTTGTGCAATTTCAGGGATTGTCGTACCCACTCCAGCATTAACAGTTTGGCTATTTAACTGAAAAGCTAAAAAAATCATGGTCAGGATGATGCCCACTCCAATGCCAATGATTAACTCCTTTTTGAGATTCATTCTTTTCATTTGCAACGAATAGTTATTCTTATCCATTTGCCTTCTCCTTACTGTGAAAATGTCAAACCAAAGCAATAAAAAATTGACAAAACCCAGTTTACACTATTTAAAAGTTCTTGGAATGCTATTTCCGGTAAAAAGTTTGCCGCTTTTGGCAAGAGGATTTGCCGAATTTGGTAATTGTAAATCAAATTATGTTTCGTTTTGTGGCCTGGTAAACGGCCGCCACCCGCGTATTCACACCGAGTTTGTAATACACATTTTGCAGGTAATTGTGAACCGTGCGCGTTGACACATTTAATGCCTGGGCAATTTCCTGATCCTTTTTCTCAGCAACCAGAAGGCGCAACAACTTTCTTTCCTGGGTTGTTAGTGGCGTGTTGGCTATCAGACGTTGCTGGTGGAGCATCTTTTTTAACAGCGAGGGGCTAAACCAGGGATCACCTTGAACGATTGTGTGTATTGCATCAATTAATCGTTCTGGTGGCTCAAATTTTAGTAAGGCACCGTTTATGCTTTCATGATTACTCAAGGCAATATTCACATCATTTGTGTCGCTAAATAAAATCAATGTTTTGAGTTTTGGGCAATGTCGGTGGATGGTTTCCAAGAGGGTTAACGGCTTTTCGGTTACATTCGTGGCAAGCAACAAAATATCCGGTTGAAGTTTGGGGCATATGATTTGTAAATCGTTTGCCCCGGTAAGTTCACCAACCAGGAGTAAGCGTTCATCATCTTCAATGGCTAGCCGAACAGTATCATGAATCAATCGTTCTTTATCCGCTAGAAGTACGCGAATTGGGTCAACCATTTTTACCTCCACAGGCTTCCGTTTCTTTTCGTTTTTATGGCTTGATTGGCGATTCTTTGCTGGCTTGAATGTAACTTGAATGTAAATTATACTATCTCCTCCCTCGCCAATGTCAATTGAGGCAGGCCAAAAGTAGGCAAAGATTAATATTGCCCAAACCTGACAGGTCTACACGCCAACTCACCGAGGTATAATCCCAAGTTGTGGCCTGGTTAAAGAGCAAAAAACTATCACATCGACAACAAAGCGCGAAACTTGACAAACAAGGCGTAACTTTTGAGGAATTAGTGTCGAAAATTGCTGATATCTGTCCAGATGCTATGCAGCGTTAATTAGCAAAATCATCAGGTTTAATTTATCCTTTTATTAGCCAGTGTTTGGACAAACGGCCGTGGTTGGGGCGTTACAGCGCTGCCTGGAAGCCAGGATGGTTTGTATTGTTGGAAGATATTGATAAAAGTTGACACGAGTCCGCTTCATTGTTACAATTCTCGAAGTTGAAGTAAAAATATGGAAATAAAAATTGATTCTAAACTATTGAAGGGTGGCAAAAATGGATTTGGTTGAACAAACAACAACAGAGGAAACTACAGGAATTACTATCACTGACGATGCTTTAGCTGTCGTGCGTAAACTGCTTGAAGAAAAGAATGTGCCTGATCATGGCCTGCGTGTTTTCGTAGCTGGTGGTGGCTGCTCCGGTTTGCAATATGGTATGGCTTTAGAAGCAGAGCCACGTCCCTACGACCAGGTTATTGAAAATGATGGTGTTAAGGTCTTCATTGACCCCACTAGCATGATGTACCTGAATGGGGCTGTGATTGATTATGAAGATAGCATTATGGGTGGTGGTTTCAAGATTGATAACCCGAATGCCGTGTCTACTTGCGGTTGTGGCACTTCTTTCAAAACGGAAGATTCCCAAGGTGCAGCTTGCAGTGGCTGTGGATAAATCTCCACAAATTTAGGTTTGAAGTATTTTGAAGCGGGGCATTTTGCATGTCCCGCTTTTTTATTGGAATGGTGTAATTACCTGGAGTAGATGTATGGTTTGAACGGCCGTTCTCCCCTCAGTTAGCTAAATTCCTGGAACCTAAAAAAAACGGCCGTTTCACATGGAACGGCCGTTTTGACTTTAAGACTTAACGGTTTGCCATGGGCACGTAATCGCGTTTGTCGTAGCCAAGGTAAATCTGGCGCGGCCGGGCAATCTTTTGAGTGGCGTCATTTAGCATTTCTTCCCATTGTGCCAGCCAACCAACTGTGCGTGGGATAGCAAACAATACGGGGAACATGGAAATGGGGAAGCGCATCGCCTGGTAGATGATACCAGAGTAGAAGTCTACATTCGGGTAAAGATTGCGTTCGATAAAGAAGTCATCTTCCAGAGCAATCCGTTCTAGTTCCAGCGCAATGTCGAGCAGCGGGTTGTGGCCGGTTACTTCAAAGACCTGCTCCGCAATCTTCTTGATGATCTTGGCGCGTGGATCATAGTTCTTGTAGACACGATGACCAAAGCCCATCAGCAGCCGTTCGCGGTTCTTGACACCTTCCACAAAGGCTGGCACGTTCTTAATGTCGCCAATTTCTATCAGCATACGCAGCACTTTCTCATTGGCGCCACCATGCAATGGGCCAAACAAGGCAGAAGCAGCGCCGGCCATAGCTGTGTATGGGTCAGTTTGGCTGGAGCCAATGACGCGCATAGTGGCGGTGCCACAATTTTGTTCGTGATCAGCGTGGAGGATGAAGAGAACATCTAAAGCATGCGCCAGCACTGGATCAGGTTTGTAATGCACTTGCGTCATTTTATCTAACATTTGCAGGAAGTTGCCAGAGTATGAGAGGTTGTTGTTGGGATAGACGTAGGGTAAACCACGAAGATTACGATACGAGAATGCGGCAACAGTTGGGACTTTGGCAATCAGGCGGGTGATCTGGATTCTACGGTTCTGAGCATCATGAATGTTACGACATTCTGGATAGAAGGTAGACATGGCGGCTACGGTGGAAATAAACATGCCCATAGGATGTGCATCATAACGGAATGTTTTCATGTGATGTTTGACGTTTTCATGCACAAATGTGTGGTGAAGAACTTGGTATTCCCATTCGTCGTATTCTTCTTGTGTCGGCAGTTCGCCATTCAAAATCAGGTAAGCTACTTCCAGATAGTTAGAATTTTCAGCCAACTGTTCAATGGGAATACCTCGATAACGTAAGATACCTTTGTCGCCATCAATGTAGGTGATGTTGCTCTTGGTTGATGCGGTGTTTTTGAACCCCGGATCATAACTGAGCATACCAAAGTCATCGGGATTGACTTTGATTTGGCGCAAATCCATCGCATTGATGGCATCATGTTCGATTGGCAGCTCATATGTCTTGCCAGTCCGATTATCAGTAATGGTGAGGGTTTCTTTGGACATGCTTTAGCCTCCAGTATTTGCTCCCACTTAGTGCAGGAAGATGATAGTTATAGGGAAAAACAGATATTGCCTTGACTCTCTTTAGGAAACTGTGAGCATAGGCGAATGTAACTTTGGGTGGCTTTTCACAGCTAACTTGTTACAAGTATATCTTCATTTTTAGAGGAGCGCATGGATATTTAAGTTTTTTCCCACAAAAAGGGGAGATTACGCTGTTTCATTGAAGTGGCAACCGTGGATAACAAAGAAAAAATAGAAACGAATGACCGACGACTAATGATTGGTGGTGCCTCTTTCGTCGTGGGGCAAAAGTGATTGCCGGTACCGGTTAACAAATTCCTGGGCTTCTTCACGGGAGGTGAGTTCCCCGGCGGCTTGGGCTTCTTGCACTAAACGCAGGATATGGCCAATTTCGGGACCTGGGGGAATATTGAACAACTGAATCAGGTCACGGCCGTTTAGCCATAGCTCTGGTGATACTGTATCTTCATATTGGTGAAAGTAGTGGCGGAAGAGTTCTAAAACGACAGTGACCAGGTTGTGCCAGGCCATCTCGTCCCCAGCACCCTCGTAGGTGGCCAGATGATCGGCCAGAGAGAGCAACCCAATGTCCAGCCCCATCTCTTCTGTGGCGCGGAAGTAGCGGTAAATGGCTCGACGCGACGGCCGTTTTCCTGTGTGGGCTAATTGTAATGGCCGCATGTGGCCGTTCACGACTGTTTCCACCTGTTTGATAGCTTTGTTGCTGAATGTCATGTGGCGCAGGCATTTGGCTGCCAGTTCAGCACCAACCTTGTCATGGCCAAGAAAGTGAATATGCCCATTGTCTGCAATCGTTTGTGTGGCTTTCTTGCCCACATCGTGGAACACGCCATCTAAACGCAAGAGCAAACGGCCGTTTACGCCACCACCAATCTTCCTGTTTAGATGAGCCTGCAAGCCTGCGCTAAACTGGGAAAATCGGGGCTGTATCGCAGACAGTTCAGCAATGGTGGTCTCTTGTTGGTTAACAACGGCCGTTTCGACAGCCACTAACCAGCGCAGCACGGAAATGGTATGAGCCATGACTGGTTCATGATGTGGGGCTGATTGTGCGATTGTCTCTAAATCTGCCACCGCGGGCAGTAGTTCGCGGAGTAAACCAAGTTTGTGCAGTTGGCTGATCGCCTGATCGGGAACGGCCGTTTCCATGAGTTTAATGAATTCGTCCCGGCGACGTTCCATAGAACACGTTTGCAGAGAGGGGGCTGCCGCCCTAACGGCCGTTTGCGTATCCTCAGTGAGCGAAAAACCGCAGCTCAACCCCTGGCGCACGGCACGTAAAGCGCGAATAGGGTCGTTTTTGAGCGCATCAGGTTGAACGAGCCGGATTTGTTTATTTGCTAAATCTTCAAGACCATGGAAGGGATCGATGATACTGGCAGTGGTAACGGCCGTGGCTGGCAAAGCCATGGCATTGATCGTGAAATCTCTATCGGCTAAATCTGCCGTTAAGTCAGCGCCCCGATAACAGATGAAGTCAAGCGTCGTATGATCTTCTGCCAGCACCACACGCCCTGTATCCCGCTTTTTATCTAGCACATACGCCGGTTTGCCCAGCTTATTCCCAAATTTGAAGGCGAGAGGAATGGCTCGTTCAGGTACCACAAAATCGAGATCATGGTTGTCTACACCGCGCACAGCATCACGAACCGCTCCCCCCACCAGATAAATAGGCTGCTCAAGATTGAGAAATAACGGCCGTAGCTCATCCATGAGAGAAGATAATCTCAGTGGTTTACCCCCAGAAGCCTCAACAAAACGTAACACAGTTCTCTCTTTGGGCCGGTTATGTTGGGCAAGCCGCTTTGCCTCTTCGGGAGTATGCCCTACGCCCGCTACGCTCTCCTTTACCAGGGCAACCCAGCGACCGTGGTATGGCGTTAGATCTATCGTCATAGTTCACACGAGTGAATAGCAAACAATTGACACTGAACAGCCAGGTTCTATCGGGAAACTGCTCACGAATTATTCCATCAGATGGGCAAATACTTCCGGTTTCAAGACAGCGATGAACGGCAAATTGCGATATATCTCATCAAAGTCGAGGCCGTAACCTACCACAAATTTATCGGGGATATCAAAGCCGAGAAATTCGACCTCTACATCAATTTCACGACGAGATGGCTTGTTGAGCAGAGAGCAAATGCGCAGGGATTTCGGATTGCGTGCCAACAGGTTTCGGCTTATGTAATCCAGGGTGCGCCCACTGTCGATGATGTCCTCCACAATCAACACATTGCGTCCGGCAATCGGTTGTTTCAAGTCCATGATGATTTGCACCGCGCCACTGCTAACCGTGCCAGAACCATAGCTGGAAACACCCATGAAATCAATTTCGTGAGGGCGGGCGATAGCTCTGCTCAAGTCAGAGAGAAACATGTAGCCGCCTTTAAGTACACAGATGAAAAGTAAATCTTCTTCATCCTGGTATGTGTCGGTGATAGCAGCTGCCAATTCTGCGATTCGAGCTTTTAATTGTTCTTCGCTGATCAGCACATGATCGATATTTGCATACAGGTCTCGGATTTTACTCATGAGCGTTATCTCCATTTCGTGGCGGCAGTACAACATGGCATTGGCGACAGCGGGCTTCATAGGTTTCTGATGCCCCTACCATCACAATGGGATCGTCGTAGGCGACCGGCTTTCCTTCTACTAAACGTTGGGTACGGCTGGCTTCCTCCCCGCAAATGACGCATATGGCGTGTAGTTTCCTGACATGTTCGGAACATGCCAACAGATTGGGCATGGCACCAAAGGGCACTCCTCTGAAATCCATGTCAAGACCGGCACAAATGACCCGTTTGCCTTGTTCTGCTAGTTGCTCACAGATATCAACAACGGCATCGTCAAAAAATTGAACCTCATCGATGGCCACAACTGTGGTGTTGTCATCGAGATTTTGCAATATTTCGGAGGCATTATTGACGGGTATCGCTTCAAATGCACTGCCGACGTGGGATGTTACTTTTTCTACATGAAATCGATCATCGATCACAGGTTTGAAAACTTGTACCTGTTGTTTGGCAATGACAGCACGACGCAGTAAGCGAATGAGTTCTTCAGTTTTGCCGCTAAACATGCTGCCACAGATGAGTTCAATGCGTCCTCGAGTATGTATGGTCATAGTTTCCCTTGAATCAATCTCCTCAAACAATATTTACAATGCTCAATTGTAGATCGTTTTGGAGATTTATTCACATTCTTTGGGTGCAGCCATAAATAAGTTATGGGATTGATAGATGCGCTGCCAGTGACCTAAAAGGAAATTATTTCTAGACGGTCACTTTGATTTGATAACTGTATGACCTGCCTTGCTTGCCTAGAATCTCCAGTAAACCCATCTGGCGCAAGGTGTAGGTGATTTTTGTGGCCAGGGCAGGGCGGCAGTTGAGGGCGTGGGCGAGTTGTTTATTGGTAAACGGCCGTTCCAGGCCATCTGGAATCACCGCTAAATAATCTTCTGCCTGAGTAAACCTCGCTTCTTTTCCCACGTTTAACAGCCGCCGGTCGTAGACGCTCCACCGTTTGCGCCGCCAACTGCCTTTGCCATCGTCACGCAGGATTTCTTCCTCTTGGGTGAGCAGCACTTGAATCGTGAGGTGGGGGTGGAGAATGAGATCCGTGATGTAGAGCAGCTCTTTGAAGATGTCGATTGTTTTGCCTCGTTTGGGGGATTTGCGGCGGCTGATAGCTTCACCAACGGCCGTTTCCCGCACAATCCATTTTTCTTGGGCAATGGGATGCAGCAGCTGGATCTCATAACCATTGGCCAACAGCTTCGTCAGTTTACGCTTCATGGCATACAAATGGCGCGTCTGAATCTCAATCAAAGTCTGGTCGCGCACAATATCGATGATGAAGCCATCCACCTTCACTTCAAACTCATCCCCAGGCTGACTGACCCACTCCTTCAGCCCGGCATGCAATGATTTTTCACCTAACGTTCCAATTGACATAAAGAGAGTGCTGATGGTAAACGACTAAAGATAGACGACTTATTCTAAGCTGATGAAATCTTCCATCTTTGGTCATTGGTCAAACCAGTCAAATCAATCGCCGAAGCAAATGCCTAGCTCGCGGGCGGTGAAGATGGTGTCACAGTCTAGAGGCACGGTTTTCATGCGGCGGGTGGCTTCGGCCAGCGGCACGTAGCGCACGGTGGGCGGATCCAGCGCCACCATGATCCCTGATTGTCCTTCGGCTAAAGCACGCACCGCAGCGGCGCCAAAGCGCAGGGAGAGCAGGCGGTCAAATGAGGTGGGTGACCCACCACGCTGCAAATGCCCCAAGGTGACATTCCGTGCTTCTTTGCCTGTGATTTCAGCCAAAGCTTGAGCCACCTGATCCCCTACGCCGCCTAAACGTTCATTGGTGCCTAACCTGGCTGCATGCTTAACGATGAGTTCGCCCCCTTTGGGTTTCGCCCCTTCAGCCACCACTATCATGGAAAAATGACGGTTGTGAGCTTCACGTTCCATGACTTTTTCGGCGACGATATTGATGTCGTAGGGAATTTCGGGGATGAGAATCGCATCGGCGGTGGAGGAAACGCCGGCGTTGAGCGCAATCCAACCGGCATAGCGCCCCATCAACTCCACTGTCATGATGCGTTTGTGGGCTTCGGCTGTGGAGTGGAGGCGGTCTATGCATTCGGTGGCAAAGGAAACGGCCGTGTCAAAGCCAAACGTGATGACGGTGCCCTCTAAGTCATTGTCGATAGTTTTGGGCACGCCGATAACGCGCATGCCATTTTGTGACAGCGCATGGGCAATGCCCAAGGAGCCATCGCCACCGATGGCAATCAGCGCATCAAATCCTTCTGCTTTGAGCAAGTCAACCAGTTCAGCACAGCGATTGACCTCCGTCCACTGGCCATTTTCGTCTTGGACGGGGTACCGACGTGGATCGCCCCGGTTTGTGGTGCCCAGAATGGTGCCGCCCAAATGGGTGATGCCGCGAACCGTGTTGCGGGTCAGAGGGACAAGTCCCCCTTGGGGAAAATCTTCCGGGCTGAAAATACCGTTATACCCTTCACGGATACCCACACATTCCCAACCACGTTTCAGTGCTGACAGCACGATGGAGCGGATGACCGCGTTTAAGCCTGGCGCATCTCCGCCACCTGTGTTGATTGCTATTTTTTTAATTGATTTTTCTAACATGGGTTTCCCCTTTTTTGTGCCATAACGAATGATGAATCCTTTGACTAGAGCAAGAATGGTTTTAGCCCATTCGTCTTTACTCTTTTATCAGTTAATCATTCGTCTTTGGTCAATTTGAAATTATACTATGTGCGCATTCATAAACAAGTTACGGATTGATGGATGCGTTTCAAATGACCTGACCATCTGTAAAAAGGGGAATTATTTCTAGATGGTCACCAGGCAAACGATGTTGATGAAACGACTTCATTCAGGAGTTGTGCTTCTGGCTGATAACAGGGGTATGGCGCCGCTTGGTTTAGAGAATCCAAAGAACAGTTCGCGTCCTATCCCGCCCGCTGGTAAAATGGCAGACGCAAAATCGCACATGAAGGTATCGCATGATAGAACAAGATAATCAAACGCTAAAACCGAACGAGCAAAAAGCCTCAGGCAAACGATTGATCCTCGTTTTTTTCGTCGCATTTGTCGTGATCCTGTTGGATCAGGCCACTAAGCGCTTTATCGAAGCTAATGTGGTTTACAACACCAGTTGGATGCCGTTGGAGTGGCTGGCACCCTATTTCCAAATCACGCACATTGGCAACACCGGTATCGCTTTTGGTCTTTTCTCTGGGGGCAGCGTGGTTTTTGCCTTGATATCTATTTTGGTGACGGGAGCCATCGTCTATTTTGCCTATACGTTACCAGCCGAACAGACGGCTTTGCGCATTGTTTTTGGTGTGGTGTTGGGTGGAGCTATTGGCAACTTAATTGATCGGCTGCGCCAAGGTTATGTGACTGATTTTCTTGATTTTGGACCTTGGCCTGTTTTCAATGTGGCGGACATGGCTGTTGTGTTTGGGGCTGTTGCTTTGGCAATTTTGATGTTTTATGAGGAGCGTCAATACAAAAAAGCAGAGGAAGCCTCGTTGCGCAATAATCCTCCTGCGGATGAGTTAACTGATGAACAGCAGCCAGCAAATTGAGTTAACGTTAGATGTGGTGGGTGAGCGACTTGACCGGGTGCTGGCAGCCGTGTGGCCTGATTTGTCACGCATGCAGTGGCAGCGGTTGATCAAAGAGGGGGCGGTCACGATGAACGGCCGTTCTCTTAAGGCTAGCCAAAAAGTCACAGGGGGGGAAGTGGTAACGGCCGTTCTCCCCGAAGTTGTTGAAAGCGGTCTGGAGGCGGAAAACATCCCCCTCGATATTCGTTATGAAGACGACGACCTGATTCTGGTCAATAAGCCCGCAGGTATGGTGGTTCATCCTTCCGTTGGCCATGACACGGGCACTCTTGTCAATGCCATTCTCTACTACTGTCCCGACATCGAAGGCATCGACTTCACCCAACGTCCTGGTATCGTGCATCGCCTGGATAAATACACTTCAGGATTGGTTGTCGTTGCCAAAAATGACCGGGCGCTGCGTTATATGCAAGCTCAGTTCAAGGAACGCACTATCAAGAAGAAATATCTGGCGTTGGTGGAAGGACAGCTCACGCCACCGGCGGCGCTCATCAATGCTGCCATTGGTCGTGATCCCCGTCAGCGCAAAAAGATGGCGGTGATCCCGCTCAATGCGTCAGAGTCTGCGCGGGAATCACAAACTCGTTACGAAACGGCCGTTACTTATGACGACTTCACCCTGGTCAACTGTTATCCCCTCACTGGGCGCACCCACCAGATTCGTGTTCACCTGGCCTACGTTGGCTATCCCATTGTCTGCGACCATATCTATGGGCGGCGCAAACGTGCGTTTCCCCAGCTCAAACGTCATTTTCTTCATGCGGCGGAATTGACCTTCAAACGGCCGTTTGACGACGCCGAACTTACCTTTGAGGCCGAACTTCCTTCAGAACTCCAAGCCATCATCAACCAACTTAACTGTTAAGGAGTGACGATGACACAAAACATGGCATTGCCGCGTTAGTTTCAAGCGTTAGTTTCAAGGAACGGTAAAGGAAACGAAAACGATGTCGTTGTGTGATTTCATTTCCGCCCCTACGTTTTTATAAAGCTATCGGCTTCGACAAAATTTCCACCAGCAGGTTGATGCAGGCGTTCACATCGTCAGCATCAACGGTTTCGCTCTGGGAATGGACGTAACGGCAAGGAATCGAAATACAGCCAGCCGCCGCGCCGCCATTGGCGATTTGCATGGAGCGCGCATCTGTGCTGCCCCCTAACAAAACTTCCAACTGGTAGGGGATGTTAGCTTCTTCGGCTCGCTGTTTCATCAAATTAACTAGACCCACATGGGCGATCATCCCCGCATCTTTAACCTTGATGGCGGCACCCTCTCCTAACCTGACAGCAATGGGGTGTGGTTCTGGGGTATCACCGGCTATCGTCACATCGAGGGCAATGCCCACATCTGGATTGATGTGGTTTGCTGCTGTCAACGCGCCGCGCACGCCTACCTCTTCCTGCACGGTGAAGGCAAAATAAACGTCATGAGGGGTGTTTTTGAGCCGTGCCAAGGCTTCAATGGCGATGACACAGCCGATGCGGTCGTCCATGCTTTTTGCCGAGAGGCGTGTGCCATTGGCGATGAATTCTCGCTTGAAACCGGCGGGATCGCCAACGCGCACCGGGCAGTCGTCTTTGCTGCTGGCACCGACATCGAGGTAATGTTTATCGAGGCCGTGGATCTTGCTGTAGTCAGTAATGCGGTCACTGAAAACAACGCCAATGGTGCCATTGGCAAACTGCACGCGGCTGCCGAGCAAATTGTGGGGAAAGACGCCGCCAATGTTTGTAAAACGGCAGAAGCCTTCGTCGGTGATGTGGCTGACCATCACGCCAATTTCATCCATATGGGCGGCTATCATGACTTTGACACCGCTGCCATCCCCTTTTTTGAGGGCGATGAGATTGCCCAGGTTATCGACACTGATGTCGTCGGCAAATTTTTCTATTTCGGGGCGAATGAGATCGCGCATGCCATCTTCAAAGCCAGACGGGCCAAATGCCTCTACCAATTTTTTGATTAAGTTGTTCATAAGTTTCCTCAAGTCAAGGTTCGTTTTCGTGCGCATTTGTACAAGCTTCTTAGGTTCGTAGTGCGCACTTTAGTGCGCATTTGTACAAACTTTTTAGGTTCGTAGTGCGCTTTTGATATGCGCTAAAGC
>PDWI01007379.1_pt1 | contig 14447 bp, 9 predicted proteins | sample 1430891 | NCBI WGS metagenome assembly PDWI01 (sample SAMN01162508, study PRJNA174530) | Oral metagenome, whole genome shotgun sequencing project. | biome: Marine environment; feature: Marine mammal; material: Swab sample of the gingival sulcus; isolation source: swab sample of gingival sulcus...
TAAGCTGGATGAAATTGTAGCAGCAACTGGTGACAATGCCAATAATCCAGATGCTGAGTTATATGCAGAAGTCGTATTCAGTGCAGGTGAAGGAAGTTTTGCTGATGGTTCACAGACAAAATACTATGTATTACAATCAGCAAATAAAACAGTACAAGATGTATTAGAAGTAGCGAACCTAACAGTACATGCCAACGATGGCTATAGTGTAGATGGTTGGGATAAAGCAAGTGATGCGGTAATATCAGACGACATAACAATAACAGCACAGTACAGTGCCAATTCTGGAACAGAGTACAAGGTGCAGTTTAAAAATGTAAATGGACACACCATACACAAAATCGAAACGAAGTATGGAGATAGTGGATCGGTTATACCTCAGCCAACAGATAGTCTAATAGGTTATACCTTTAAGCATTTTGAGGATGAAAGTGGTAATGTAATAAATGATCCAATAATATTAGGTGATGGTAGTACAGTTGTTATAGCGATCTATGAAAAAAATATTATTGCAATAGAATTGGATTCATCGACAACATCTACCTCAGGTTCATCTATAACCTCAGGTTCATCTATAACATCGGGTTCAGCGATAACCTCAGGTTCGGCTATAAGATCAGGTTATGTAAGGGTTAAATTTGTAGCAGATAAAAATGGAACACTTCATTCTGATGATGTAAACGCCTATGATGTTAAGGCAAATATTGGTGTGACGATAGGAGAACTAGCTAAGCCAAGAGTTACACCTAATGCAGGATACAGCTTTGATAAATGGGATCATGCGGATGGGTTTATAGTAGCTGATGAAAATATAATAGTAACAGCATTATATGAAACAAATGGTAATACTGAATATATTGTTAAGTATGTCGATGAAAATGGTAATATGATACAAGCTGAAGATACCAAATATGGTAAAACAGCTAGTGTCATACCACAACCAAATAATCCGCCAGAGGGATATACATTTAAGCATTTTGAAGATGAAAATGGTAGAGTGGTAAATATTCCAAGAATCGCTGGAAATGGTAGCACTATGGTGACAGCGGTATATACAGTTAATACAAATACGCCATATGAGCTGAAATATGTAGATGAAAGTGGCAATGACATTAAACATCAGTATATTGGAACTGGTACAACAGCTACTGAGATAACAAGAAAAGATGATATTGTAGGATATACATTTAAAGAGTATCAAGATGAACGTGGAAATGTCATAAATAATCCAACAATAGCTGGTAATGGTTCAACAGTACTTGTATTAGTGTATTCGAAAAATATAGACACAGTGTATAAGGTGAATTATGTAAAACCAAATGGTGATGTTATTCAGCCACAACAAGTAAAGAGTGGCACTACGGGTGCTAACATAACAAAGCCAAGTGATGGACCAGCTGGATACAGCTTTGTACGATTTGAAGCTGTGGATGGTAGTCCGCTACCAAATCCAGTGATAGCTGCTGATGGTAGCACAGAGGTCAAAGCCATCTATAAAGCTAATATTTATGTATTAACCTATGATGGTAATACATCAGATATTGGCAGTATGGCTGATGAAAGCCACTCTACTGATGAAGTAGTAATCCTAAAAGCAAGTGTATTTACAAAGCTTGGATATGATTTTATAGGTTGGAATACAAAAGCAGATGGAAGTGGTATAGTCTACGCAGTAGGCACAAATGTTACTATGCCAGCTAGTGATATAATCTTATATGCTCAGTGGAGAAATAATGCGGGAACTTCAAACAGTTCAAGTAGTTCTGGTGGTTCAAGTAGTTCTGGTGGTTCAAGTAGTTCTGGTGGCTCAGGCGGTTCTAGCGGCTCAGGCGATTCAGGTGGCTCAGGTGGTTCTAGCGGATCAAGTAGCTCAAGTGGATTTAGTGGTTCACGTTCATCAATTGTGGGAGGAAATTCGAATAATGTATCGATTCCTACAGTAAATGACAATAAACCAATTATTGAATCTGCTAAAGAACAAGAGCAACAGACTAGAAATATCGCTAAATTTAATTTAAGCCTTGTGGCTAAGCCATATACTGTAAATAATAATATAAAAATCAGTGATTATGATATACCAAATGTTAACATCATTGCGGATACCTCAAGTGGTTCGAATGATAATAGATTGTCATCCATTGATAATGCTCCAGTGTTTAATAAAAAGCATAGAACCAAAATTTGGGACATAGGAGCAAAATCAATTACTGATTTAAAGTTAGATAGAACATCTAGACGGTCATTTATGACAGGATATCCTGATAAAAGCTTTAAACCTGCTAAATCAGTTCGTCGTGATGAGGTGGCAATGGTTATTGCTAATATTTTAGGAGTATCTGATAATTTATCAGGTGAGGACTATTCCATGTATTCAGATATTACCGAACCTAGTTGGTATACTGAATCGGTAGGCTTTTTAACAAAACACCGTATCATGGGTGGTTTCGCAGATGGAACGTTTAGACCAGAGCGAGCTGTTACTAGAGGTGAACTAGCACAGATTATATCCCAATTTGCATATGTAGAAACTGATGAAAATGATCAAGTGTTTGCTGATGTATCTCAGGATCATTGGGCAATAGACTATATACATTCAGCAAATAAAATCGGGTTAATGGTGGGTATGCCTGATGGCAAATTCCGACCAGAAAAAGAGGTTAGTCGTGCTGAATTTGCGATAATTATAAACAATTTGCTCGATCGATCTGCAGATAAACACTTTATTGATAATTCGAGTAAGTTAAAACAATATTCAGATGATGATCATCATTGGGCGTATTATGATATCCAGATAGCTTCTAATTCTTATACGTATTCAATAGAGAATAATAAGGAAAATTGGCTAGAAATTGTTCATGATATGCAGCAGAAAATAAATGATAGTAATTTGAGATAAATCTGTTTGAAGTGATTATGTAGATTGAGATACATCGATTAATCAGTAAATAATATCGTCGATGAGATTAGAGGGGCTGTTAAGTTAATAACTTATACAGTCCCTTTATATATTCTATCATTTTATAAATTACAAATTTTCACATAAAAAAACCGTTTACGATAATACGCAAACGGTATAAATTGTTTTTGACAGTTACCAAATATAGGCATCTGTTTTTTAATTTTGAAAATATCTTATCTTTGAACTTATTGTCTAGCGAGTTTATTGATAATTTCGTCAACGCTCATATTGTTTGATAACGTATATGTTCCAATTTGTAGATTGGAGCTTAATCCTCGTTCTTCTAAGCGACTAAGGAATTCGCTTTTGGAAGGAATTAAACCTTCTTTATAAAGTTGTTCAGCAATTTTGGAACCAGTATCACCAGAGTTTATGGTAAAGGTTTTATTACCCGTAGCTACTGTAGGTGTGTAGTTATTAGATGAATTTGTTTGCGGATTATTCGTTACTTCTGGAATATCGACTACTACAGTGTTGTCGTCATTTGTTGGATTATTATTGGTAGAAATTTCATTTTGAGAATTATTAGCAACATCGTTAGTATAATCGTTGTTTTTATTAGTTAGATCATCATTTTCGGAGAATTCGGTCTCTGGATTAGCATTACTATGTATAGTCGATGGCATTCCATCTAAAGTGTTTAGTTCAAGAGAATCTGAAATTTTCCATGATACCACAAAGAAAATTACTGCAATAATCAGTAGAGACAGCAATATGTCACTTAAATCATAACAAAGGTCGTAGAATTTTTCTAACATGTATTCCTCCAATTCTATAGTTGTTTATTATATCGATGTATGGTAAATGACAGATAGTAAATTGCCTTATCGTACCACTGTCTAAAGTTATCTTATACTTTGGAAGTCTAATTATCAATGTTTTTTAATATTTGTAAACAAAATTAAATGTTTCATTATAAATAGTAATATAATCAAAAAAATGATACAATTAAAAGGGTTTTATGCAGAAAATATAGATGGAGATATTATGAAGGAAATAGTTATTGGGCAGAATGAAGCAGGGCAGAGACTGGATAGATTCTTAATGAAATATTTGGATAAATCTAGTAGAAACAATATATATAAACTTATTCGAAAAAAAGTTTTTCGTATTAATGGAAAACGTGCTAATGCGGAAATGATGATTCATAATGGGGATGTACTATCTATTTATTTGCAAGATGAAAGTTTAAATGCGCTTATTAGTACGGATGTGGAAAGAAAAAAGGATAAGAATACTTTTAAAAAGAAGGTGCATTTAGATATTGTTTATGAAGATGATGATATGCTAATAGTGAATAAGCCCAAAGGTCTGCTTACTCATCCTAATAAAAGTGAATATAAAAATACATTATCTTCTCAAGTAGCTATCTATTTAGAAGAGTATGCTACTAGAATGTTTAAACCTGCTCCCGTCCATCGATTGGATAAAAATACTAGCGGACTTGTTATATTTGCTAAAACTTATCAATCGTTAAAAAAATTAAACGCCGACATAAGAGATAGACAAATTCAGAAGAAATATATCTGTGTGGTGGAGGGTTATATTAATAAAGCAAGTAGTATGGAAGCTTGGCTAAAGAAAAATGAAGATAAAAATAAATCCAGTTGGTTAACTGATTATGAAATGGGTGCTAAACAGAGTATTATGGAGTACCGACCAATAAAAAAATATAAAGAAGGTTATACTTTGGTAGAAGTGGATTTACATACTGGACGAAGTCATCAGATTAGAGTAATGCTTTCTGGTATTAATCATCCCATCGTGGGGGATGTGAAATATGGGGCAAAGTATAATTCTAGCATTAGAGGTCAACTGCTATGTGCATATCAGTTAATCATTGATAATAAGAGTTATATGACATCTTCTGTTGAAATTAATGATTTTGTAAAAAATATGACTGAGGAAATATGATGATTAAGAATTATAATATTGCCATTAAATTAATAGATAGATATGATTATGGTGGGGTGTTGGATTTATTAACAGAGATAGGTGCAGAAAATACTCCAGCAGCTATTTTGATTGATTCATGTCGGTATGCGGTTAATTTTGATTTTAAGATGGCATTAAAAATTTTATATCATCTGAATAGTGATAAAAAAAATAATGTTCAAATAAAATATTTAATTTCTAATTTAACAAAGTTAAGAGATGGTGATCCCGATTCTATTTTTGGTGAATTACTTGAAAACACCAAATTTCAAATAGTATCAGAGGAATATATCGATTTTTTAGGACGAGTTTATCGGTTTAAAGAAGCGATTTTTAAGTATATGTTTATTAGAAGTCATATGGGGGATAGGCGAGTTTCTATGTTGCAGCCTATTTTTCAAAAACGTCATATTTTGAACATTTTAAGAAAACGATATCATATACATAATTACAATATAAATTATGCAATTGAAGCGTATCTGAAAAAGTATCATAGTGATAATATTCGTTTTATGGATGCAGTACATATATTGAATTCACGTAAAATGAATGCATTAATGGAACTTAGAAATAAATGTATTGTAGGTCATGGTTTTTTTGGAGTAAGTTCTGAACAATTGCGACAGGCATATGGTAATCCATATACTGTAATCGATGATTTGAAAAAATGTTTAGATAATGTTGGTATTCATTTTGAAATGAGTAAATATATTAAACTTAATAAATTGATTAAATCTTGGATTAATGAAGTGGAAAATTATATGAATTATGAAAAGTTTTAGTGGAAAAGGTCTACTTGGGAGGAATTATGAATAATATAACATTAAATATAGTATTAAAAAATAATAAAGAAATGGAATATGTATTGCCTCAAGATGCAACTCTTGCTGAGGTGGCACAGGAGATACGAGATAGTGATGACATTATAGTTGCAGCTATTGTGGATAATGAGATTAGAGAATTGACTTATCAACCAACAAAAAGTGCAAAAGTTGAGTTTTTAACATTAAGTTCTCTTGATGGGGTAAGAATTTATCAGCGTTCGCTTTCATTTTTATTTATACGTGCAACTATGCAATGTTTTAATAATGCTAGAGTGATTATTGAACATTCTCTTAGCGGTGGTTTATTTTGTAAAGTGATAGATGATATGCCATTATCGAAAAAAGATTATGATACTATTACGGATACTATGCAAAAATATATTGAACTAGCAGAGCCATTTGTTAAAGAATTAGTATCTCATAATCAAGCTGAACTTATTTTTAAAGAACAAAATATGGATACTAAGGCGGGAATATTAAAATATCGTCAAGATGAGGAGATTTCGATTTATAGGATGGGTGATTTAGCAGATTATTTTTATGGATATATGGTTCCTGATGCTTCATATATAAGATGCTTTGAGTTACAGCCTTTTAATAATGGCGTGATTTTACGGCATCCTACCACGGTATATCCAAATTCTTTACCACCATTTGTTAAGCAACCTAAGCTTGAAAGTGTTTTCCAAGAGTCAGAACAATGGGCAAATATTGCTGGTGTGGATTATGTTGTGAAATTAAATGATATGATAGCAGATGGTAGAGTGTTTGATTTAATTAAGATCTCCGAGGCGTTGCATGCAAAGAAAATTGCTCAGATTGCTGATGAAATATGTCAAAAAAAACGTAGGCTAATTCTTATTGCAGGACCATCATCTTCGGGAAAAACAACATTTGCAAATAGATTAAAAATTCAGCTTCAAGTAAATGGATTAAGACCTGTTACAATATCCACGGATGATTATTTTGTAGATAGGCAGTTTACACCACTAGATGAGAATGGTAATTATAATTTTGAATGCATTGAGGCGGTAGATACTGAATTATTTAATAATAACCTGCTGTCCTTGATGCGTGGAGAAGAAGTTGAACTTCCGATATTTGATTTTAAGGAAGGTAAGAAAAATTTTGGCCAAAAGAAAATGAAAATTGACGTGTATCAACCAATCATTATTGAAGGAATACATGGTTTAAATGAAAAGTTAACATCTTCGATAGCGAAAAAAGATAAATTTAAAATATATATTAGTGCCTTGACACAGTTAAATATTGACGATCATAATAGAATACCTACTACTGATACTAGACTTATAAGAAGAATGGTTAGGGATCATAGAGACAGAGGTCATTCAGCTGTGAAAACAATTGCTATGTGGCATTCTGTTAGGAAGGGAGAGGAGCAGAATATTTTTCCGTTCCAAGAACAAGCGGATGCGATGTTTAACTCGGCACTTCCCTATGAATTAGCTGTTTTAAAAAAATATGCCACACCGCTGTTAGAAAATATAGATGAGCATGTACCCGAAAAGGTAGAGGCAAAACGTCTACTTAAATTTTTAAATTATTTCTTGTCGATTGAAGATGAAAGCTATATACCGTATACAAGTATATTAAAAGAGTTTATTGGGTAAATTTGTGAAAGGTATACAAATGAAAGACATCATTTTTGATAGTGTTCAATTAATGGTAATTATTGTAATGCTGTATGCTATTTTTAGGGAAAAGCCTCAACATCAAGATGAAAATTATGCTACTAATTTGAAAGATATGATAGAAGTTCATACTAGAGAATTAAAAAAGACCAATGATAAAATGATTGAGGAGCTAGAGTATGCTAGAATAATTCAACAATCCTTGCTTCCAGATAAAAATTTAACATTTGGTGATGCAAAGGTGATTTCAGAATATGTTCCTTGTGGTAGATTATCCGGAGATTTTTATGATATCTATCGAATAGATGAAAATTATATTGGGATGTATGTGCTAGATGTTTCAGGACATGGAGTGTCTGCAGCATTGATGACGATGTTTTGCAATAACTTTATTAAATCACCTGAGAGAATTGTTAAAAAATATAGAGGATTAAAACCAGATCGAAATCTAAGTAATTTTTATGAAGAATTTAATAAGGTGAATTTTCCTACAGAAATGTACATGGTAATGATGTATGCTTCCTATAATTTAAAAACCAGGGTGCTTACATATTGTTCTGGAGGATTAAACTGTTTACCTATAGTTAGTAGAAAAAATGGGAGTATGGAATATTTAGATCAGAGTTCTGGATTTCCAATATGTAATATGGAACAGTTTTTTATTCCCGAATATAAAAGTGCTAAAATACAATTATATAAAGGGGATCGAGTTATTTTTTATACAGATGGTTTAGTAGAAACTAGTTATAATCCTGTGTTAAGTGTGGATGAATTAAAGACGATATTACATATTTGTATGGATGAGAGTCTAGAGGAGTTAAATCAACAAATTCAAAATCATATTATGTTTGTAGAAGATAATTTGATTGATGATGTATCTTATTTTATTTTGGAAGCATAGGTGCACTTATATAATCAAAAAAACACAATAAAAAAATCCCGCAGTAGCAGTTGCATGCAGGATTTTTAGCGGCTTATATTAAGCTTTTGTGGCTTTTAATAATGCTTCCATCACACTTAGCTTTATACTATTGCTAGAGATGGCAGCTGAGGCTACTGAATCGACAAAGAAGCTCCCAGCTTTTAACATGCGTTGTGGAATAATTTCAGCTGAGGCGAAAGGTCTATCATCCTGTCTTTTGGCATCCTCAGTACTTTGCGTTGCTACGATGGATGATATTTTTCCATTTTCTATGGTTACAGTCGATGTAAAATCAGCACCCTTAAATGATGTATGTACACCTGTATATATTCCATCTTTTAAATTATTCATATCAATAAATTTGCCTTGTTTTGCCTTTAATGCAAAATCTTTATATCGATTTAATCCTCTATATGTTGCATTCCAATGTTCTACAAAATATGGAGTAGCCCCCAATCTTTTATATAAAATTTCTGCTGCTGGTTTGGGATCTGAACCTAGTTTAAGATATACATCAGCCAGTTTAATCACTTTATCATATTCCTGTTTAGCATAAAAATAGGAGCAGGATTCCATGGTCGATGATGCTGATTTCATTTTTCCTTTTTTTACATTGATATCAGCAAAGTATTCATATACTTTATCTGCATTTTCACTATCTCCAAAATCATAAAAATTATATGCTATACTGTGTAAAAATTTGGTTTCAATATAGTCATCTTGATCGATGATTTGTTTTGATAGGTTAAGTGCTTCTTCTTTTTCGCCCATATGATATAATGCAATGGCTTTAATACATTTCATTAAAAACTCTAATTTATAATCACCTGCTGTATGTGTTCTCATCTTATCATGACTTACTTTAGTGCTTACTACGGTGTCTGCTGGTAATTTTTCCAGTATATTGGCAATATCATAACTTGCTTCATAAGCTTCTAGCACCAAACCTTCCACTGCTATTTGATTTAGCCAACCATAGTAATTTACTGAATTTGGATGTGTATGAACCTGCGATAAAAATGCACTATAGACAGCTCTAGCTTCTGTTATTGTTCTAGCTTTTCTAGCTGTAGTTGGATAATAAAACTCATCCTTGTCTAACGTTTTTACTTCTGCCCATTTTGGAAATCTTATACTATTAATCATTTAATCCTCCTTGTATACACTGCCTAGATGGGTAATTAATACCCCTTTTTTATTATAATATTGATTAATTAAATAAATAATTGAAAATGTTTTATCAGCTGATGGATTTTGGCATAATGATTATTTTAGGGTATAATAATTGTTTAGAGATAATCTATCAGTCTTGTAAAAATGAGTTCTCCTTTGGTGTTAGAAAAGATATATTGGTCGAAAAACTCATATACTATTTTGATGATATATCGGTAGGAGAGATGGAGTTTGAAGAACAAGAGGTATTAAAGGATTCTAGAGATAAGGCAAATGGTGTTATTAGGGATCTTATTATGGCGGGTTTTAAGACAATGGTAGGTGGCGAACTTATAGGTTATACCGAAATGATGAATGAAGCGAGAGCGATTGCTACTAAGAGAATGGTGGCAGATGCGGAACGATTAGGGGCAGATGGGATTGTTAATATAAGATATGCAAGTAGTGCCATTATGCAGGGGGCAGCTGAAGTGATAGCATATGGTACGGCGGTAAAATTTAAGTAGTTTTTGATAAAAATAGAGTGCATCACTCTTGAAATTTTAATATTTGTTGAGTAAATCATAGAAATATTAGCAGTTAATATAAAAAAATGGTGATTATTATAAGTGTTAGCAATTATCATAAATCAGTATACACAGGGGGAGAAGCGTTCCAGTCTTGTCACTCTATGTGTGTTTATTTATAGGCTAATAATACGGGTACTTCATCAAATATTTCTTCACCGAAATAAAATACTATTTTTCCAATGCAGTCCCCTTCTGTAGGTCTATTTGCCGTTAAATCTGGTGTGGGTAATTCTTTTTTGGCTAACCAATTATCATTGTATACAAATTTGTACTGGAAATTAAATCCTTTTGGAAACCATTTTAGTGATGTTTTATCTGCAAATATGCACATATCTTTGGGAACATCGTTGATTTCTAACAGGGTGGGGTTAAATTTCATTCCTTTAATGGACAATACATTGATATCAAAATTGTTTATATAATCTAATAATTCAGAGGATATTACCTTTCTATCGTGAAATGAATGGCTACCTAATAGTACCGATATTATTCTATGGTTATCAAATAAGGTATGTCTTAATGTATGATAATCTGTGCTTTTTTTACACACTTCTGAATATTTATAATGGGGATATACATATTGACCTGTCACTTGACAGTATCCTGCAAAATCAGTATAGCCAGTTTTCATACCAAATACACCTTGACGCACGCCTAGCAATTTATTCGTATTTCGTATATATGCATTATTGGATTTTAATTTATATTGTGGGTGAGAGGTAATGTGTATAATTTCTGGATATTCGCTTATTATATGATCTGCTAATTTGGCAATGCCTATGGCATTCATTACATTCTGTTCTGGCAAAGTGATTTTCTTGCATTTTTTAAAAGAATAATTTGTTAATCCTGACGCATTTTGAAAATGACCTTGTAAGTTTAAGGTGTCCAGTTTCTCATTCATTAAATCTGCAAAATCATCTTCGCTACCTGCTATATATTCTGCAATAGCAACGGCAGCATCATTCGACGAGCATATGAGGAGTGCGTGTAATAAATCGTCGACACTTACTATCATATTTTTATGCAATTTTGCACGATATCCTTCTTTTGAAGCAGCGTTATTACTTATCGTTACCTTATCGGTATATGTTATTTTCCCTTCTTTAATTTCATCTAATAATAAATAGGCGGTCATCAGTTTTGTTACACTAGCTAATCCGATAACATCTTCTTTATTATAGGAGATGATGACATCATCATTGTCCATGTCGTAAAGAACATAGGATGTGGGAACATAACCGTGTTTATGTGATAATTTATTGGATAATTCATCTTTATACTTATTTATATAGGAACTGCTTATATCGTTATCTTGAGCAAATGAATGTACATCAATGGATGTAAATAATATTATGTGTACTATGAAAATAAATGAAAATATTTTGAATATTTTGGGGATGTTACGTGATAAATATAATATAGTCAACACTCCTATCTGTAGTCAAAAATACTTATTAAAATACTCATTATAAAAACTTGATATAATATATGACCATTTGATTTAATCGTTTATACTAACTTTATCAAATGCAATGATTGTAAGGGGAATCTTCTAGTTAAGTTTAGTATTAGATAAAATGAGAGTGCTAAGTTGATGTAATATCAATGGTTAGCACTCTTAATAAAGTGAATGGTTTACAAATTATTTATTTTTTTGTTTATCAAAAACTGATTTTGGAATATCCGCATTAGGATATAAATTCTTTCCTGTTTTATCAATGATGCTTATCTTATCGTCTAGTAAAACGAGTGCTGTGGAATTATTAAAAGGTGTAACATCGTCATATTGAGGTTCGATAATAACATTGCCATCCATATCAACGAATCCATATTTTCCGGATGTCACCATATTCCAATTATTGTCATAATATTGTTTAGGATTTACATCGAATTTTTTAATAGTAAATAATCCTTCCGAAAAATCTACAATTTCATCATATTCAAAGGGAAGTATTATTTCACCGGTTGAACTAATAACGCCATATTTTTTATTCTCATTTTGAACGATGGCTATGCTTAAATTATCATCAATAGTTTTAAAATAAGATCCTTTACTAGTTTGAGCATCTACATTATATGGACTTTTCATAAAAAAGGTGTTTCCTACAACGTTTCCTTGTTTATCGATAAATAACCATACATCCTTATCAATAAAACGCACTGCTGCGATACCGTTAACATATGGTGATGTTTCGGCATAGAAGGCGTTATTTAAAACTGTTTTGGTCGCAGGATTATAAAAACAAGATAAATTTGGCTGAATTCTAGGGGATGCACATAGTAATCCCTCGTGTACGGCTTGATTGGAAATGGTATCAGATGGAAAACCACCGTTTAATTCTATTTTTTCGTTTGGATTAAAGCCGCTATTTGTAGCTAATTCTTTTGTCATTGTGATAGTGGTGTCGATTTCTTTTCCATTATCACCAAAAAGTGAAGATGTGAATATGCCAGATGCTTCTGGTGTAGTATCAAATGTAATATAGCCTTCGTTAAAAGCTAAGTTGCCATATTTAGCATTTATTTTTTTGCTTAGTTCTAAAGACATTTCATCTAATGAAGATATCATAAAGTATAGGTAAGGTACTGTAAAATTATGATATTCTACTTTGTTTTGTTTTTTAATGATGTTTCCATCATTGTTTCTATTAAATGCTAAAAATGGCGTGTAATTATTATTTTTATCAATGAATCCTAATTTACCAATTACTTGTTTTTCTGTATATCCATCTACTGTTTTAGATTTTTCTTCAAAAATGGATACGATGGCTTTGCCTTCTTTAAAGTTGCAAGCTAAATCATAGTTGAAAGGAATGACGGTTTCACCTTGTTCATTGATATAACCCCATTTTCCATTTTTTAATACGGCAGATAATCCTTCACTAAGCGGTTGTACACTGCCATATTGAGGTGTGTCATCAGCATATACGCCAACATTAATTGTAGGGAAAATGCTGATTATAAGAGCAAAAACACATAAAAATACCATTAACTTTCGCATAATTAATTCTCCTAACTATTAATAATATGGTTAAACATCACGACAAACCTAATTATATATATATAATTTTTCAAGGGAAAATGAATGAAATTTCACAGTTATTTTAGATTTTTTTTTGATGGGTGGAAGCAAATAAAATACGGGTCTTTGACACTTGTAAAAACAAAAAATGTATTCAAGCCATTGAAAAGGCTTATTTTTTTGTCAAAAAACGATTTTTTCTATTGCGTACTATTTCGTACTATAGTGTAATATAAATAAGTGTATGTGTTGATTTTTCAATAAGGAGTTAGGGAATGAGAGTGAAAAAGAGTATATCTAAGAATTCCGTTTCATATTCAATCATTATTAGTAGAAATGAACTGATTGAAAAAGATGCAAAAAAAAAATAAATCATATAGGCTATATGTTTTTAGAAAAAATTTGTTCCCGTTTGGAAATAGACAAAATATGTGATGACATTCAAAAGAAACATAAAATAACCTTTTCCTTATCAGAAATGCTAAGAATCTTGATTTACACAAGAATACTATATTCATCATCAAAATTAAACTCCTTTAAACAAGCTGAAAATTTCTTAAAAGAACCAACATTTGATTCTCATCAAATATATAGAGGATTAAGTATCTTAGCTAAGGAAAGCGATTTGATAGAAAGTTCATTCTATAAACCAAGTTTAAAACTAATAAAAAGAAATACCAATATTCTATATTATGACTGCACCAACTTTTTCTTTGAAATTGAACAAGAAGATGGCATGAAAAGATATGGAAAAAGTAAAGAAAATAGACCAAATCCTATAGTCCAAATGGGCTTATTTATGGATGGTTCAGGGATGCCGCTTGACTTTACTCTATTTGATGGCAACAAAAACGAACAGCCTAGCCTAAAAAAAATAGAAAAAAGAATACTAAAGGATTTTGAATTATCAAAATTTATCGTATGCACCGATGCCGATCTATCATCAAAAGCGAATAGAAAGTTTAATGATATCAGTCAAAGAGCATATATCACTACTCGTTCGATAAAAAAGCTTCTAAAAGAGCTAAAAGAATGGGATTTATCAAAAGAAGGGTGGAGATTATCAAATTCAAGCAAAACATACAACTTAGATGAAATAGATTTAGAAGAAAATGCGGATAAAGTCTTCTACAAAGAAAGATGGGTAGTAAATGAACAAACAAAGACTGAGAAGAAAAACAAAGAAAAAGTATTAAGTGAAAAATTGGTTTTCACATTTTCCCCTAAATATAAAATATATCAAGAGAATGTAAGACAAAATCAAATAGAAAGAGCCTTAAAAAGAATACAAAAGACAGGTAAGGTGAAATACAAAAACGCCAATGATTGCAAACGATTTATAGACGAAGTATACTTTACAAAAGAGGGCGAGATAGCAGAAGATGTAT
>PDWI01006635.1_pt1 | contig 14444 bp, 14 predicted proteins | sample 1430891 | NCBI WGS metagenome assembly PDWI01 (sample SAMN01162508, study PRJNA174530) | Oral metagenome, whole genome shotgun sequencing project. | biome: Marine environment; feature: Marine mammal; material: Swab sample of the gingival sulcus; isolation source: swab sample of gingival sulcus...
AAAGCTGAAGGGAGAGAATGAAAATCTCCTGAGCGAAAAAAAAGAGCTTAAAGAAAAGCTTGCCAAAAAGGGGGATGGCAAAGAAGAGGAAATGCCCAAAGAGTTTGCTGACCGCATTGCCGCCCAGGAAGCAGAGATAAAGAAAATCCGCATGAAGGCTTTTAGGGGCCAGATTGAAGACAAGGTTCCTGCCGGGCTTATGGATGAGGCCATGGCTTTAGGCAATGCCCTTGCAGGAGAAGGCCGGGCTGTAGATTTTGCAGACGGCGGCAAACATAAAAGCGAAGCCCCGCTGGATATGCTGATATCGATTTTAAGCAAGATGCCCCAGCCTGTAGCCTTGGGGGCATCGGGGATTGATTTTGCAGATACCCAGAGTGAAGGGGGCGGCCAGTCCATGGCGGCCAGGATGATGGAGGCCCTGTAATGGATATAAACGGGACGAATGACTAGACAGGAGGTAATAGAATGATCAATGGAAATGTGGGAACCGTAACAATAAAGACCGAGAGATCCCTGCTTACAGAAGATCCTCATATCGTGATTTCTTACACGACGATAAACTCGGAAATGTCTGGTCCCGGGGACGGGATTCGCAGGGGAGACCCTGTTGTCATTGACGGCGGCACCCTTTGGAAGGGAGAGGTTGAGCCCATTGGCATTGCCCTGGACAGCGTAGGTTCAGACGAACCCCTTGCAGAATATCCAATCCGGGTTGTTGTATTTGGGGTAGTCAGGAAAGAGGAGCTTCAAAAGCTAAACCCGGCAAGCTGCACCCCGAACATCATTGAAGGGCTTCGCCAGGAAAAAGTGTACATAGTCTAAAAGGAGGATTGATTATGCCGTTAAGTACAACTTTAAATGGGAGGCTGAACGCCTTTTTTAATTTAAGGAATTTTGTGGATGTGTTGACCAGTCTGCCCAAGCCGCAGACCCCTATGACGGACTTGCTGTTCCCACAATCTAAAAGGAAGCAGAAGACCAGTCCCTACATTGCCGTAAGCGACGTGAAAAGCGAGACCGGGGCGGTGCCTGTTATTTTGAGGGGAACCAAATCCTATGCGGTGGGACAGGGCACGAAAAAAGCCGAGCTGATTGAAGTACAGCCCTTAACCATGAGCAGTTTTATATCCGGGGCAGATTTGAACAATCTCATTGCCCTGGGGGATGTGGATAACATCAAAGCCAAGCTGGTGGAGATTACCGAGAACCTGAGGGACAGGACGGCGGTATCCACGGAGGTGCTGGTCTGTCAGTCCTTGAGTGGGAAGATTGAGTATCCGGCCAGCCGGGAAGGGGGCGGCACAGATGCGTACGTGGTGGAGATCGGTAAATCCGTGGCCATGAGTGCAGCCAATCTTGGCCCCGCCGCTACGAGTCTGGGGGATCTGCAAAAGGCTCTGGAAGGACAGTTCGTTGAGCAGCAGAAAACTGGATGCGCCTCTGATGTGCGGTTTTTGACCGGGAGCGATGTGTACGGAAAGATTGTAGAGCTTATAACCAAGGCATCGGGCAACGTGCCTGTGCAGTGGACGGACTACGGCTGCATCCTTTTTGGCAAATACAAAATCATGCCGCTTTCAAACACTTATACTCTGCCGGGGGCAAGCAGCGCTACGGCTGTTATTGATGCAAAGTACATCCAGACGGTTGACCTTGCCAATACTGGCAAGATGTTTTATGCCGCCCTGGATGAGCTGGATGCTAGGCTCAGACCTCTGCCTTTTTGGGCAACTCACATTCCCAGCAGGGATCCCAGCGGGGTGAAGATTCTCTCATCCTCCAAACCGTTGCCGGCTTTTGCTGTTAGCAAATCCGTTACTCGGAAGTATTTGTAATCGGAGGAGGCAAGAGGATGGATGTTTTTGACAGCCTGCCCACGGCTCCAAACAGTGGTGCATTGAATAATAGCTCTACACCTACAGCGTCTGGAGCAGGCGGAGAAAGCTCAAATCCTCTTGTCTCCATTGCAGACATTAAGGATTTTATCAGTCCCAAACTCTACGAAGAATTAAGCTGGGCCGAAACCCGCAGCGGCGACGATGTAACACAGGATTGCATTGATCGGGCTGTGGTTTTGACTGAAACTTTGCTGCATCTGGTTGATCAGGAGTTAAACCTTTACAGCAAGACCCAACAGGAAATCGTCAAAACCCTGACGGTGTACGAGCTTTATATTTATAACGGGGATAAGGCCAAGGCCAGGATCTATATGGACAGAGCCGAACGTCTTATCAGTAACCGCTATGGCTCGTTAAAAAGCAAGAGGGAAGACGGGGTGCCTGTAGGGGCCATCAGGGTTCCGGGGGAGGGGTAGGCTGTGGGCTTTGAAATCAAAATAGAAGAGAAAAAGAATCAGAGCCTGCTTAACCGAATTGCAGACACACGCCCCCTTATGAGGCGGCTGTCCTTGATGGGGCTTAGTGCCATACAGAAAAATATTGAAAAAAATATCGGGCCGCAAAATGCGCCGCTGACTCAAGCTGTTAAAAGGGGAAACAACACCCTGCGGGACAGCGGCATATTGCGAAACAGTCTGACCGCCCGGCACACGGACAAGGTGGCAGAGGTGGGAACCAATGTCCCTTATGCACAAATCCATAATCCCCCGGACGGCAGAAGCAAAACGGTAATTAAGCCCAAAAAAGCAAAGTACCTGTGTCTGCCTGCAGGGCCGAGAACAAGAACCCTGTTCCGCATATACGGCTGGAGCCCAAGGGAGGTTATTGCCGGACTACAGGCCAATGGGGCATCCATCTATAGACCCTATAAAAAGGGCAGCAAAGTCAGAGCGGATGTGATTATGGCGAAAAAAGGGGAAAGCCCGCCCCAGCTTATCTTTATTTTGAAAAAGCAGATTACAATTCCGGCCCGGCCCTTTATGTTTTTGCCCGACCGGGTGATTGAAGCCATGGACAGAAAGATTGAGGAATATTATGGCACAGATTAATTGTCTGCAGGTGGTTAAGGCTTACGCCCGGCATTTAAGGAAAGAGACCCAGACTGCTGTTACCATTGCCCCCAGCGAAGTGAAATCTGAAAGATTCCATGTGGAATTATCCCTACTACCCCACCCTGCGGTCGTGGGGAACGGAAGGCTGAGGTTTAGGATAAGGGCAACAGTATTTGCAGAGATTCCGTCAAGTGATGTTGCCATAAATGACTGCCTTGAACGCTCTGTGAAGCTGGCTATGTATTTTGACCAGGCACAGGGGTTCCCCATTGCCCAGGACAAAGAGGTGTACGGGCTGGCACATCACACAGCCTTAAGGGAAGATGATGATTTGTTTGCCGATTTGCAAGTGGAAGACAGGTCGTACTCTTACAACGAAAGCTGGCTGGTTGAACTTGAATTTAACCTGGCTGAAATAGCTGTTTAATCAGGAGGGGAAGATGAATTTAACAAAATCGAGCAATCCAAATTCGATTGTTTTGGGTTCGGCAAAAATTGAGGTATCAATGGCCGATTTGAAAATTGACAAGGGGGCAAAGACATGGAGCCTTGAAGAACTTCAAGACCTAGGGCTGGCCCGTGGTATCAAGGTCGGTTTTGCATCCAGCAAAATTGAAATCAAGGCGGACAACGGAGATGTGCCCATCAAGGGAATTACGGGAGTAAAGGGAACGGTGGAATTCTCGCTTCTGGAAAGGGATATTCCGACATTGGGCAAGGTGATGGGCGGCTTGGTGCATGTATCTGTGGAGGGCGATGTCCCCAAAAAACATACCGAAAATATTGCGGCGGGCACTTTAAGTGCCGGAACCTTCACCGCTTTTGCCAAGCAGAATTTTGACCTTTCCGAGGTGCAAAATGTTGTGGTTAAACAGGGCAGCAAGACTTTGACCAAGGGTAGCGACTATACCATATCCAGCACTCCCGAAGGACGCTGGGGCCTTACCTTCAAAAGCGGCGGTGCCTTTGACCCTGCCAAAGCAACAAGCCTTGAGTATGATGTTGCCGGAGTTAAAAGTTATACCCTAACCAAAGGTTCCGGCGGGATTGCAACTCCTTTATCCATGAGGCTGACTTCCCGGCGGCTTGCAGATAACGGCAAGACCCTTGACCGCACCTATGAGTTTCCTTACGGCTTTTATAATGGGGAAGATTCGGTAACTTTCAAGAGCAAGAATGACGGGGATAATGTCGTCGAAGTTCCCATGAAGTTTGAGTTTACCCCCCACCCGGATTTACTCCTTGATAAGGACATGGAAAAATCCAGCTTGTACCGGGAGATTCAGGAGGCCGCTTGATGGCAGATGTAATAAACATTGATGCCCTTAGGGCTGAAAGCCGCCCTGTCCAGTTTTTAGGCAAGACCTTTGAACTGGGATACATCCCCTGCGGGGCGGGCATCCCCATTATGGATGCCTACAAAAAGACCATGGAGCACAAGGATGAGGACGGAAGTCAGGAGTTTTTCCTGAAAGTGGTGGACTGCATCTCTTTATTCTGCAGCTTTACCCAGCCGGACTTTACGCCGGATTACATTAAGGAGAACGCAAGTAACCAGCAGGTATCATTCTTTTTCAAAATGATAGCCGAGGCCATTGTCGTAAACTTTTCCCATGTGCTGCCTGGTGAAGACAGCGGGGGAAAAGAAGAAAAAAAAAAGACTGGGCAGAAACAATAGATACAGCAGCCTTGATGTATAACGTCGCCGAAGATTTTATTTTGAGGAACTGGTCTATTGAAACGCTGGTAAGAAAAGTCCGCCACGGTGCGGACTTTTTTATAATGAGCCGGGAGATGGGTTTTGTGTCAGGTTCCAGGGATGGGAAGGAGAAGACAGAAGTCTTTGGCCGAAGCGATATGAACGAAGATGAAATCATTGATTTATACAGGTAGGGAGTATGGCGACAGCACACAGTTTGGTTTTCAGAATTATCGGAGATAATGAGCAGTTTGATAGGGCGGTTAAAGAGTCTGCAGCCTACCTTGATGACTTTAGAAAAAAGACCTCACAGGCTGATGAGATTATAGGAAAAGCGGCCAAGCAAATAGCTGTGCTGACCACGGCAGCAGGAGCCATGGGAGCGACGGCGGTTAAGATGGCCGTTGATTATAACGCGGGGTTTGCCCAGGTTTACACCCTCCTTGATGAAGGGGAAGACAGGTTGAAGGAGCTGCAGGCCGAGGTGCTTAACCTGTCCCCTGCTGTGGGCAAAACCACAGATGATTTGACGGCCGGATTATACGATGTTATATCCGCCTTTGGAGATACGGCAGAAAGTACAAAGAACCTTGAACTTGCCGCCAAGGCAGCCACTGCAGGGGCTGCGACAACCAGGGACTCGGTTGCCCTTTTATCGGCTGTTACAAAGGCCTACGGAGATACATCAAACGAGGCCCAAAAGAAAGTGGCCAACAATGCTTTTATGGCGGTCAAGCTGGGACAAACCACTTTCCCGGAACTGGCCTCATCCATTCAAAGAGTTACTTCCCAAAGCAAGGTTTTAGGAATTAGCCAGGAAGAACTTTTTGCGGTTTTTTCATCCGGCACTGGGGTTATTGGAAATGCCGCAGAAGTCTCAACAAAATATTCTGCAGTGCTGACGGAACTGCAAAAGCCCGGCGACCGATTAGCCAAGGCGTTCAAAAAGCTGGGGGCAGCCAGCGGGCAGGAATTGATTGCCAACTTCGGCGGTTTTGAGGGGGCCATGCAGGCTCTTAAAAAAGTAGCCAAAGAAACCGGGGAACCCATAAGCAATATTTTCAGCTCTGCCGAAGCGGGAAAGCAGGCCCTTTATGTGGCCGGAGAAGGGGCAGAAAAATTTGCCAGCGACCTTGAGAAAATAAAGGATGGCACCACGGCCCTGAATACGGCCTTTGACAAGGCTACCACCGAGGGGCCTAATGCTTTTGGGTTCCAGCTGAAGCAGGCAGGGCTTAACGCCAAATCCTTTGCGATTAGTTTAGGTCAGGAGCTAATCCCATCGATGCAGACCCTTTTTGCTCCCATGTTCAACCTGACAGAGGTTTTAGGCAAACTGGATGAGGGACAACTTAAAGCCATTGCCAGCATTGGCAAGGTTGCCATAACCGCCTTGGGAACCACCACAGCTATCTTTGGTTTAACCAAGGGATTGATCGGGGCCAAAAAGGCTTTTGATACAGTCAACCAGGCTATGAGAATTGCAAACGCTGCGTTTAAAATGAATCACCTGGGTTTATTTGTTGCCGGGGTTACATCTGCAATTGTAGCCGTAAAACAGTTGGCAAACTGGCTGGACTATCTTAAAAATAAAAAGCACGAGTTGGAGGTGGACACTCTAAAAGCATCCTCTGCCACAGAAAAAGAGGCCATGTCTTTACTGAAGCTGGCAGACCAGTATGACAGTTTAAGGAGCAAGCAAGAATTAACGAACACGGAAGAACAGCAGCTTAAAAGAATCCGTGAAGAACTTATCGCCTTAAACCCGGAACTGGCAGAAGGTTTATCCCTTGAAAAGGAAGGTTATGAAGATTCTCTAGCGGCCTTACAAAAATATAATAAAGAAAAGCAGGAAGAGCTTAAAAAGGATATAGATGAAGCGGCTGGTCTTAGGGATGAGCATGCCAAAAAATTACAGGAATACAGGAGTGAACTTGAGGGATTAAAAAGCCTTCCTAAAATCAAAATTGACCCATGGGATGAAAGTGCCATAGAGGATACAGCCTACCTTATTGCAGAGCGGCAGCAAAAGCAAAAAGAATTGGAAGAACAGCTGACCAAGGAAGAAGAGCTGTTTGCCCAAGCTGAAGATACCATGAAGCGCAGGGAAGATTTACTTGCTGCTTTAAAAGATTTCCATGGCCGGGGGATGCAGTCAAATGAGGAGGAAGAGCCCCGGGACAAAGGCCCTGATAGAGATGAGACACAAGCTGACAGGCTTGCAAAACTCGATGCTGCCTATGATGCGGAAAAGCAGATTATTGAAAACCGCAACATGGAAGAGAAGGAGAAAAACGAAGCTCTCTTAAAGGCCGAGTCTGACTATTACAATACCCGTTTTGAGCTTTTGGAAAAGTTTCACGCAGAAAACCTTGCCAAAGGAATAAGCTATGGTCAATCCGAGTTAATGCAGGTCGGAAAAAATAAACAAACCATATTACAGGAAACTCAAAAGACTAACGACGAGCTTCTCCGGATCGAAGAAGAGCGGGCGGCCAGGGTTGCCGAACTGGCCGAAGAGAAGTACCGCAGGGAATTGGAAGCTGCCAGGGGAACTGCCGAGGCTGTAAAGAAACAAGTAGAAGAGGAAGTTAAAATAAAAAAAGAGCTGGGGGATTTTGAAGGCAAAGACGACAAGGAGAAGAAGAAAAATATCAATTTGTATAAAGTTCAGAAACTGCGGGAGAAAGAAAAGGACTTGATGGGACAGGTCTTGTCCCTGCAGGATTCATCCAACGAGAAAGACCGGGAAAAGGCTGCTGTTATACTGGAACAGGTCAAGGCCATTGATTCCCTTGCAGATGGTTTTGAAAAGGCTGCCGGGAGGGTGGAAAGTGCTTTTACAAAAATGGCCCGGAAGGTGGCTGACAAAATGAATGAAGTCGGCAGCACCATTACAAGTACCTTTGACGGCATCGCCAATATTGCAAAAAGCATGATCGGTGCCGAGGAGGCGGCCAGAAAGCAGGAAACAAACCAAAAACTGGCAGAAATGGAAAGGCAGAAGAATGAGGCCTTGCTGGCTATTGATGATGAACTGCGGGACATGCGGGAAGAAAAGAGAATGGAAGATGCCGAAAGGGAAGAGGCCCGCAGGGAAGAAGAATATGAAAACCGCCTTGCTGATGCCAACCGTAAAATAAGAACTTTCGAAGGTCAGTTTCAGATGGAAACCAATCTGGAGAAAATTCGCAACAAAGAACAGCAGCTTGAAGAGGCCAGGAAGAAAAAAGCGGAAGCTATAGCCCGCAAGAAAGATGCAAAGGAAAAGCAGAAAAGGGAGAAAGAGGCCCGCAAACAGGAAGTGGAATTGTTAAATGCCAGAGCAAAGGCCGCCCATGATTTTGCGGTTGCCAAAATCCAGACAGAGAATGTTGCAGGAGAGGCTGCCGCAAAGGCAGCTCAGGAAACTGCAAAGTGGGAAAAGGCATCCTCGGCGATCAGTCTTACCATCAAGGCAGCAGTCCAGGCGGCGGAGGCAGCGGCATCCTATCCCGTTATTCCAAGCATGGTGGCTCATTCCGCGGCATCAACCCTGGCGACAGTGATGGCCGGTGTTGTTTTGTCTCAGCCCCTGCCTCCCGATTATATAGCTCAACCCCTGCCGCCGCCCCCCCGTCCCATAAAGTTTGCCTCTGGGGGTATTGTTATGCCCACCTCCGCAGGAACGGGGATTACCTTGCCCGGCGGGACTCCCGGCCTTGTGGCCGAGGCCGGAGTGCCTGAGATGATACTACCGATAACACCCCCGAATATGGAGAGCCTTTTCAAGGCTGCCGGGGTTACAAACAATAATAACAGCAGATCAACCAGCCTGACCATAAACCCTTCATATAATATAACCATGTCCATCGATGCTGCTGATGACGGATGGGATGACAAGATTCTTGAGACCTTAAGAGCCCACGAAAGGGAGCTCGTAGATATTACAGAAGAGGGCCGGAGAAACTGGTTTATAGGAGGGTATAATGACTGAACAGGAGTACAAGGATAATTTCTATCCCGGTGATTTTGTGCTGGTGGGTCAGGATTTTCTGCCCCTGCCAAAGGGAGGGAAACTACAAATAACAACAAAGGAGATCGCCAAGGTTTTTACTGCGGCAGACGGAACAAAGCGAAAGGATGTTATCAGAAGATATAAGAGTGTTTCGCTTAAATATCCGGCACTTTTGGAAGAAGGCTTTGAAGTATTGCAGGATATTATACAAAAAATTGAGGACAGTTTTTACGGGCAAAGAAAAATGCTTTACATAAAAAAACAGACCATGCCTGCTGAACCGGGGTTGCCCATTACTCCCTGTTTTCAGGGTATTAAAATCGATATAACATCCCCCCTGAAGTACGGCTATGCTTTTAGAAGAAATGGTATGTTTGTTTATAGCGGCATAAGCTTGAAGATAAATTAAAAAGGAGCCCTTTTTTTGGAAAATCTGAACCAAGTACTTGCAAATATCCTAAGCAATCTCCAAACACAAAAGCCCGATGCGGTTATGGCTGACAGCCCCGTAACTGCTGATAACATCAACAAGATTGTGGCCTCTATTGACGAGCTGACAAAAGCTGTCAGAGCTATAAACAATACAAATCCGACCCTGCCTTTGGCCGGGTATAAGTATTTCCGTTTTCCGGGAGACCCTGTGCCTTGGGACAAGTACCCTGCAACGCTTCAGGAAGACTGGATACTTTTGGATGGGCGGTATCCTGGTGTAACTTTGCGGCTTTCGGGAGGCAATGCCAGCAGGTTCAAGGATGAGGGTAGATCGGTGATTTATGATGAGGCAACAAAGGGTCATGGCGGAGCCCAGATGGATGCTATACAGGAGCATACACATAAGTCTTTCATGACTAGGAGTGAGGAGACTCGTAAGGGACATTATGATTGGCTTGCCTCAAATAGTTGGTGGTTTGTTTATGACTGGGGCGTACATGGAGCCAGGAAAGATATTGAAACCCGAATGAAAAACATTACGATACAGATCTATTCGTATAAAGAGTAACAAATGCAAATTACGTCAAAAGAGCTAGAGGCTATTATAAAAGGAGACAACCGTAAATATGCAGCATCCCTTTGCTTTAGTTTTTCATCCTTGAAAAACCCTGAATCTGCATTTATTCGTGCGCCAGGAGCCCAAGATGGCTGCGTGCCGGATCAGATCGTTTTTCCCTATTTAAATCATATCCAAAACCGCCTTTTTTCCGGGCAGAATGAGGGGGCTTTTGCTTTTCCGAGTCCTCAAAACATCCACAAGGACGGCAATCTTCACCAGGTAACGAAGCGCCCCTATTCCCATATTGGCTATATAGGAGCCAAAGCTGATTCGTTGGGGTTTGTAGATGATACTGTAAGCGTGTATTTTTTTCCTACAAACATAAAAAAAATAAGCATTAAAACAAATCCTGACAGGATTATAAAAGATGCTTGTATTACAGCAAAAACCAGGGCCGGGAAAATTATAGGAGAAACAAGTATTACCGAAAATAAGGAGGCGCAATTCACGATAGATTTTTCGGTGTCCGATGCAGCCAGCCTGGAACTGCATATCACAAAACACACTCCAAACAAGAGGGTTTGGTTATTGTCTTTTTATCCGGGATTTGAATTTTTTGTAGACGAAAAAGATATTGTCAAAATCAGACACAAGAAGAAAAAAACGGAAAACAAGGAAGGGGCTATTGGCAGGGTTTATATAGACTCTTTAAATATTACCCTTAGCAATACTAACCGTATTTATGACGATCTCAATTCAATGAGTCCCGTTGCAGGGTATTTTAATCCCAACGCTATTTTGTCTTGTACTCTTAAACTTGAAACACCTAAAGATGTGGAGGATTTTTTTCTTGATTTCGGCACTTATTTTGTAAAAGAGATCAAAAATCCTGAGGGGGCGGCCCTGGTTGAAATTAATGCTCAGGATTATATTGGACTATATAAAACCCGCTATCTGGCTTTAGGTGTTGAGGATAACACAAGTGCAGCCACATGCTTTACCAAGATTGCCAATGCTCTTAACTTGTCCGCCTCAAAGATTGATCCGTGCTTACATCAGATACTTCTTCGCCGCATTCCCTTAAGTGGGACAGCAGGATCACTCCTCAATAAACTTGCAGTTTTAACGAATGCATTTGTTTCTGTAGACAAAACGGGGGCCGCCCTGGTTGCCACCCCCATGCTTTCCCGCCATTCCTGGATGCGTTACCCTCTGCGATATTTTCTCACCGACGAATATAAGCAAGGAAGCGAGGATTCTAGAAAAAGCAAAAGCCCCAATGTAGTCAATCTTTCTTACAATGAATTTGAATACGAGGGGGAATATCAGGCAGGGCAGAAGGATGTTATTTTTTACAATAATATACCAATACTGGATTTTCCCCAGTCTTTAGAAAACATCCCCTTTGAACTTCGGGCGATAGGCGCTGGACTTGCCCCGTCCTTGTATAAGGAGTATGACTTAAGCAGGTTTGAATCCTTTGTGACAGTTGAGTTTTCCGATTCCCTAATTCCCAAGCTTCTGGAATATGATACGCAGTATGTTTACAATGAGTACGGCAAGCCTGTTAAGGCTTGTGTGTCTGTCTGGAATTTTGAGGTTCACGAGGCTGCTCAGCAACTTACCATTATGCTCATGATTATGGGATCCCCACACGCAAAATTGCTTAAAAAAGAAGAGTTTACGGTGTCGCCAAGGGCAGCAACTTACATCATTCCGCCTTTGGATAATCAGCTAAATACTATGGACATGACAGCTATAGAGACAAGAAACAAGCTTAACAAGCCCGAAGTTTTCAAGGTAGAACTCAGAGGCGGGGTCAAAATACGCCGGGTGGACGTGGCAAACAGATTTGTGCAAAGGCGATTTGAATTTACCTACTACCAAACAGCGGAGGGCATAGAGGTTAGGGTCTGGAATTATTACAATAATTCTTCCCAGACTGTAACCGTTAACATTTATGGCAATCGCCTTATTGACGGCAAAAACAAAAAAAAGATTACAGCCCGCAACGAGGAAGATATACAAAAAAATGGAGTAATCGAAAAAACAATAGAGGCGGGTTCTTTTGCCAGTGATGATATTGCCCGCAGTGTCCTTAAGTCCATGGCTTACTATTACAGGCATTTTACAACATCCACATCTTTGCAAATTTGGGCAGACCCGCGGCTAGACTTGTACGATCTTGTTGCTTTTAAAAGTTTGCGGGGCTATGGGTTTTATCAGGGTATTATTGACGAGATGGATATAGAATATAATGGGGCCCTCACTCAAAAAATTAAAATAAAACAGACAAAAAAGCATAGTCGGGATAGCCGGGTTTTGGGCGGCTGCGTGTTGGGTGATCGCCCTGTATTGTCTATGCTAAATATAAACTTTGCGTAAATGGAGGAGTAGGTATGGCCTTTAGAAAGCTTCTTAATGTAGACACCTTCGGAACGAATCCCCAAAATCAAATCTTGGGGGAACATATTAGCGGTATTGTCCCGGGCAATGTTTATTTCATAAAACATGGCATTTATTTTGCCGACAGTTTGCGAGTGTTTAAGGATGAAGCCGGAACAGAAATGTTGCTCCAGGGGGCTGATTACAATTTTTCCGAGATTGATTCTATTGCTTCGGAAATGTCTAATAAAAATTGCTACCGCGGTATTATTTTTTTAACCGACGTTGCCGAGGCTTATATAGACTATCATTCTTACGGAGATATTCTCACTGCTGATTTTTTCAACAACATTACTCAAGGAGTTGATAGTAGCGCCGAAGAAGTGGCGGTACTCCAATTCAAAACAACTAAAGTGATTAGGGATTTGGCTGAACATATCAGTAATACATCCCCTCATGAAGCGTCCGTGTCAGCTCAATCTGATTCTTTAGTGTTAAGGACAGCCAGCGGGGCAATTAAGGTTGCCGCTCCATCGGATTATGATGAGGTGGTTAATTTACAGCACCAACACACGGCTTTGCTGGAGTTAGAAAACAGTCTTACGAATACGATCCTCCAGAACAAAGGTGAAATCTTAACAAATGTTTACAACGTAGATGACAAAGTCAAAATCATAAAGCCTGCATTAACCGCTGATGATTTTTTGCCAGAAGAATACGAAGACCCGAATCTCAGTGACGAAGAAAGAGAACAGATGCTCCAGATTGCTCAAAACAGCCTGGATTCCAAAACTGAAGAAACAGATGCTTACCATAACGTTGTCAGAAATAAAAATGGATCTGTTACTGTTCCGGCTGCGGTGGATGGGGGCGATGCAATCAATAAAGACATGTTGCTGTCTGTATTAAATGAGCGTATAGCCACGTTAATTGACAACGCCCCGGAAACACTTGATACCTTAAAAGAGCTGGCTGATGCTTTGCAGGATAACGAAGGAGCTATTGCAGCCATAAATGCGGCACTTGCTAACCGTTACACGAAGGACGAGGCGGATAGCAGGTTTGTTGCAAAAACTTCTTTCGTTCTTAGTGGGGACACATTAACCATTACGATTTAGGGGGAGAGAGGTAAAGATGTTGCAGGTTGACGGGACAGAAGTTCAAAAAGTTGTTTTTAATGGGACGCCTGTAAATAAGGTTATTTTTAACGGAACGGTTGTTTTTGAGAGCCATAAAGAAAAAGCCGTACTAATCTCACCCCGCGGCGGGGAAATAAAAATTTTTGTAAAGACAAGCGAAGGCCGGGCCTGCTCAGCTTGGCAGAATGGAGTACAGATTAAGACATTGCCGTCAGGAAAGTATTCTACCTTTGCTGTTGAAGCTAATCAACCAATTACACTTAAGGGGACAAATACCACCCAATTACTTTGCCAAGGGAATAATCTTACCAGTCTTGACGCGCAAGGGCTTGATAAGCTGGAATTTATAAACTGTAAAAATAATCGATTAACAAGTCTTAACGTGCGAGGGCTTGCTAGGTTGCGAATTCTAGATTGTCAGTTTAACCAGCTTAAAAGCCTTGATGTCCAAGGGCTTACCGAACTACAAACGCTAAATTGCCGCTTCAATCAAATAACAAGTCTTGACGTGCGAGGGCTCACCAAGTTGCAAACACTAAACTGCTATAATAATCGATTAACAAGCCTCAATATTCAAGGGCTTACCACACCTCTAAGTCTAAACTGCGGCTATAACCGATTAAGCGATCTCGATATTCAAGGGGTTTTTCGGCTTAAATATTTAAATCTTGTTCGCAACTACATAACCAAAGCATCATTCATCAGCCTATTCAATGCCTTACCCACTGCTTTTGGAGTTCGCCAAATCGTTTTATACCAAGAGTATGGTAGCAATTTTAACGATTTTACAAGCTCTCCCGATATCGCTTCGGCATTCCAAACCGCAAAAGACAAAGATTGGAAACTCTATAAAAATTTTACTCATTATTCTAATCTATTATGATCTATGTTTTGCAATAAATCCCCGAATACAGTTTATTGTCCACTCTTTATTGCAATTTCTATCTTCATAGTAAGTTGTTCAGTTTTTCTTATAATTTCATGTTCAAACTGTATTATAATTAATAAAAAAAGAGTGTTTTTTGGTAATTCAAAGGCAAAAAAGCCTTCATTTGAAAGGTTAGATGCTCCGAAAACGTTCTTCCCGCAAGAGGTGCATCACTTCCCTGTCAAAACACAGGGCAAAGGCTTTAAGCTCCGCAGCTCCGTAGTTTCTGCTTTTTTCCTGAGGAATGCCAGCTCCTTTCATCATGAGGGAAAAATGCCGTTTTTCCAGGCGTTCCTTAATATTTTGGTGATTAAAAATGCCGCCTCTATCGTTGATAACAACAATGTTTTTT
>PDWI01007290.1_pt1 | contig 14441 bp, 9 predicted proteins | sample 1430891 | NCBI WGS metagenome assembly PDWI01 (sample SAMN01162508, study PRJNA174530) | Oral metagenome, whole genome shotgun sequencing project. | biome: Marine environment; feature: Marine mammal; material: Swab sample of the gingival sulcus; isolation source: swab sample of gingival sulcus...
GTTGACCAGACGGCCCTCGCTCAGCAGCAGGATGTAGTTGTCCGCGTCCGCGGCGTCGCGCTGGATCTTGTGCACCTGGGGCTTGACTTCGGTCCACTGGAAGCGCTCGCGCAGGCCGGCGGTGTCGATCTCGTTATCGAAGTGGCCGATGTTGCACACCACGGCACCGCTCTTGACGGCGCTCATCATGTGGATGTCGCACACGTTGGTGTTGCCGGTGGTGGTGACGATCAGGTCCGTCTCACCCAGCAGCCGGGTGTTGATGCCTTCGGCGGTGCCGGTGTTGATGCCGCCCTCGTACGGAGAGACGATCTCGAAACCATCCATGCAGGCCTGCATGGCGCAGATGGGATCGACCTCGCTGACGCGCACGATCATCCCCTCCTGGCGCAGGCTCTGGGCCGAGCCCTTGCCCACGTCGCCATAGCCCACCACCAGGGCCTTCTTGCCGGCCAGCAGCATATCGGTGCCGCGCTTGATGGCGTCGTTCAGGCTGTGACGGCAGCCGTACTTGTTGTCGTTCTTGCTCTTGGTCACCGAATCGTTGACGTTGACGGCGGGCACCTTCAGCTCGCCCTTGGCCAGCATCTCGGCCAGGCGGTGCACGCCGGTGGTGGTCTCCTCGGTCAGGCCGTGGATGTGGTCCAGCATCTGCGGGAAGCGCTCGTGGACCATGGCCGTCAGGTCCCCGCCGTCATCCAGGATCATGTTGGCGTTCCAGGGCCGGCCGTCCTTGAGGATGGTCTGCTCGATGCACCAGTCGAACTCCTCCAGCGTCTCCCCCTTCCAGGCGAAGACGGGCACGCCCGCGGCCGCGACGGCGGCGGCGGCGTGATCCTGGGTGGAGAAGATGTTGCAGCTGGACCAGCGCACCTCGGCGCCCAGGTCCACCAGGGTCTCGATGAGCACGGCCGTCTGGATGGTCATGTGGATGCACCCCATGATGCGCGCGCCGGCCAGGGGTTTGGCGTCTTTATATTTGCGGCGCAGGCCCATCAGCGCGGGCATCTCCTTCTCCGCCAGTTGAATCTCCCGGCGGCCGAAGTCGGCCAACCCCATATCCGCAACGGCGTCTCCCTCGTATCGCTAAAGTGAATTTCTCTTTTTCCGCCCAGAAAAGTAGGCAAACGCGGGTTTTTGGCAACCGCAACTTGCTTTTGGGCGCGGGCCGGGCTTTGGTGTGGTATCATGCATGCCGTGCCCTGCTGTGGTATCGTCCGAGAGCCAATCATCTGAATGTGGAGATCCAGAATGCGCCTGCGCCCCGTATACCTTGCCCTCCTGCTCGTGTCCCTGTGGATCGGCTTTGGAGCCCAATTCGCTGAAGCCCAACCCGCCGTCTTTCCCGCTGCCGACAGGATCGTCGCCATCGGGGATCTGCACGGGGATCTGCACATCACCCGCCATGTCTTGCGCATGGCCCGGATCACCAACGGCCTGGATCAGTGGGCGGCCGGCAAGACGGTTGTGGTGCAGATGGGCGACGTGCTGGACCGCGGTGACGAGGAACAGGAACTGCTGGAATTCCTGGCCCGCCTGCAAAAGGAAGCCGAAGCGGCCGGCGGCGCCCTGCACCTGCTGCTGGGCAACCACGAACTGATGAACGCCCGCCAGGATTTCCGCTACGTGACCGAGGGCGGTTTCGCCGACTTCCAGGACGCCGTCACCTTCGACCCCGCCGATCCTCTCCTGGCCAAGCTGCCGGCGGAGCAACGCGCCCGCGCCGCCGCCTTCCGCCCCGGCGGGCCCTTCGCCATGCAGCTGGCCCGGCAGAACGTGGCCATCATCGTCGGGGATAATCTTTTCGTGCACGGCGGCTTGCTGCCCCAGCATCTGGAAATCGGCATCCAGGAGATGAACCGACAGACCCGCCGCTACCTGGCCGGTGAAGGCCCGATGCCCGACTTCCTGCGCGGCAGCGACAGTCCCCTCTGGACCCGGGCCTACAGCGATGATCCCGGCCCCGCGGAATGCCGGCAGCTTTTCACCGTTCTCAAGGCACTGGGCGTGCGCCGCATGGTCGTCGGACACACCGTGCAGGAGGGCGGCATCACCCCCAAATGCGCCGGGCGCGTCTGGTGCGTGGATGTGGGGCTCTCCCAGCATTACGGCGGGCCGCTGTCCGCCCTGGAGATCCAGGGCAACGACGTCAAAGGCATCACCAAACCCCGGGACCAAGTCGCCCGCAAAAACGCCAAGAAGCCTCCGCTCAAGAAGCGATGACGCGGGCTACCCCTCGTCGATCACCGCGCACAGGTCGATCATTTCCAGGGCGGTCAGCGCCGCGTCGAAGCCCTTGTTGCCGGCCTTGGTGCCGCTGCGCTCGATGGCCTGGTCCAGGGTCTCGGCCGTGACGATGCCGTAGATCACCGGGATGTTGCTTTCCAGAGAGACCATGGCGATGCCCTTGGTCACCTCGCTGCTGACGTAGTGGAAGTGCGGCGTGTCGCCCTGGATGATGCAGCCCACGCAGATCACCGCGGCGTAGCGGCCGGTCTGCACGAAGCGCTTGGCGGCAATGGGGATCTCGAAACCGCCGGGCACCCAGGCGGTGTCGATCTGCTCGTCGCCGACGCCGTGGCGGTGCAGGCAGTCCAGCGCGCCTTCCATCAGTTCGCTGGTGAAGAAGTCGTTGAAACGGCTGCCCACGATGGCGATCTTCCGACCCCGCGCGTCGAATTTCCCTTCAAACTTGCGTCCCATTTTTTCCGTTCTCCTTTAATTCGGCGATCTACAGGTGATCCAGGATGTGGCCCATGCGGGCCTTCTTCGTATGCAGATACTTGGCGTTCTTCAGGTTCGGCTCGATCTCGACGGGCACACGCTCGACGATTTCCAGATTGTAGCTTTCCAGGCCCACGATCTTGCGCGGGTTGTTGGTCATCAGCCGCATGCGACGCACCCCCAGGTCGCGCAGGATCTGTGCCCCGATACCGTAATCGCGCAGGTCATCGGGGAAGCCCAGCTTGAGGTTGGCCTCCACCGTGTCCGCCCCCTGGTCCTGCAGCTGGTAAGCCTTCATCTTGTTGACCAGGCCGATGCCCCGGCCCTCTTGCCGCATGTAAAGGAAGACACCTTTGCCCTCTTCCTCGATGGCCCGCAGAGCCGCGGCCATCTGCTCACCGCAGTCGCAACGCTGGCTGTGGAAAAGGTCCCCGGTCATGCACTCGCTGTGCACGCGCACCAGGGCCGGTTCGTCGGGCCGGATCTCACCCCGGACCAAGGCCACGTGCACCAGATCCTCCACCGGCGTGGTGTAGGCGATCATGCGGAACTCGCCGTAGTCCGTAGGCAGGGGCACCTCCGCTTCGCGGTTCACCAGGTTCTCGTGCTTGCGCCGCCAGCGGATCAGATCCGCGATGGTGATCAGCTTCAGGTCGTGCTCGGCGGCTATTTCCTGCAACCGCGGTCGGCGGGCCATGTCCCCGTCCTCGTCCATGATCTCGCAGAGCAGACCGGCGGGCATCAACCCGGCGGCCTGGCACAGATCCACCACCGCCTCGGTGTGGCCGGCGCGTTTGAGCACCCCGCCCTCGTGGGCCCCCAGGGGGAAGATGTGCCCGGGCCGAACCAGGTCCCGAGGCTTGCTCCGCGGGTCCACGAAAACCTCCACCGTCCTGGCCCTGTCCATGGCGCTGATGCCGGTGGTGATGCCCTCGGCCGCGTCGATGCTGACGGTGAAATTGGTGCCCAGGCTGGCGGTGTTGCGCGCCACCATGGGCTCGATGTCCAATTCCTGCAAACGCTCGCTGGTGGCGGCCAGACAGATCAGCCCCCGTCCGTGTTTGGCGATGAAGTTCACCGCCGCGGGCGTGGTCTTCTCCGCCGCGATGATGAAATCGCCCTCGTTCTCGCGGTCCTCGTCGTCCATGACGATGATGATCTCGCCTTGCCGCAGCGCTTCGAGAGCGTCTTCGATGGTGTCGGCCTTGAAATTCTCGCTACTCATGATCTTCCTTTCCGGCGACCGAACCCGCTGGCCAGCAGGCGTTCGAGGGTCAGGCCGGAGGGCGTCGCCTCGCCGGGGGCGTCCTTCGGCGTATCCAGTCCCGGAAAGCCCTGCCCCGTGCGGGCCGCCTTGACCAGGACATCCATTTCCAGATTCACGACACGGCCTTTACGGGCCGATTGGAACGTGGTTGCTTGCAGGGTGTGCGGGATCAGATTCACCGTGAAGCGATCCGTGTGGGGACCTTCGTCCACGGTCAGGCTGACTCCGTCCACCGCCACGGACCCTTTGGGCGTCAGGAAGCGCGCCTGCTCCGGGGCGCACTTGATGGTCATCAGCCAGTCCCGGCCTCGATCCCGCACCCGGTCGATGGTGCCCACGCCATCCACATGCCCCTGCACCAGGTGCCCGTCCAGGGCATCGCCCGCGCGCAGGGCCGGCTCCAGATGCACCCGGTCGCCCCGGCGCCAGGTGCCGAAAGTGGTGAGCCGCCTGGTCTCCGTGGCCGCCTCCACGCTGAAGACGCGTCCCTGGACCGCGGTGACCGTCAGACAGATGCCGTTGACGGCGATGCTTTCGCCCAAGCGGGCCCGCGCGGCGGTGCGCGGCGCGTCGATATCCACGCGCGTCACGCTCCGGCCGGGGGCCAGGCCCCTGATCCTGCCGATTTCCCTGATCAGTCCGGTGAACATCCGCCCCTCCTATCGGCTGACCTGTTCCAGGACCCGCGCGAAATGCCGGCGGTCATGGATGATGAGCAGATCCTCCTGCAGGGTCTTGCTCCCCGTCAGGCTGAAGCCCCGGTCGGGCTGGAAGCCGGAAATTTCCGACCAGCCCACGCCTCCACCCAGCACCACCGGCGCCAGGTAGCGCGCCCAGCGGTCCACCAGCCCGGCCCGCAGGAAGGCTCCCGCCAGCCGGGGCCCGCCTTCGAGCATGATGGCGCGCAGCCCAAGGTCCTGGGCTTGTGTCAGCAAGGCCGCCGGGTCCACGCGGCCCTCTTTTTCCGGGCAGTAGATGATCCGGCCGCCGTCTTGCTTGACGGCCGCGACACCGGCGCTCCCCCGCGCGCTTTCTCCGGCGAACACCAGGTAGCTGTCCCGCTGGCAGCCCCCCTGCCAACTGAGGTCCGTGTCCACGTAACCGGCCAGGGGTTCGGTCTGCGGGAGGTCATCATCTCCGGCGGCCAACCGGCCATCCAGGCGCGGCCGGTCCGCCCGGACCGTGCCCTCGCCCACCAGCACCAGGTCCACCCAACGGCGGCGGCGATGCACGTCGCGACGCGCGGCCCGGCCCGTCAGAAAGAAGGGCTCCCGCGGGCGGCGCTGCTCCTCGGGGGGGGCGAAACGGCCGTCCAGGCTGGTGGCGGTTTTCAGTTCCACGTAGGGCCGGGCAAAATTCTCGGTGGCCACAAAGGGCCAGACCAGCTCCAGGCAGGCCTGGCCGAGCGCGCCTATCGCCACTTCCAGACCGTGCTCGCGCAGCACGCGCACCCCTCCGCCCCGGACCGCCGGGTTGGGGTCGCGCATGCCGATGACCACCCGCGCGATGCCCGCCTCCAGAACGGCCCGGGTGCAGGGCGGCGTGCGGCCGGTGTGGTTGCAGGGCTCCAGGGTCACGTAGAGGGTGGCCCCGCGCGCGCCGGCGCCGGCTTCGGCCAGGGCCACGGGCTCGGCATGGGGCCGGCCCGGGCCCAGGTGGGCGCCGCGGCCGATGATCCGGCCGTCCTTGACCACCACCGCCCCCACGGGCGGGTTGGGCCAGGTGCGATCCGGAATCCTGCGGGCCAGTTCCAGAGCAGCGGACATGTGGCGCGCATCCACACTGTCATGGTCCTGGTCGGGACCGCCGCCGGCGGCGGATTCGAAAGCAGCCAACATGTGGGTTTTGAACAGACGAGCCTTGAACATACGAGCTTGGGGGGCGCGGGCTTGCGATGGAGAAAAGCAGGGAAGTCGTCGGTGGACACAGGAGATGCGCCACCTGATACGCGCCGGATTCCAGGCACGCCGGACCGCCAACTTCTCTCATCCAGACTATCACTGTCGGCTCTGGAATTTCACCAGATCAGCAGGCCGATGGCTTCATGCGACCGGTCTGCTCGCGGGCTTTCTCGTCTGATGGATCAGCAAGAATCACCGCCGGTGGGGACTTTCACCCCGCCCCGAAGTTGAGGTTATTGGGTTGTCAGGGTAATGGTATATCCATCGGGTGGTGGGGTCAAGAGCCGGCCCTTCGAGAAGATGGCATGATTGATAATGGGCGTCTTGTCCTGTATGATTGATCGGGTAGTCAATCACGGACCACGACGCTGATTTGCTGCGACTATTTTTCCTGAAATTGAGCGATTCCCTTCCAGCCCCCCCTTGTCGCGGGCACACGCCTGTGACCCGCATCACCCAGCATCGTGTCGATCTTCTCGCCCATCCCCACGTCGGTGTAGATCAGAGTGTCGCTGGTCATCTCGATATCGGAAATACGGGGGGTGACTTGTCGCTCCGGATCGGTTATCATAGTCCATGAGAGATCCACCCGTTGGGTTGTGAGTGTGGCCCGTTTGCTGGTGCTGTATATGATTGCTAATAAACATCTTGGCCTAACAGAGCAGATCTTTCAACTGGAGAAATCGTTCAATTTAGGTTTTTGAAAGGTGTTTTCATGACGCACCTGTATTCTTTTCTCTTGTTTGTTCTGGCCACCCTGTGGGGAACTGCTTTTGCCCTTGATCTCGAAGCGGTCCACGCTTATCACGACATCCATGGAGGTTGGTCCCCGCCGCCCTCCGATTTCCGTGAGGGTAGCATCCTGACCACGATTACCGGTGATGCGCCCATCGATACCGTGGGTTTTCAGGAAGGCCTTGTGCGCGTGGCTCAGGATCGCTGGACTTATCGCTTTGCCTGGAACGATTCTCTACCGCGGACCTTTTCCTTCCGCTCTCCTGAAGGCGAAACGGCCACCCTCCAGACCGTTCCTACTTATGAGGCGTACATTCCGGGTGCCGTCTCCCTGCCGCTGGTCACCATCGACACGGGCTTGCCGAATCTCTGGTCGCCGGAAACGGGCATTTATGTGTGGGGTGATGGAGAGATCCCCAACTGGGGTCAGAGAGGGGAGGTATGGGAACGTGGAGCCCGGTTCCGGTATTACGATGCCGGCGGGGTCCTGCGCCACGACCGACCGATCGGCCTTCGTATCAACGGCAACTGGTCACGGGCGTATACGCAGAAAAGTCTGCGCCTGTATTTCGACCATCATGGTGAACCCGATACGGTTTTCGAAGACTTCTTCGGCGATGGCCCGGATGGCTTCGAGCGTCTTATTCTCCGAGCGGGTTCGGGTCATATGCGACTCTTTTTGATGGATCCCCTCGCGTGCGAGATCATGTCCGCCCTCGGGTATCCGGTCAGCCGCTGGCAGCCCTGCATGGTGTTGCTGAATGGGGTACCCTGGGGGCTCTATCATATTCGGGAACGTCCTGATAGCAAATGGGCCGAAGTGCAATTGGGCCTTTCCGGCGATTACAACCTCGTCAAAGATGGGAATGGGGAAAATCCCGGTGACCTGCAAATGTTGAACGAATTCCTACGCACGGCCGGTCGGGCCACAAACCCGGAGGATCATGCCTATTTCCAGATGGTGGAATCCGAAATGGAGATCACCAGTTATATTGACTGGGTCCTGTTGCAGATCTGGGGAGGGAGCGCCGACAACGGCGGCATCCACAACAAGATTATCTATCGGCCCGATGGAGGACGCTGGCATTTCATGATTTACGATGAAGATTCACTTTTTCACCGGCACAATCTGGAATCCGATTTTTTCCGTTTCTTCGCTTCCGTATCGTCGGAGGAATTTGACGAGCACGCTCCTCAGACATTCTACCAGAGCTGGAATAGCTGCCGGTACTATTTCCAGATGTTCGACGCCTTGACCCGAAATGCCGCTTTTCGTAAAGCGATGCGGGAGCGCTGGGACATCCTTGTGGGTTCGGTTCTGGAGCCGAATACGTTGATGGCGAACCTGGAAGCCGTGGCTGCGGCCAGCCAACTGGGTGAAGCGGAACATCAGGAGCGGTGGGACCCCTCGTATTCGATCAACGATGTGCTGGGCGGGATGGTGAGCTATTTCCCCGCCCGGGCGATCAACGTGCAGGCCCATTTCGAGGCTTTCATGGACGAGCGCATGGATCCGGTGGAGATGGATGCTCTATCTTTGGAAACGATTGATGGCGAGGTGCATCTTCACTGGCACACCCAAAGGGAAATTCCGTTCTTGGGCTGGATTCTGGAGAGGCGGTCGGGACCGGATACTCCGTGGGTGCAGATTGCCGACTACACGGCCGACGCCGGGCTCTTGCCCGCCGGCGGAGAAAGCCTGCCGGCCAATTACTCCTGGATAGATGGGATGGAGCCGGAGGATGGGACCGCTTATCGCCTGATCTGGGTGTCGACGTCCGGCCAACACAATGAGGTGCCGTGGATCGAAGAAGTGGTTTTGCCGAGCCCGGAGCCGCTTCCGTTGCTGATTAACGAGTTTCTTGCCAGCAACGACAGTGTCAACCAGGATGAGACCGGGGCTTATGAGGATTGGGTGGAAATCATCAACCCCAACCCTACTGAAGTTTCTTTGGCGGGTTATTACCTCAGTGACAACCTCGACAACCCGACCCGCTGGGCCTTCCCCGCGTCCGCCGTCATCGAAGCCAACGGCTTCTTGCTGGTCTGGTGTGACAACGATGTGGAGGATGGGCCTCTGCACACGAATTTCAAGCTGTCGGCGGGCGGGGAGAGCATCGGCATCTATGCTGACGGTCAGACAGGCATCGTCGCTCTGGACGAATACACCTTCGGGCAGCAGACGACGGACGTGAGCACCGGACGGTTTCCGGATGCCGGTCCCGATTGGGTCACGTTCACCGCTCCGACGCCGGGGATGAGCAATTCTTCTCCGGTGGGCGTCGAGGTGCGGGGGAGGACGGTGATAATGCTTTCCGCCTACCCCAACCCCTTTAATCCCAGCACCGAGATCCGCTTTTCCGTGCCGAAGGCGGGTGAGGGCAGTTTGCGGGTCTACAATCTACGCGGCGAGTTGGTGCGCACTCTGCGTGACGGCTTCTTCGAAGCCGGTGCGGGTAGTGTGGTGTGGAACGGCCAAACGGCTGATGGTATGCCGGCCGGCAGCGGCGTGTATCTTTGCCGTCTGGAAGTGAGAGGGGATTGGGCGATGCGGCGTGTGTTGTTGTTGAAATAGGGGCAAAAATTGCGGAATTCCAACCCTTTGGATTGAAGGATCCGATTAAGTAATACTCACGCCAAAGCGAAGCCCAGGTCACCGGGATTGAACAGAACCTTTGATAAACACCGGCTCCCGCACCTCGAACCCCGCCGCCCGGCACCGCGCATGCGCCACCCGGTAGAAATCCCGCGCCGGCACCCGGCTGAACCCCAGCTTGATATCGTACACGGGCTCGCCCTGCAGGAACCGCCAATGGTTCAGAATGGTCGGCTCCGCGCTCCCCCGCTCCACCTGGATCAGCCGCCGGTGCGAACTGCTCAGGTTGATGGGCGGGTCGTTCCGCTTGGCCGCGAAATGGATCAGATCGAAGATCGCGTCGTCCCAGACCAGCGGCTGGCCGGTGGTCTCCGTGAAATGCTTCTGGATACGCCCCGCCAGCCAGGTGTCGAACCCGCCCCAGGTCAGGTTCAACAGGTACTTGTCGTAGGTGTCGATGGCATCCATCAGGAAGGCCCCCAGCATGGCGCTGAAGCCGTGCTTGGCCCCCACATAAATCATGGCCAGGTCGTCGCACACGCCATCGCCCAGCTGCCGGCGGAAGAACGCTTGGTCGTATTCGGGGAAAGCGTATTCGTCGTGCCGGTTGCGGCAGATCACGCCCACATCGCGCAGGGTGCGCAGCTCCTGGTCCGTGAAGACCGTAGCGCCCGTATCGCCCAGCCCCACCTGCGTGAAGTTGGCCGCGTCCACGATCAGGATATCCCCGCCGCCGATGGTGAAGGGCATGCCCCCGAAGGTGCGCTTGTGGTGGCGCAGGGCGTTGCTGCGGTAGGTCCAATCATCCATGAATCCGGCCAGCACCAGGCCGGTGAGGAACCGGCGGGTGTCGACCTTGATCCCGCGCAGAAAATCGATACCGAAAATGGGCCGGCCCTCCGGATCCAGGGGCAGTTCTTCCTGGTCCACGTTGGCCAGCAGCCAGCGCCCGAAATCCGCCAGCATGGCTCCCCGGCGCTGCCGCACCCGCAAGGCCTGGAGATTGGGATCCGACGCCTCCAGGACGCTCAGCACACGCTCGAAGGTGGCTTCGGGAAAGCAGAGGGGGGTGCCGAAATCATCGGTGAAAAAGCCGTGCCCGTTCTGGGCTCGCCCCACCACCGACTGGGGCAGAAGATCGGCCAGGGTGCGGGCCCCGGCCGTGAAGTTCTGGCTCATGAGGAAGTCGAAATCCAGGGTCACCAGCCCCTCGAAAAGGGCGCTATCCCGCGTCACGCTCAGGGTGCGGGCCCCCTGCCAGCCGCGGCTTCTGTCGCGGCCGCCCCGGTGGCTGCTCCGGAGGCCGCCCCGGAGGCCGCCCCGACCGGAATTCCGGCGGCCGTCCCGCTCGACCTCTCGCCGGGAAGCCCCCTTCCTGCTGACCTGATCCAGCAGGGCATCCACCCTGCGCACGCTGGTCTTCCTGCGGATCCGCCTCCTGCGCACGTCCCTCTCCGCCTCGGCTACTCGCCGGTTTCTTCCTCGCTGGTCCAACTGCTGAACAGCGCCTTGGTGAAATTCTCGGCGTCGAAAACATCCAGGTCGTCCGCCGTTTCACCCATGCCCACGTAGCGCACGGGCAGGCCCAGGGTTTCGGCAATGGCCACCACGATGCCGCCCTTGCTGGTGCCGTCCAGCTTGGTCAGGATCAGCCCCTCGACGGGGATGGTCTCGGCAAAGACCTTGGCCTGCGACAGGCCGTTCTGCCCGGTGGTGCCGTCCACCACCAGTAGGGTCTCGGGATCTCGGCCGGTCTTGCGGCGGATGACGCGGGCCACCTTGCCCAGCTCATCCATCAGGTTGGTCTTGGTATGCAGACGGCCGGCGGTGTCCACCAGCACGATGTCCATGCCCCGGCTCTCGGCCGCGCTCAGCGCATCGAAGACCACCGCGGCCGGGTCGGCCCCGGTGCCCTGGCGCACGCATTCCACGCCCAGACGGTCGGCCCACACCTCCAGCTGCTCCACGGCGGCGGCCCGGAAGGTATCCCCCGCGGCCAGCAGAACCTTCTTGCCATCCTTCTGGAAAAGCTTGGTCAGCTTGGCGATGCTGGTGGTCTTGCCCGTACCGTTGACGCCCACGATGAAGATCACATGGGGCTGGCGATCGGGCACCGCTTCCTCGGCGGCGGTGTCGGCGTTGGTTTCGGGGGCCGTCTCGAATTCCGCCTGCCCCTTGCCCTTCTTTTTCTTCTTTTTCTTCTTCTTGGTGCCCTTTTCGGCATCCTCGTCCCAGCTCGGGGGGCGCACCTTGGGCTTGGCCGAGGTCAGGATCCGAACCACATCGCCCCGGATCACTTCCAGCACGCTTTCCAGGCTGGCCTCACCGCCTTCTTCCTTCAGGCGCTTCTCGATATTCTGGGTGATGCTCACCGCGCTGGCCACTCCCATATCCGCGCCGATGAGCAGCTCCTCGATCTGGTCCAGGGTGTCCTCATCCAGCCGGATGCGCCCCCCGAACATGCTCTGCAGCTTGCCCACCACGCTGTTGCGGGTCTTGCTCAGTCCTTTGCGAAAGCGGTCGAATGCGCCCTTGATCACTGGCTGGCCTCCATGGTGTCGTCGACATCGTTATCATCATCAGCAGCAACTGTGGCGCTGATCTTTTCTTGCTTGTCCTGATCGTCGCCGGAGTTCGGGACCTCGGCCGTGGTGTCGTCTTCCTCCAGCGGCGCGTTCAACCCATCGAAGTCCAGGCTCTCCTGGGGATTGTTGCGCCGCTCCTCGGCCCGGCGCTGCTCCTCCGTCTGGTCGATGTTGGCCCGCTTGCTGGCGATGGCGCGGCCCAGTTCCTGATCGCTCTGGGTCTGCGCCACATCGTGGAAGCTGACCGAGACGATGCTGGAACAGCCCGGCTCCATCATCGTCACGCCGTACAGGTGGTTGGCCGTCTCCATGGTCAGCTTGTTGTGCGTGATGACCAGGAACTGCGTGTTGCGGCTGAACTCCCGGAGCATGTTCACGAAGCGGCCGATGTTCGCGTCATCCAGCGGCGCGTCCGCCTCGTCCAGCACACAGAAGGGCGACGGCTTCACCAGATACACCGCGAACAGCAGAGACAGGGCCGTCAGGCAGCGCTCGCCACCGCTGAGCAGGCTGACCGTGTCGATGACCTTGCCCGTGGGCTGGGCCGTGATGCGCAGGTTGCTCTCCAGCGGATCGTCCGTCTTGAGCATCTCCAGCTCCGCGCGGCCGCCCTTGAACAGGGTCTGGAAGACGGCGATGTAGTTGCGCCGCACCTCCTCGAAGGTCTGCACGAAGCGCTTCTTGGCCGTGCGGTTGATCTCGGTGATAGCCTGGACCAGGTCGTCGCGGGCCTTCTCCACATCGTCCCGCTGGGTCTCCAGGAAATCCAGGCGCTCCTTCTTCTCGTCATACTCCTCGAGGGCCAGATGGTTGATGGGCCCCAGACCGCCCAGCTTGCGGCGCCGGTCCTCCAGCAGCTCATCCGCCTGGTCCAGCTGGAAGACGCCATCTTCCAGCTCCAGTTCCTTGGGCAGATCCTCCTGGTCGATGCTCGCCACCAGGTCCTGGAAATGGCCCTTGTACTGCTCCTCGACGCGCTCTTCGATGTTGTTGCGCTTGATGTCCAGGGTGGCCAGCTCGGTTTCCATTTCGTGGGCCAGATCCCGGAAGCTGCCGCGCTGCTTCTCGATGGCCTGCACCCGCTCGTGCCAGACGCCGCGCTCCTCGTGCAGCTTCTGGATACCCTCGGCGGCGTTGCTGAGGATCTGCCGACGGCGGGAGCGCTCCTCCATGCCTTGGCTGATCTGGGCGCGCTTGGTCTCCACCTCTTCCTGCAGATTCCTGGTGGCTTCCCGGCCCACCTCGATCTCCTGGGCCAGGCGTTCGCGGCGGCCGAAAAGCTCCGCGATGCCGGCCTGCAGATGCTCCAGGGCCGCTTCGGTCTCACGCTTGGTGCTCTGCCGACGCTGGTGCTGCAAGCGCAGCTCCTCCACCAGACCGCGGGCCTCATCGCGCCGCATCTCCGCTTCTTCGACGCGGCTGCGCAGTTCGTCCCGCTGCAGGGTGGAGCTGTCGCGACGGCGACCGCTCTCGGCCAGCAGGTCGGTCAGCTCCTCCTCCTGGCGGACCAGTTCGGCCACCTCTTCGGCCAGACGGACGCGCTCGGCTTCCATCTCCTCGGCCCGGCTGCTGGCGCCGTCGCGCTTCTGTTCCAGGTGGGCCATTTCCAGCTGGTTGCGCCCCAGTTCCTCGTCCATGGCCGCCAGCTGTCCGCGGCCGGCGATGAGCCCTTCGCGCAGGACCTCGCGCTCCCGGCGGTTGGCCGCCAGCTTCTCGCGGATGTGAGCCAGCTTGCGGTCCAGATCCTCCAGCTCGGCGCGCATCTCGTCCAGTTTTTCGCGACGGCCGATGATGCTCTCGTCCGCGGCCCCGTCCCGGCTGCCGCCCCGCACCACGCCGTCGCTGGTCACCAGCAGACCCGCGCGGCTGACGCAGACCAGGGTGCCCGTCCCATGGTAGCTGCGGGCGGCGTTGACGGCCGCTTCGTCCTCGGCAAAGAAGGCCGCCCGGCTCAGCAGGCCGCGCACCGCCGGCAGATCCGCGCCCGGCCCCTGGACCACATCCAGGGCCGGACGCCCGCCGGCCATGGCATCCGCGGCCACATGCGCGCCGCCGCCGGCCTCGGTCCCGCACAGCAGGCGGGCCTCACCGATTTTCTCGTCCCGCAATTCACGCACCATGGCCAGGGCCGAAGGCATGCCATCGACCACCACCGCTTCCAGCAGCTCATCCAGCAGGACGGCCAGGGCCAAGGTGTCTTCCGGGGCCACCTGCAACAGATCCGCCAGACCGCCACGGATGCGGTCGCTGCCGCCGTGGCGCTTGAGGATCTCCCGCGGACCCTTGCCGTACCCCTCGTACTGCTGGTGCAGACGGTTCAGCAGTTCATAGGTGCTGTTGGCGGCCTCGCGGCGGCCGCTCAGGACGGTGACCTCTTCCTGGATGCCGGCGGCGTCCATCTCCAGACTGGTTTCCCGATGCTCCTGCTCCGCCAACTGGGCCAACAAGCTGCCCCGGTCGCGGTTCATCTCTTCGCGACGGGTCTTGACCTGGACCAAGGCCTGGTCGGCCTCGGTGCCGGCGCGCAGGATTTCCACCCGCTCCTCCGCCAGGGCGGTCATGCGCTCCTGACGATTGTCCTGCCGCACCTGCAGTTCGCGCAGCCGGGAACGCTGGCTGGCGTCGTTCTCGAT
>PDWI01006637.1_pt1 | contig 14438 bp, 5 predicted proteins | sample 1430891 | NCBI WGS metagenome assembly PDWI01 (sample SAMN01162508, study PRJNA174530) | Oral metagenome, whole genome shotgun sequencing project. | biome: Marine environment; feature: Marine mammal; material: Swab sample of the gingival sulcus; isolation source: swab sample of gingival sulcus...
TATAATAACCTCCGTTTCTGAGATTATTATAATTTATATCGTCTAAACTGTTAACCTTTATTTTGTCATTTTTGGTTATTATTATTTTAGCATTATTAAGGCTTTCGAAAATCATCTAAAATCTCTTTGCGACAGGAAATCATCCTAACTAACTTCTCGATAGAATAATCTAATACAAAATCGTCTTGCAGAAACTTATATGGCTTAACTACTCTCTGATGTGATTGGTAGATAACAGGCAATAAGACTAGTTATCCTTTTTCGAAAGCCAAGCAATGAGCAGAATAAAATTTTACAAATATTTATCAAGCTGCTTGTATAAATATTTTGTAGAATTTTATTCTATTGAGAGCGACAGCTCGGACGACCGGTAGGACGAAGTCCGGCAGGGAGTTACTCATTGTTTGGACATAAATGATAAATGTATAATAAGTTCATAAGAAGTTATTTGGTAACATCGACTACAACAGCACTTTAAAATACGTTCCATCTTAAATAAAAATTAGTATTACTCATTATAACCTTCAAATATTTAGAATTTTTTAACAAAAATGCATAAAAAGTTAACAAACGTATAATTACCTTAATATTATATTGGGTATAAATTTAGCACGCGGCTGAAAATAGGTATATTTCCTTATAAATTAGGAGGTTAATATGAAAAAAATAATTATTAGTTCATTACTTGTATTTACAATTCTTGTAACTGGTACGGTTAGCAACATTGCCGATGCTAATACAAGAAACAAACACAAGAAAGTTAAATCACCAATCAGAATATACAAAGACGTAGTCGATGGATTTTGGGCTAAAGATGCCATTGAAAAACTTAGTTTTAAAAACATTTTAAATGGTTTACCAAACGGCAACTTTCAACCCTATGAAAATATTAGCAAAGAACAATTAGCGACCATACTCGTGAGAGCTTTTAATCTACCTTTAATAAACAATGTTGATACATCGTATAGTGACACTAGGGGCATATGGTCAGAAAGCTATATAAACGCAACTACGGAGCTAATAAAGGGTGTTGAAGTTGACGGGGTCAAAATGTTTAATCCGAAAGAAAAAGTTAAAAGAGAAGACATAATATATGCTATAATTAAAGCTTCTAAACTAAACAAAACTGACAAAAGCTGTTTAGAGCAGTTTTCAGATAAAGAAGAAGTCTTAAGCTCCAACGCTTCAGACGAAATAACAACAGCTGTAAACAGCATGGTAATAAATGGTAAAATAAAAAACGGTACTAAATATATCGACCCTAAAGGACTTGTTACTAGAGCTGAAGTTGCAACTATCTTAATTAATTTAAACGATAAAACTGATGTTAAAATTAAAAAATACGAAAAAAATAAACCTAGTGAAAATGATACTAATATCGTCAATCCAATCGACTTTAAGTTAGAAAGTAATAAAACTCAAAACGGTCTTTACTTAAAATGGGATTTACTACCTGAAAAACTTAACGGCAAAAAATTCCGCTTTTACAAAGTTGTAGCTTCGATATCTAATAATGACCCTGTTTATCCTAAAGACGGCTGGGCAATATTTATCACCGATATAAATAAACTGGACCACCATATATCACTAAATGACAAATATGAAAGAGGCGATTTTACAAAATTTACCGAAAATCAAGAATACTACATAAGGATAACTGCGGTTTACGAAGACAAAAACTACAAACAATCTAACATAATAAAAACAACTATCAATTAAATTTTAAAACTTAAAAACAAGCACTACACAAATACAAAAGGTATATATAGAAACTAATCTGTATATACCTTTATTTATTTAATCAAAAAAAACAAAGTAACCTTAACATCAACACTAAAGTTACTTTGTCTATTTATAAAACTAATTACAAAATCTATTACATTTCATGATTTGATTCAATTAAATGCAGCCATTTTTGGTAATAATTACCAAGTTCTTGATAATCATAACTATTTGTTGCTATCCTCATCGCTGTATAATACCAAGCGTATTCATCATTTAAGTCTGTAAACCAATGTACTCCTGGTAAAATATCCTCACGTTTAACATGGCGATGTAGTCTATTATTTAACATAGTTGCAAATTCAGCTCTGGTGATACATTGATCTGGTTTAAAACTACCATCTGGATAACCACTTATCCAACCATTTGATTTAGCTAACAAGATATACTTTTCAGCCCAATGACCTTTTGTATCTGTGAAATTTGCAGTATTATTTTTATTTTCTAGTTTATCAAATCTTGTTAAAATAGTTGCTAATTCAGCTCTTGTGATATTACTACTTGGTTTAAAACTACCATCAGGCATTCCTTTTAAGATATTTCCTTTAGCAAGCGTACTGATGTGTTTATTAGACCATCTAGTCACATCAACATCATAAAACGTATTATAATACGATCTTATTATGTCTCTATAATTTGGCTCTAACAATCTAAAGAATACTGCTGCTGCCTCTTCTCTTTTCAAATAACCATTAGGTTTAACTGAGCCATCTGGATAACCAATTAGATATGCAAAGTGGTCTTTGAAGTTTAATTTACCTGAAGGTGTGTCGTCATCATCAATATTAATATCATCAGGTACTGGATCTGGACTTGGGTCAGGATTTGGTTCTGGGTCCGGACTTGGATCAGGGTTCGGATTTGGGTCTGGGTTAGGATTTGGATCTGGGTCTGGGTTTGGTGCACCACCATTATCCCAAACTGCATATAAATCCAAATTACTATTTAAATATATAACCGCTGAATCCTTAATCTGAACGTTACCACCTTTAGTTAATGACCAACCTAAAAACTTCTTAGTACCGTTTACAAATGTATTTTTATTTAAAATCACATAAGTCGGTTTACTTTGTTGTGGTTTCATATAACCACTACCACCATTAGGGTGATAATTGATAACATATTCCTCTTGCGTATTTTTGCTCCAAATTGCATATAAAGTTATATCACGATATAATTGCACCTTAGTTTCATCACCATACGTTACTACTCCATCTGGTCGTTCTGACCAACCAAGAAACTGCCTACTACCGTAATAAAACTTATTTTTATTCAACTTTACTATACCTGCACTACTACGCATTGGTGACATATAACCTTGACCACCATTTGCTTTAAAAATAATTGTATATTGCTTGTAGTTTGAACCACTCCAAACAGCATACAAAGTAACATTTCTAGTTAATTTCACAGTTTGCTGGTCATGAAACTTTGCATCACCACTTCTAGTTAGCGACCAACCAAGAAACTTTTTACCTGGATATGTAAACGTATTTTTCTTTAAAACTACCTTTCCCTTTTTACTTACCTGTGGTGACATATGACCATAACCACCATTAGCATCATAGGTGATAGTGTACTCTTCTTCTTCAACATCGTTATTATCATCCTTAACCCATACAGCATATAATGTCATATTTTGGGCTAGCCATATAGTTTGCTTATTATAAATCTCAACGCCACCATTTTTAGTTTTTGACCAACCAATAAATTTTTTACCTGTATAGCTAAATTGATTTTCTGGTAAAGTAATACTTTTCGGTTTAGTTACTATACTCGCCATATAACCTGTTCCACCATTAGCATCAAACTTTAACTCATATTCCTTATCGCAATCATTGTTATCATTGTTATCGTTGTTATCATCACAACCCCAAATTGCATATAAGTCTAAATTCGAACATAAACAAATAACTTGATCGGGGTAATACATTGGCTGACCACTGGTATATATCGACCAACCTAAAAACTTCTTATTGCCGTTTTTAAATTTATTGTAACCGATATAAACATATCCTGGTTTGTGTGAAGTTGTATAATATCTACCTGTACCATCGTTGGCATGATAATTAATCTCATAACAGCATTGCGGATAATAACTCGCCAGTGCCGTCGACACTGTTTCATTTTTCACCGTTTGACTAACCTGACTAACATTACTATTGTCTTTTTGATATGACGCATAATTAACTGGTACTGTGCCTATTACTACGGCAACTACCAATAGCACCGAAATTACCGCTCTGATAATCTTACTCATTGTAACCTCCTAAATAATATATACTATATACACTTTGATAACAAAAAAGTTGCTATCAACACTCTGATTGCAACCCGACTTTCATGCCTAAAAATAGGTGTAGAATCGTAGCTTTGCGTCCTTAGCTTTCACTAAGTTTGCCAACACTAAATAATTAAAAATATAACTAGCAACTTTTCTATTTATGTCATAGTTATTATAGCATACAAAATTATAGATAAAAAGTCCTATAAATAAATTTGTTCAAAATAAAAACTTGAACAGCTGTAAGCCTTTGTTTTCAACGGTTAGAAAAATATTAAGTTTAATACATAATCTTTTTACATAAACTTTATAGTTGATATCTTTTAATTTATAACACTAATAAACCTATGTATTAAACTACTTCGTTTAATTAATAAGCAAGGTTTTGACCTTATAAACATCAAAAAAACCACCAAATCGCAGTTTCACGACTTGGTGGTTAATTATATGATTATACTATTTCTTTAATTTTCTAAAGAAATCAGTAAACATTGACTTAAAATTTTTCCAAGCATTTTTTCTTTTTACTTTTGTAGTATCAGATGCTGGAGTATTTTTTTTGTCTTTAGCAATAATACGTTTAATCTTATGCTTGATTTTTGTACTATTTTTGTTAGCCTTGCCTTGTTTGCCTTTGTAAACTTTCAAAGTACCATATTGAACCTTGATATCATAGTTGTCTTTATCTGTATTTGAATCAAGCTGATATGTAAATGAATTTTCACTTTCGCCCACTTCGGTTTGGCTACCTGTTACTTTAAAGCTTGCTCCTTCATATTTAGCAAATCCACTTGCTTTAACTTTGTTGTTTTTAAGAGCTTTACCATCATGTACTTTACTTGAACTTGCTGAAGTTATAATAACAGGTTTTTTCTCAATAATTAGTTTACCTTCATCTTTAACTATCTCGAACTTATCAGTACCATCTCTACCTAAGCTATCCTTCATCACTGGTTTTCCAACAATTTTATTGTCATATTCACCAGCATTTTTAGCTGTGATTGCTGTTTTAAGTTCTTGTAGCTTATAGATTTTACCATTTAAGTTTACAGTATAACCAACTCTATCTTGAATCTTTCTAGTTAGACCATCATAGACAAGTCTTCTCGATGGTGTTCTAAGAACCACTTTCACTTTGTCTCCAAATTTAATTATTGCTAATTTACCTGGTTTTAGCTTGATGTCGTAATTCTTAGCTAAAGTATTTGGTTTTAGTTTGTATGTAAATGTATTATCACTTTCACCTACTTTAACTTGCTTACCTGTAAATTTGTAAGTTGCACCTTCACCTTTAACAAAACCATCCGCTTCAGCTTTATGAGCTGTTAACGCTTTACCACTATAATAATTCATAGCATTAGCTGACTCAATAAGCACGCCACGTTTAGTAACTTTTAGAGTAAACTTAGCAATAACTGGCTCAGCATCTTTTGCCTTGCATGATACAAAATAAGTCTTTTCGCCAACGTTTTTGATTGTTGGTTCATCTTCAGTCCAAGTTTTGCCGTCTTCAGAATACTTGAAAGTTGCTCCTTTAATTTTACTGTGGATCTTAACTTTGTGTTCTTTACCATCATACGTACCTTGATAGCCCTCTGCAATTAAACTCTGTGCTTTTGTATTACTACTATCATCACTATCGTCATCATCGCCATCGTTATCATCATCGTCCATATCTTCATCAGCACCGTAAATAGTAAGTGTACCTTTCTTGTAGGTTACTGTATAGTTACCTTGAATCTTCTCACCTACTGGTATGATGTCGTATTTACCAGGGTTTGTACCCAAATCAATATCCAACTTATAAACAATCTTGTCGCCTCTATTTACTAGATTTGATATTGTTGACCTAAATACTGGATATGGGTCGCCTTCCTTCATCTTTTGGTCTTCTGCTTTAACGATTGCTTCACGATGTAATACTTCCAAAGTAAATTTCTTTTGCTTTGCTTTATAGCCTTTTACTTCCGCTTTAACAAAATACTCTTTTTTGCCAACGTTTTTGATAGACGGACGACGTGAAGTCCATGTTTTGCCGTCTTCTGAGAATGATAGTTTAGCATTATGAGTTGCTGATATCATTGCTGTATGTAACATACCATCATAGACACCTTTAAATGACCTTACGATTAATTTTACATCATTATTGTCATCATTGTTGTCACTATCATCATTGTTGTCACTATCATCGTTGTTATCGTTGTTATCGTTGTTGTCATTATTATCATTGTTGTCATTATCGTCATTGCTGTCATCGTTGTCGTTGTCGTCATTACCATCATTATCATCACCATCAGCTGGTAAAATATGTAGGATACCTTTCTTGTAAGTTACTGTATAGTTACCTTGTATCTTTTCACCTACTGGCGTGATATCATACTTACCAGGTTTTGTACCTAGATCAACATCTAGCTTATAAACTATCTTATCGCCTCTACTTACTAGATTTGATACTGTTGATCTAAATGTTGGGTATGGATCGCCAACTTTCATCTTTTGGTCTTCCGCTTTAACGATCGCTTCTCTATGTGTTACTTCTAAAGTTAGTTTTTCTTGTTTAGTTTTGTAGCCTTTTACTTCAGCTTTAGCAAAATACTCTTTTTTACCAACGTTTTTAATTGTTGGACGAGTCTCAGTCCAAGTCTTGCCATCTTCTGAATACGAGATTTTCGCATTGTGAGTCGCTGTTACTATTGCTGAATGTAGCATACCATCATAAACACCTTTGTACGATTTAACTGTTAATTTCAACTCGTTGTTATCGTTGTTGTCATTGCTGTCATCGTTGCTATCGTTATCATCACCATCACCTGCTGGTAATATTTGTAAAATACCTTTTTTGTAAGTTACTGTATAGTTACCTTGTATCTTTTCACCTACTGGTGTGATGTCATACTTACCAGGTTTTGTGCCTAAATCAACATCTAGTTTATAAATTATCTTATCGCCTTTACTTACTAGATTTGATACTGTTGATTTAAATGTTGGATATGGTTCACCAACTTTCATCTTTTGGTCTTCCGCTTTAACGATTGCTTCACGATGTGTTACTTCTAGAGTGAATTTCTCTTGTTTAGTCTTGAAGCCCTTAACTTCAGCTTTGACAAAGTAGTCTTTACTACCAACGTTTTTAATTGTTGGTTTTGTAGAGTTCCAAGTTTTACCATCTTCTGAATATGAAATCTTTGCATTGTGAGTTGCTGACACTTTTGCAGAGTGCAACATACCATCATACTCACCACTATATGGCTCAACTGTTAATTTTAAATCGTTGCTGTCATTGTCATTATTGTTATCGTTATCATCATTGTTGTCGTTATCATCGTTGTTGTCATTACTATCATCAGCATCATCACCATAAATTGTCAATGTACCTTTTTTGTAAGTTACAGTGTAATTGCCTTGAATTTTCTCACCAACTGGCGTGATGTCATAGTTGCCAGGTTTATCGCCAAAATCAATATCCAATTTGTATTTTATCTTGTCAGAACTTTTCACAAGATTTGATACTGTCGACTTAAATCTTGGATATGGGTCGCCCACTTTCATCATTTGGTCTTTGGCTTTTACAATTGCTTCACGATGAGTTACTTGTAGTCTAAACGCCTTGATAACAGTTCTATATCCCTTTTTCTCTGCTTTGACATAATACACTTTATTGCCGACATTTTTAATAGTTGGCTTTTTATAGCTCCATAAAATCTGGTCATCTGAATAAGATAAGCTAGCATTATGAGATGCTAAAATATCTGCTGTATGATACTGTCCGTCATACACACCTTTATACGATTTACCATTAAGAATGATTTTTCGTAAATTACGCTTAGTTATGACTAGTTTACCAAGTTTATACTCGATAAGGTAATTACCTTGTACCTCTCTACCTCTTGGCATCAACTTGTATGTACCAGCACTCTTACCTCTCTCACGCTTAATTCTATACCAAATTTTATCTCTTGGATTTACTAAACCAGTTACTTTAGCTGTAAATGCAGGATCTCTATCACCTTCTCTAATTATCTTGTTATCCGCTTCAACAACTATTTTCTTAGGTTTTACTTCTAGTTTAAATCTTTTAATCGCAGTTTGATAACCGTCTTTTTCAGCTTTGACATAATAGTATCTTCTGCCAGCTGATTTACGTTTTGGCTTTGTAGTAAACCAAACTAAGTTATCACGAGAGTATGTGATTTTAGCACCCTTAACAGCTGAAACTTCAGCACTATGCCACTTACCATCATATTCACCTCTATACGACCTTACTCTTAACTTGATGTCTTTTTCATCTGGATTGATTATATCATCGTCATCTTCATTGGAGTCATCGTTTGAGTCATCATTCGAATCATCATTTGAGTCATCACCTGAACCATCGGCTTTTTTAATTGTCAAGATACCAGGTCTATAAATAACATGGTAGTTGCCTTGATATTTTTCACCAATAGCAAATATCTTGTATTTACCAGGTTTTGTACCTTTTTCTCTTTCAAGCTTGTATTTTACATCGCCACCCTGTAAAACTCTGCCATATACTTTAGCTGTTAAAGCAGGGATTGGCTTACCTTCAACTACTTCTTTGTTTTCAGCTTTTACTAAAACTTTCTTAGGTGTAATCTCTAATGTAAATTCTTTAATTTCAGTTTTATAGCCTTTTTTCTCAGCTTTTACTACAAATGATTTTTTACCAACTAATCTTATTTGTGGTTTTAAGTTATACCATTCTTTTTGGTCAGCTGAATAAGTTAATTTTGCTCCGTCTACCGCTTTAAATTCACCTGAATGATATTTACCGTCAAATACACCCTTGTACGATTTTACTTCAAGTTTTATATCTTTTCCGTCATTTGGTGTATCACCATCATCTGGATTACTACCGTCTTTTTTAGTTATAGTCAACAGACCAGTTTCGAATGTAACTGCATAGTTACCCTGCTTAGCATCACCTTTTGGTGTGATTTTGTACTTACCAGGTGTTTTACCAGCTTCTCTTGACAAGCTATATTTGATTACATCTTTTGGATTTACTAATCCTGAAACTTGTGCTGTAAGTGCTGGCTCTGCATCGCCTTCTTTGATAGTTTTGTCGTCTGCTTTTACTACAACAGCTTTTGGTGTAATTTCTAATGTCATTTCTTTAATTACTGGTTTTTGATTAGCCTTGCTTGCCTTAACCTTTACAGTAACTTTTGCGACATCTTTTAATTCTGGTGCTTTAGTAGACCAGCTTACACCATCTAGCGAATACTCGACTTTTACTCCATCTTCAACTACAACTTTACCACTGTGTTTTTCTCCATCATACACCTTGCTAAATCCTGTAACTGTTAAATCAAGTTCACTAGATGGTGAGCCTTTCACAATCACAATTGTACCTTTTTTGTATGTAGCAAAATATTTTTTACCCTTTGTATCGGCTACCAATCTAGGTTTAGATTCAAAGTCTACTACATATGTACCAGGTTCAACTGCATCCCCTATTACTTTAACCTTGATTTTTTCAAATTTTGCGTCTTTAATACTACTTGTATAAGTAGTTACTTTGTGTGGTTTTCCATCATACTTAACATCTTTTAAGCTATCAGCTGTAAATTCAACTTTATTAGCCTTATACTTGATAACAAGCACTGTGCTATTATCAGCTTTTATCACTTTTTGCTCAAAAGGTTCGTTTGTATATCCCGGAAACGCAGGAGCGATTTCTTCAGTTTTTTTATTTGGATAACCATGTTTTATTTCTTCTTTTTCATATACTTTTTCTTTACCATCAAAAAATTCATATTTAACTTTATAACTTGCTGATGGCGTATCTTCTACATAGGCAAAATATAAATGCACATCATTATTAGAACTTGTATTTACTTTCGCTGGTGATTTAGTTATAGTTTGTGCTTTACCAGCCGCAGTTAACGCTTTATCAACGTTTGCAAGTACATATTTTTTACCATCTACTTCAATTTCTTTTTTAGCAGTAATTTTAACTTCAGCATCTTCTTCATAGCCTTTACTTACTTTTTTAAGCTCAGCTTCTTGTAAACTAACTGCTTTTTTAGTTGTATTTGGCACAAGTAAGTTTTTACCTTTTTCACTATCGATTAATACCATGTGTGATGTAACTGTTGCCGACACACTTACTTTAGGTACTTCAAATTCACCAACTTTTATTTTGCCATCATAGTCAGCATAAGTTATCGATGTTACACCATTAGTTGGGTAAGTTTTGCCTGCTTTAACATCATCACCATCAAGCACTACTTGGTACTTAATTTTAACTGGTGACATCTCTTCCGAAATTTTTGGCATTTTAATGATAAGTGTTTCTTTATCAACTTCATACTCGATATCAGTTTTTACTGCTCTACCATTTTTGTCAACAACTTTTACCTTGTCCTTAACATTTTGTGGAGTAATGCCCTCAATCGAGAATTTTTCTCCCATTGGGTCAATTATTTTGACATTTCTTGCTGCTGGTACAGGTTGACTTGCAAGTTTGGCAATTGACTTTGTTATCTCGTCACAAACAGCTGTCAATTCTTTCGTATTAGTGAATTTCGCACTACTACCACCTATTGACTTAACCATATCTCTTGATGCACTACCTTCTGTGTCAACAGCAACTGTAAATAAATCGATTGTAGATTCTTTACAAAGTCTTGCCTCAGCTTTAAGTAGGTCATTAACATTCAAATAAGGGTCTAAGCCCGCAGTTGATGGAAAGTCTACATATTTTTTACTATCATACTCGTAACTAATAGGTTTTTCTAAATCAATAAAACCTGCACTCAACATATTATAATCAATAATATCTTCAGTTAATTTGTCATTAGTTACATAGTTATCATCACTTTTTTTATCGCCTGGATTAATTTGGTGTGGAAACTTAACTAAATACTTATAATTTCCATTTTTATCCTTTTCAGCAAATTTTGCTTTTTGTGGTTTGGTATAATCAATCAAACCATATGTTCTTTTGTTTTCACCATTGGTGATATATACTATAACCTTGTTTTTAGCATTTGTTCTTTCTAAAATATATCTAGCTTTATATAATCCCATATGCAAGAAATCTTTACCACCCGATACAAAATTACCATCTCTTACACGACTCTTCAAGAAATCTACATCGTTTGAGAATGGATAGTAAGCAATTTCGTTATCCCAGAATGGAAAAACTTTAATTCTAACGTTGCCAAGTTTTGACTGAGGGATTAATTTATCTATTGCATTTATAACAGCTTTTTTAGCCTGCTCTAAATTTTCCTCACTCATCGATTCTGATGTTTGCACAGCAAAAATAACATCAGTAGGTGCTTTTTTCAAATCTTTTGAGCTTATATTTAGCTCGATATCCCACTTATTTTCCCCTTTTACACGCTTTGCACTCTTATTGATTGAAAATCTATCAGGAAACTGCAAAGGTTTTATTTCTCTGCCACTACCTAATTTGATAACTGGCTTTTTGCCAATTTCCTTTTTCTTTGCGTTTTTATTTTTGTACGTTTTTGCACTATTAGTACGCTTGTATTTTTTAGTATTGGACTCTTTACGTGAATTATCTGCGTTACTTACAGGCGAAAAAGAAACTAAAAACGCTATAACCAATGCTATGGCTATGCTCTTTTTGAATACTGTCTTCATTTTGCCCTCCTATAATAATTACTAAACTACTAATTCTCCAAATAAAAAAGGTTGCTATTCAAAATATGCTGAATGCAACCCGACTTTCATACCTAATTGCTTAGGGTTAGAATCGTAGCTTTGCGTCCCATGCTTTCACAAGGTTTGCCTAATATACAATTTTTTAGCGAACTTTTTTCATATCTTTAATATATTATACCATAGACACGTCTAGATATAAAGTCCTATTAGTAAATTTATGAAAAAAATTTAATCTTTTGTCTGCACACTTTGATATTACTGAGTTGTAGAATTTAGATAAAAGTGTATTTTTTATAAAATTTATGTACAAAATGAAACATTTTAGAGACAGAAAAATTAATAAAAAAAACTCCCCCCGGTTAAGAGAGAGCTGTAAATAAAATTTAGTTTAAGTGTATATATCATTTGGTATTTTAGATTGGCTAATAATAGTTAAGTTAATTAATGTAATCAACTATGTAAGGTAATACATGAAAAATAAATAATTTAGTATAACTTATATTTTTCCAATAAAAAAGTTGCTATCCAAAAAATGAATGCAACTCGACTTTCATACCTAATTTCTTAGGGTTAGAATCGTAGTTTTGCGTCACTAGTTTTCACTAGCTTTGCCTAAATTACTAAATATGTTTAATTAAGTTCAGTAATAGTTTAGCATAAAACAAGTTAAATGAAAAGTGCTAACAGCAAATTAGTTATTAAATAAAGGTAATAGTAAAGCTATTTTGTTAAATCCCCTTAAAATGTTCATAATTCAATCAAACAAGACATAGCTTTAATGTAAATTATGCTTAATTTACATAGCTAATTCTACTTATTTATATGGCAATATCAGTGTGATAATTCCAAAAAAACTATAAAATTAATTTTAAAACCCTTTTAATCTAAAAACGCATCCTTTTTTCTATAAATCTCCACAGCATAGTTTTGCTCATCATTGCTATCGACATAAACTTTGACATTTAAATTACTTACCTTGTCTAATTGCGTTAACAAATAATAATGAGTTTTTATCACTTTGTCACCATTTCGTCCGGTGAATTTTACATTAAACTGTACCGTTATGTAACTACCTATTCGCATCATGTTTTTTGGTATAGCTTTTACAATAGTAGCATCATAACAAATGCCAGACTTTTTTAAATCGGACAACTTTCGCTTAATAAACCTGTGCCTTGCAAAAAGACCAATGGAAATACTTAGCCACATTACACCATTAATTAACCATGCTAAATTATTGTATTTAAAAAGATATACTAACCCCACAACCGTAGCCGGTAAAGCAAAAAATAAAAAAGTCATTTTGTATATAACACCACACAAATTTTTAACCTTATTCATTATACACTCCTTACTATACAATAATGTAATCCTATTTAAAACCTTGCAATAAAACAGGTTCACACAATATAATACACTAAAAAGACGCACTTGAAAAGAGTTAAACTTATTTTTTAAATTTTTTTAAAAAGCTATATTATCATAACAGCTACAATACACACTACTTATACTAATCTTTATTAAAAATGACCATTCAATATAGCCAAATACATACCTTTTATGTAATAAGCAACTCCCTTACGCTCCTTACTTTAGTTAAGATTACATTTTACGTAGATTATCTGAGCAAGAGCAAGGAGATGATAAAATTCTAAAGGGAGCGTATAATAATACGTGACTGCATAGAATTTTGGATATGGACGTAGCTATTGTTTAGATAAGCAAGTAAAATTCATCATATCGTCTAGCGTAACTCCTATCAAACCACCAGCACCATCACATAATTTCATTACAGTTGAGCCTGAGTTATTTTCATTTACTTCGTCAATTGTCCACTTACCAGACTTACAATTTTCAACCTCTAGGAGATTAACCTTATTTACTAATTTCTTTTGTGTTGGATAATCATACAATTTCATATTGTATAGATATAATCTTTCATCCCATTTTCTATTTACAGGCGATACTTCTATTTCAGCTAATAACCTTTTTGACGCAGTATCACATTTCTTAAATACATATAAATTATTTGCCTCACCAACTGTACGATGTGGCTGATAGCTTCCATTTTTCCATAAAAAAGCGACATTAAAATCAAATACTAAAAACAATTCGACATCACTAATCTTCATTTTTTTTACGAAGGCACGATTAGCTAAAATGCGGTCGCCAACATATTCTTTGGGTAACTCTTTTTCTGCAAAACAACTTGGTACACACAATAGACCGATTTCATCACTTTCAACTTTGGATATTTTTCCTACTACATTCTGTTTTTTATAAGTACAGCTTTTTTCAATATTACAAGAACTTATCTTACCATCTTGTTTTTCACTTTTAACTTTACTCTCCAGTGTATTTTTACTTTGCGTTGTACATGCTGTAAAAAACACAGCTATTACTACAATTAACGCTATATACTTTTTCCTATACATCATAATTTCTCCCTAAAATTATAAACCTACAAACTTTATTACCAGACTGTTTCAGCCATCATTACGATAGCAATAAACATCACCTAGCAAGTATATTATAAAAGCTCTTTGATGTCAATTCAATAAACAAAAATTAATACCACTAGCTTAGCTAATGGTATATTAAATAATCTAACTACTAATTTCTTTTAAAGATGCTAATATCTTTACCATCTTTCTTCCATTTAGAATTTATAAAAACATCTCTATTGTCAACTAAACTTGTATTATCAAAGTTATTG
>PDWI01006762.1_pt1 | contig 14438 bp, 22 predicted proteins | sample 1430891 | NCBI WGS metagenome assembly PDWI01 (sample SAMN01162508, study PRJNA174530) | Oral metagenome, whole genome shotgun sequencing project. | biome: Marine environment; feature: Marine mammal; material: Swab sample of the gingival sulcus; isolation source: swab sample of gingival sulcus...
AATGGTGCCCAGGGCCAGCAACATATTATTTATATAAATCAATATAAAATATTTTTTTGGGCGTAATTTTGGCGTAAATAATAATTTATTTATCAAATAGATTATCAAAACAGGAAAAGGCTGAGAATAAAATTTATTTGAAAAAGTACGGGGGTGCTGGGAAAAGTGTAATTAGTGTAACTAAATTAAAAAACATCGGTTTTTATTATTGTTAATAATGGGTTATCGAAAAGCAAAAAGTGTAATAAAAGTGTAATTAAAGTGTAATTAAATTACACTTTTTTTTGTAATATTTGCCTATTTTTTATTTCTTTAAAAACAAAGAGATATAAATAATTACACTTTTGATTACAAATAATTACACTTTTTTGTAATTATTTTTTGATTTATTCTTTTTATATTTCAATCAATTAAAAATTAAAAAAGATATTATTGCACTAATTACACTTTTCCCGACACCCCCATAGATTTTTTATTTTTTCTGATTTTTTTTTGGTTTATTTAATAGGTTTATATTGCATTCAATTAATTATAAATTTATTGATTTTTTATATATCCATAACTCCATTTGAAAGCCCTGTGCTGGTAGCAGTCGTAAATAATAATATGTGTAAAAAAAGTTAGCTATTTAATCCGCGGGCGAGGAGTGGAGTTGAGTGCGCGCGGTGGGGTTTAGGTTTAGCGGGGTTGGTGAGGGCTTGGTGATGGTGATGAGGTATTGTCACTCACGGTGTGTTACTCATGAGTGACAACGGGATTTGATGTTTGAAAGTGGTAGTCAAGCGGGGTTAGTCAAACTTATAAATCAAATTGTCTTCGTATTTGACGCCACCGTTAACGCTACTGTTGATGGCTATTCTGCTATAGTCTTTGACTTTTTCGTGTCCTTCGGTTTGGTAATGCGTGACAAAATCCAGATAATTAATCAACTCGCTTCGCGTGCTGCTGAAAAAGATAAACGGCGGACGGACCAAGCGCATCAGCCGCAAAAATTCAACCATGCCGAAATAGCTGTTATTAGCATACATGCCTTGCTGTGTACAAATGTACGGCGGGTCGAGGATAAACAGCGTCTTGGGGTTATCTTGATACTGCTTAAGCAAGTCTTCAAAATCACTTTTGATAACTTCAATACCGGTTAAATAATTATCTGTGGTTGGGAAGTCACTTAATCTGACACGATTGTACAGCGTGTGTTTTCGCAGGTCGTCAAGACTGTTGGCAAATTTACCGCTAAATAAAATCCACGTTGAAACCGTTTTTATATCGACAGCCCCATCAAAGTCGGCTATACAATTAATGACTGCTTGCTTGGTTTTCTGGTCAAGTTTTTTGCTTCGCGGCGAGTTGGCGAGCAGTGTTTCTATCTGCTGTCGCAAGCGATTGGTGCCCGGGATATGTTTAAGCCGTTGCGAGTAGTCATCATAATCATTGTAGATGACGGTGGCTTTGGGCTTGATTGATTTGCTGACATGCGATAACAAACCGCTGCCGCCAAAGGCATCGACAATAGTCCAGCCGTGCCCGTCATCATCGATATGTTGATTAATGACTTGGATAAAATGGTTGATAAAGTTTCGTTTTTGACCGATAAACGGTAGGGGTGCTTTTTTATGCATAAGTGCCTCCAAGGCTGGTTAGGTGCTCGGAGGCTCTCGGGGTAATTAAATTATTTTTTTGGCGTTTCGCCGGTTGTGATTTGATACGGCTCAAAGCTGAACACTTTGACACCTAGCCAGTCGTTGAGTTCTTCAAAGACTTTTTGCAGTGGCTCAACTTCATTTCTGGCAAAGACTTTGGCGGCATCGGTAACACTGCCAAAACCGCTGGTGTTGGTGGGGACGATACCCATAATATTAGGCGGTATGCGCGCGGCGGCGAGCTGGTCGTCGCGGCTAACCGCTTTGATGTTAAAAAATTCGTCTTTGGCAGTGACTTCGGAAATGGGTATCAGTTTAATACCGTCACTCTTGCCGTTGGGAGCGTATAAAAGCAAGTTTCTAAAATTCCCCGGGCCTTTGGAGTGTTTAAGTTGTTCTTCAAGGTTCTCAATATCTTCATCCAAAAAATTGGGATCGGTCATATACATAATGTAGCCGGCATGGCTGCCGTTGCGATAATACCGCAATCTAAATTTTGTGGCTTCTTCATTCAGCTGTGCCGATTGTACGGCGGGTAGCCATTCGGGCACACCGTAGATTTCCTGATTCACGTCATATTGCATCAAGTGATAAATGCTGTCTTTGGCGAATTTATGAATATCGTGGGTACTATCGATGGCGTGATGAATATTGCCGATAAATTTATAAACGTTGTCTTTATCGCGGCGGGTGTATTTAGCGGGACTATGCTGTATAGCTAATAGTTTACCTGTTCGCGAGGTGATTTTTTCTAAATAAGCATTGCCAAACCAGAGATAATCCATCGCCAGCTTGGCCATTTCTTTTTGTTTTAAAAATCGGTTGTTTTTTAGTGTTGAGCCGAGGATATTAGCTTTGACTTGCAAAGCAGAGCGCATGTACAGCAAACTGTAAAAGTATTTGCTGTGGGCGTTAATGGAGTAGGGCAATTCATAAAAATAGCCGTTATGCGCGGCTTGAAATAAGGTAATAATTTCCAGTCCATTGTTAATGGGAATATCACTTGCCCATGTAAAGGCTTTAGCTTTGGGGGGGGGGTTGATGGTATCTTGTTTTTTTGTCGTCATTATTTATCTCTTTTTCTGTTATTAAAATAATCTCATTCGCCCGTGTTTACCGCCGGTGCCGAGTTCATCAACGGCTCCGAGTGGGTCTTGAATAATCGCGTGCATGGTTGCCCATGCTAAATCACCATGCCCGGTGGTTGCGGTACGATTGGTCTTATAAGTGATTTGTTTGCCGCTGGCAGTGCCGCCTTGGTAAATCGTTAAAAATGCCTGGGCAATATCGACGTGTTGACTGTCGAATTGTAATAATCCGTGACTAAATAACTGCTTGGCTTTAAGCACCATTTCATTTTTATCTTCGACTTTATAGTGAATTTTTGTGGCCCGTTTAAAAAACTTGATAACTTGGTCGTAAACAGCCACGCCGATACCGGTGGTATCAATGGCGATATGCTGCACGTTGTATTTTTGCGTATAGGCTTTGATTTTTGCCGCTTGTTCTTCAAAATCTAGGCCGTTAAAACTTTCGCGGGCAATAATTCTAAATGCACCACCCGGCGTGGTAGGCGGAGCAATCACGACAAGCGAGGCATTGTCACCCGTGCGCGACGGGTCATAACCGATCCACACCGGCGAATCTCCCAATGGCCGACGGCTAAAGGGTTTAAAGTCTTTCCATTTATCCACCGCATCGACCATATTTTTTATTAATTCAGTCATGGTAAAGATGGAGTTTGCCCCATCGATAAAATGACACATGAGTAGGTTGGCAAACCGCGTCGGTGGGAATTTGAGTTTTAATTTTTCCATGGTCACCAAGTTAAAGCCGCTGTTAATGGCGTCTTCAATGGTGATGATTTGACGGAAATAACCGTCTTCACAGAGTTTGCCGTCTTTGAGATTAGCGTGACTGACATTTAGATTAATATGTTCTGATTTTGGGCGACCTTCATTAAAGTGTTTGCCCGTCCACAGTAGGTAAGCCTCATGTGTTGTCGCCGACGGCGTAGAGAAATAGGTGACGCGGCGGTCATCGTGCATCGCCATACCTGATGCCACGTGTTGGATTTTTTCAAAACGCGGAATCCAAAAATACTCATCAATGTATAAATCACCACTGTACGATTGAACAGTATTGACATTATTGCCGAGAAAATAGAGGAATACGCCTTTGCCCAATCTTATCGGATCACCTTTGAGTTTAACGCCGGTGTGTTCCTCGACAAAGGCGAGAATATTGGTCTTAAAGATATGAGCTTGGCTTTTAGAAGCCGACATAAAAATCTGATTTTTGCCGGTTTCTAAGGCAGTGATTAACGCCTCACGGGCGAAATAGTGCGTCGCCCCGATTTGCCGTGATTTGATGTATTGCCGCATGGCGTACAGTAAACTGTGTTTATACCATTTCTTTTGATGCGGGAAACATTCTTTTAAAAAGGCTTTTTTCAGTTTGACGATTTGCTCATCAGTCAGCACGTAACCGTTGCTTTCTTTTTCCTTGCGGCGTTTTTGGCGGTTATTAAGTTTGGGGTTAAGGTCGTTATCTTTTTGCGTATAGCTGTATTTCTCAATTCTCGCCGTGCGCTCGAGTAATTTCCCCAGGGCTTCAATTTCGTTGTAGTCCTTGGCTGATTTTTCTTCTTTGGCGATGAGTTGCCCCAGTCGCGCCTCGGTTTGCACGGCGATTTTTTTAGATACCGGCGCACTGTCCCATTTGTCGACATTTTTCCAACGATGCACCGTGGCGTATTTCTCGCCAAGGTTTTTGGCGATTTCAGCCACAGAGTAACCCCGCCAGTACATTAGCTGGGCTTGGTTGCGTCGGGTTCGTGGTGCGTGCTGATTTTTCATGCCCTAAATTATCCGGTGTTTTTCACGCACGCGAACTTCTCAATGTTCGTAGGCAACCGCTACGAATAAGACAATATTGCGTTATTTGCCGTGGCAATAAAAAATACAAGCCGACAAACCGAAAAGTACAGTAAATACAACGAACCGAGAACAATATGAAATTTTTCCGAGTGGCCCGAGAGGGTAAAACGGTTGATCGCCGTGAGATTACCGCCCAGCACATTGATGAGATGGCGGAAAGCTATAGTGCTAACATTTATTCAGCGCGTGTCTGGTTAGAGCATTTTCGCGGGCTTTTCCCTGACAGTCCTTTTAAAGCCCTAGGTGATGTGCTTGCTTTAAAAGCAGACACCGATGAAACCGGTAAACGTGTGCTGTTGGCAGCAATAAGTCCAACGGCCGAATTGGTTAAAATGAACCAAGAACGCCAGAAAATTTTTACCAGTATTGAACTTGATCCCAATTTTAGCGATACAGGGAAGGCCTATTTGACCGGGTTGGCTGTAACAGACAGCCCGGCAAGTACGGGCACGGAAGCCCTTGCCTTTAATGTCTGCAAAAATAATCCGGACAGCTTATTTTCTACCTTCGCCGAAAGCCAACTAAATTTTCATGACTCCTCCAGCGATGATGACGTTGACGGGGTCGAGGAGCCAACTCCTTCCTCCTCTTCCCCGTCTTTTTTAGACACGATTAAAAATATGTTTAAAAAACAGAATGAAGATTTTGCCGGTGAGTCGAAAGTCTTTAAAGAGGCTTTAAAAGATGTTCAGAAAGCTGCTGAGTTTGGTTTTTCCGAGCTGCAAAAAAGCCATGAAGAAAAAAACCAAACGATTGCCGAGCTAAAGCAAAACGTTACAGACTTAGAAAGTCAGTTTGCTGAATTAAAAGCGGCGTTGGATGAAACGCCTGCAGAAAATCACAGTGAACGCCCGACATCGACCGGTGGTGAAGGGGAATATTTAACGGACTGCTAAAGCGACAACCTATCAATAAGCAAGGAAATAATACAAGCCAAACAGAAACGAGGAAATTATGCATAAACTAACCCGCCAACAATTTAATGCCTTTATTGAACGCCAAGCCGAGATTAACCACATCAGTCCAAGTGATGTAGGTTCTAAGTTTAGCGTTGAGCCTAGCGTTGAGCAAAAATTAGAAGAGCGTGTTCGCGAAGAGTCGGACTTTTTGCAACGTATAAACGTTATTACCGTTGACCAGATGAAAGGTGAAAAAGTCGGCATTGGTGTTAATTCCACCATCGCAGGACGCACTGATACCAGCGGTGATGGTGAGCGTAAAACGCGCGATATTCACACGACGGATAAACGTGGCTACGAGGTCGTTCAGACAAACTATGACACCCATTTGCGTTACAACACCTTAGATACTTGGCGTCATCGCAAAGATTTCCAAGGAATCTATACTCAGGCAGTTAATAAGCAAATAGCCCGTGACCGCTTAATGATTGGCTTTAACGGCAAAAGTGCCGCGGACACTACCGACCGCTCTGCCAACCCGCTATTACAGGATGTGAATAAGGGCTGGTTACAAGATTTGCGTGAGGGTAAACCTGCCGCTGTTTTATCCGGTATGAAAGTAGGGCCGGGCGGAGATTGTGAAAACCTTGATGCTTTAGCTTTTGATATCCAAGAGGAGTTAATTGCAGAATGGCACAGGGATAACCCCGATATGGTGGTGATTTGTGGTCGCCGCTTACTGTCTGATAAATATTTAGGGTTAATCAATAAATATGAGCAACCCACAGAGAAAAAAGCACTGGATATTATTATCACTAATAAGCAGATTGCCGGTTTACCGGCAGTACGCGTGCCATTTTTCCCCGCTAACGCTTTGATGATTACCACTTTGGATAATTTATCTATTTACATTCAGCGAGAAAGCACCCGCCGCGCAATTATTGACAATCCAAAACGTGACCAAGTCGAGGATTATCGCTCAGTCAACGAGGATTATGTCATCGAAGATTACGATGCGGCGTGTTTATCTGAAGGCATTTTGTTGCCCGATGGCAATGGGGGCTGGGCATAATGACTTACTCTCCTGCCCGTGCCCACTTGGCCAAAATTGCCGCTAAAGAAGCGGCAAAAGCAAAGAGTGAAGAAAGCATCCAAGGTAGCGAGTACGAATTAAAACTCGCTGCTTTGGACCAACAGCGTCGCTCACTGAGTTCTGTTCAGTCGTTAGAAACCAAAACGTCTATGAAAGCGGAATATTTGCAAGAATGGCAAGGTTATATTGACACCACGCTTGCCGAAGATAGCGGCGCGCCTGACCCGATTATTTCCCGCCTGTGGGTTTGGCTGTTAGATACCTGCAGGGTTTCTGATGCCATTGCGGTCGGGCATTATTTGCTTAAACACAGCCTGTCAACACCGGAAGGGTTTAATCGCTCCACGGCGGATGTTTTTGCCGAAGAGATTGCCGATGCCTATTTCAAAGATAGCACACTGATTACCACCGAGCAGTTGCTTGAGGTTTTAGAGGCTGTCGCGGATTATGATATTTACGATCTTATTCATGCAAAATTGCATCGTGCGGTCGGCGAATCACTTTCCGAATCGGAAGATAACGTTGAAGATGCTATTGTCCATCTTAACCGTGCTTTGGAACTCAATCCCAAAGCGGGCTGTAAAAAGCTATTGGACAAGTTGCAAAAACAACTTGAACAAGAGAATAAAAATTAACCGTCTCAACCGACGGCGCCGGGGCGGCAAAGACAGCAATTATCTCCTTATTTTGTCTTTGTCGTTCTGCCGCCCTTTAACTTAAATAATCACTTAAAAGTATGGCAACGTTTATTCCTCATCACAATCAATCAGACGTCCCGGACGACATCAATGACATTCAGCCATTTGACGATTTTTATCCGGCGCTGTCATTGTCGGAATTTCGCCGCGTGATGCGGGTTGACGACACGGTTAGCCATGACCGGGCGATTGAGCAAATGCGCATGGCAATGATGATGATTGCCAAAGATATCGCAGATTGGCGCAGTCAGCAAACCGCGACCGAGTTGTTGGCGTTGGGTGATGAAAAAATTCATGCCTACCGAATGACGGTATTTAACCGCACAAAAGCACTCATTATAGAAAATTACCGCGATATCGACACGACCAAGGACGGTCACGAACGCGGTGAGGCGATGGGTGAGCGTATCGACACGTATTTACAGCGTAGCCGTGAGATGCAAAGCATCTTAACGGCAAAACCACGGACAACCATTTTTCTGGTGTAGCGATGAAAGTTACGGCAATGAAAGGGGAAACGTTAGATGCCATTTGCTGGCGTGTTTTAGGAACAACGGAACCGCTTGAGCAGGTGCTCACCTTAAATCCTGACTTATTAGATTGCCCGATGCTTGCCGAGGGGGCGGTAGTGATATTGCCCGATGACGCCAATAAACAAAAGACAACGAAACCAACGATAAAATTATGGGGATAACATGTATCAACTGGGTAAAAGAAGTAAAAAAAGGTTGCAGGGCGTTAATCCTAGATTAGTGAAAATTGTTGAGCGGGCGATTGAGCTTACTGAACAAGATTTTACGGTTATCGAGGGTGTGCGCACGTTAAAACGGCAAAAATATTTAAAACGCCACGGTTTTACGTGGACATTAAAAAGTAAACACCTCACCGGGCACGCCGTTGATATCGCCCCTTGGGTTATCAAAAATGGCAAAGGTTTTGTCGATTGGAATGACTTGCGCAAGTTTGAAAAGCTCTTTGAGGCTATGTTTACTGCCGCCCGAGAACAAGGCGTTAAAATCCGCTGGGGTGGCGATTGGAATCGCAACGGTAACTATCGCGATGAAATTCGCCGTGGTGTTTATGACGGTGCGCATTTTGAGCTTTTATAAGGGGAATTGAAATGAAACATAAAACACTATCAGTCAGCGACGGTATTAATTTTTTTCGCGTTGGACGCTTGGCCCTTAAATATACTAATCCGGTGATTATTGCCTTAATTGTTGCCGCCTTGGCACTAATTTGGGGGTTGTGGCAACAAAATAAGGCCTTAAAAATAGTCAATGAGCGGTTAGAAGTCGTACAGAGTAAGCTGCTTGAATCGGCTGAACAAGAGGCTAAAGCCTGGTCCGATTATAAAGAAAAACTAAGTGTCGCCCAACAACAAGCAGACGAACGCAATCAGCGCTTAAAAAAGGTAGCAAAAAAACCGGAAATAAAGGCAACGGCAAACAGTCCGGTTGCACCGATTTTAAAACACGCATTACAAGAACTCAGAAAATCGGATGAGGCTGTTCGAGGTGATTAAATCTCTTTTTTTTATTTGTCTAGCAATGTGTTTAGGTGCCTGTTCCCATGCACCCAAAGTAATAACGATTACGCCACCGCTGGCTTATTTACAGCTACCCCCAAAGCCTATTCCCCCGGGTGATGATGCAACCAACTTAACGCTATCTGCGTATTTGTTTGAGCTGTATGACAGTGATACTTTTTGTCGTCGTCAAATCTCAACGATGAGTCAATGGATAGAAAAACAAAAACCGAGGAAAAAATAATGCATAGTAGTAAAGAATGGATTATCCCCACGCTTGCCGGAATGATTGTGTCATTGTTGCGTCGCTTTCGCCGCAATCGCAACGAAAAGCACCTTATCGTTTTTGTGCGTTTTGTCTCTCATGTATCTACGTGCGTATTTGCCGGTTATGTTGCCGGCGGGGTTTTGCAATACCTTGGTTATACCGATTTCATCTCACCGGGCTGTGCCTTGGGCGGATTATTTGGCACCATGGCAGTTGACTGGATCGAGGAAACGGGACTGGTGTTTTTATCGGCTTGGGTAAAAAATAAAGTGAATCAATGAAAAAACCGGCATCACTGCGTCAAACCTTATTAGATTGCGGACTTAATCTCCAGCCCGAAGATTTGACGACTTTGGTAAAAAAAGGACAGATTATTAGTCACTATAATCGCCCCGATGACCGTGGCAATGAGAAGTTCCAATTAAAGTATGATTTAGCGTTATTTGTCATGGACTACAGCGGCGTGCCAACGGCTTTGGCTTATATTGTTAGCCAGTGGCTCCGTGAAAATCAACCCGGACACGCTCCTGATGCAATTAAGCTGGAATTGGATATCTTAAATCACGACAGCACCGATGTGCTGTTTACTATTGCTGATTTGACCGAAACAATTACCGTCAGCTCAACGAGTGACGGTACGCTGATTGATAGCTGCCCGCCGGTGATTACTGACGCTATCTTAAACCCCACCGGCATACAGGCTTTAACGGGGATTTCAGCCAGTCGACAATTTACCAGTAAAAAACTGCAAACGCCTACTCCGGAAATAACAGAAACCGTTACCGGATCATACGAAGTGGTTACGCCGTTTGAGGCGAAACAAGATTTTAATTATATTTTACAGGAGTAAAAGAAATGAATGCAAAACAATGGCTAAGAAAGAGTATTAAGCCTTATTTAAAAGTTATCAAAGATTGGGTTGTTGAGCAAATCACGGCAGCGAAAACTGAATTACGAGCAGAAATTGCCGGAGCGGGGAGCGTTACAGGTGCTTTCAAAGGCGGTTTTAACACTGTCGCTGAAATGCCAACAGGCACGGGGATTAAAAATGGCGACTGGGCAGTCTTAAAAACTGATGACGGAGAAAATGAAAGCGGTATTTACGTGAAAGCATCAAGTGGCTGGTTATATGTCGTTGACATTACTACATTTGATGAGGCGCAAGTGCTGTTAGCCAGTGATGATGATTTTAACGCCGGTATATCAGCACAAAAAGCAGTCACCGTTAAGCAATTGCACACTGTATTCGCTACGACAATCAGTGACGAAGAAGCACAGTTGGATTGGGATAGTTTGGAATGATTGCCGCGGTTTTTAGACGACTAATTAAGCCGTATTTACAGATAATATTCGGCGAAATTCAGCAATTAAAATCTAATAGTGGCGGTGGCAGTGTCGGTGGTGATAAATATCAAATTTATCACGAGCGTATATATGCATTAAAACATCCGCTGACTAAAGAAGAGTTGGTGGATAATAGCACTGAGACAGTCATCGCGTATAACGGATGGATAGCGATGATGTTTGAAACACCCCGTGATATTTCTGCTGTAAAAGTCAAAGGTCCAAAAGACAATCAGTATTATACCGATGGACTAAATAAAGCAACAATTAGAATAACGAAAGATCTAATCAATTGGATAGAAGTTGCTGCATGCTCAGGGCATACAACGAGTGAGCCCGAGCCTCATGTGTATCAGATAAATGAAGTGGGGGCGTTGGGCGTTATGATAGCAAATGCCAGCAACTATTCATCAATTACTCACTTTAGCTTTGAGTAACTGCCAATGTCTTTAGAAACCAATCTTACCGAACTACAGCCGTGGCTGAAAACATATCTTGACCGACTGTCCCCACAGTCACGCAAGCAATTGTTGCGTCAGTTGGGGACAGGATTAAGACAAGTAAACCAAAAACGCATGACTGCCCAAACCGATCCGGACGGGCAGATATGGGAAGCTCGCAAACAGCAGCCCCACCATGACAAAAAACAAAATCGAAAAAAACTATTTTTGCGCTTGCGGCAAGCTAGACGGCTACGTACAAAAGTCTTTAGCGATAGCCTTCGCGTCGGCTTTAGCGGTCGTGCCGCCCGCATTGCCCGCATTCATCACTACGGATTGCGTGAACAATTAAAATACGGCCCGGCAAACTACCCCGCTCGTGAATTAATTGGTATTAATGATATTGACCGACAAATGATAGAAAAAATGATTACTAACCATATCGCAGGTGAGCAATGAGTTTTGAAGCAGCAGACAGCCAGAATAGGGCAGAACAAATACTACGACTCGGCACCATTGCCAAGATTGATAATGCTAATCGGCTAGTGAGAATTCAGTCGGCTGAATTACTCAGTGCTTGGATTCCGTGGATTGGTCGTGTTGGTAATAATTATATCGCTTGGACACCCCCGCGGATTGGCACACAAGTATTAACGGCAAGCCCCAGCGGTGATTTTTCCCAAGCGATTATTGTTCAGGTACTATATACCGACAGTTTAAACAGTCCTAGCACCGATGCGGGAACAGACATTATCCAATTTAACGATGGAACGATTATTAAAAAAAGCGCTGATTCGCTGACGATTGATACACCTTGTGCGGTCAATATTAAAAGCGGTGGCGAAATGAATTTAACAGCGGGCGGCAATATGAAACTAACCGCCCCCAAAATTGACTTAAACTAACGGAGGTTACATGCCGGCAGTAGCAAGATTAGGTGACAGTTGTACCGGTCATGGTTGTTGGCCGCCGCGAGGCAATAGCGGGGCAAGCAGTAATGTATTTATTAACGGCAAAGGAGCTCATCGACAAGGTGATAGTTACCCCGCACACACTTGTCCGGCAATTCCTGAAACTCATGCCGGGGCATTGGCAGGCGGCTCATCAACGGTATTTGTCAATGGCAAACCATTGGGCCGAGTTGGCGATGCGGTCAGTTGTGGCGGCAGTGTTGCCGTGGGCTCCGGTAATGTCTTTGCAGGAGGTTAGACAATGAAAACAGGTGATGGTAAAAACGCAATAATCGGCATGAGCCGAGAAACCGGCAAACGAATTGATAGAGAAGCGCATATTAGCCAGTCTATTGTCGACATACTAACCACACCGATTGGTTCCCGTATTCAACGTCGTGAATACGGCAGTCACTTATTTGACTTGATTGATAGTGCCGGTAATGATGCCGGGCGTTTACGACTTTTGGCGGCGTTGGTTGATGCAGTAAACCGCTGGGAGCCTCGCGTATTGCTTGACCAAGCAAGCATTGACATCACACAGCAGGGACAGGTTATCCTTAATCATCGCTATGTTGACAGACAAAAAAATGCCCAAACCCCACTAAATGGCAATGTCATCCTGTAAGTTTTTCACAGACATTATCTACGAACAACAAGGACTAGCGCACACGTTTAACTTTGCTACATTTGCTCTATGGCTGAAATAGACTTATCACAACTTCCACAACCTGACTTTATCGAAGAATTGGACTTCGAGACAGTATTCGCTCGCCGCAAAGAAACGTTTATCAGTCTATTCCCCGAAAATGAACAAGCCGATTGGGCAAATACGTTATCACTAGAGTCCGAGCCGGTCACTAAATTGTTGCAAGAATCCACCTATATGGAAATTTTATTGCGTCAACGCATAAATGACGGCGTGCGTGCATCAATGTTGGCATACGCAACAGGGGCAGATTTAGACAATCTAGCCGCTAATTTTGCCACCCAACGTTTAATTATAACCCCTGCGGACGACAATGCTAATCCACCCACACCCGCGGTGATGGAATCAGATGATAATTTACGCAAACGCTGTCAATTAGCCTTTGAGGGAATCACGACCGCAGGCCCTATTGGCAGCTATCGCTACCATGCGTTATCTGCTGACGGCAAAATTAAAGATGTGGGTGTAACCAGCCCTGAGCCCGGACAAGTATTACTCTCGGTGCTATCTTATGAGAATGACGGCAGTGCCAATCAGAATTTACAAGACAAGGTTTATCATGCCTGCAATGCCGAAGATGTTCGCCCGTTGTGCGATACTGTGCGGGTTCAATCGGCAAATATTATCACTTATCAAATTGAAGCACGTTTAACGCTTTATCCGGAAGTCACAGCGTCAGTGACTTTGGAAGCGGCTAAATCTGCAGTTGCTAAACATGTCGAAAAGCATCATAGACTAGGGCACGATATCACGCTATCCGGCATTTATTCAGCTTTACACTGCGAAGGTGTGCAAAATGTTGCGATTAATCAACCCGTCGCAGATATCGTTATTGATGATGTGTCTGCAGGATTTTGTCAGTCGATCTCAGTAACTGTTGAGGGCCGCGATGAATAAGCAGTCATTACTTCCCATCAATCGGACTCAAACAGAGAATAATCTAACTGAACATCAGCATTATCACGATGTTACGATTGATATACAAAGCGTCAATAATCCTCAAGCTGCCCCTGGTAAATTTTTGCCATTTTTAGCGTGGTGTTTGTCGGTTGATTTTTGGTCCGCAGCTTGGGCGGATGAGGATAAAAGAAATAGCATTACTCAAAGTTTTTTTATTCACAGCAAAAAAGGAACGCTATCAAGCATTAGGCGTGCACTCGTTTCCGCCGGTTACGGAGATGCTCAAATTACAGAAGGCTTAGATGCGGGTAAACACGACAATAGCATTACCTACGATGGCAGCTTTTTTTACGGGGGCGAGATTAACTGGGCAAAGTACAGTATCTTTATCAATCGCCCGATTACTGTTGAACAGGGGTTAGAAATTCGCAAGATTTTATCGTCCGTCGCTCCAGCTCGTTGTCATCTAACTTCTATTCATTACGACGAAGCAATTTCGCTTTATAACAAGGAAATTACTTATAACGGTCAATTTAATTACGGAGTTGCCTAATGGCAAATTTAAAAGAACAAGAAATTTTTGAAGAAGGTATTTACCAAATAGAAACCACTGACCCTGTTGTCGGCGGTGAAAATGGCGTAACCAATAAACCTATTCGTCAGCTCGCCAACCGAACCAAATACTTAAAAGAGCAAGTTGAAAAAGCTAAAAAATCAGCCGATAGCAAAGTCAAAAAATCAGGCGATACAATGACTGGTGCGTTGAAGATAAAAAAAGAAAGCGGTTTTTCTCGGCTTTATCTTGGTGCTTCAGCTGATGACGATTTGATTTTATCATCGGTGCCACCTGGCAGAGATGATATGGGTGCGTTTATCGGTAAGGAAAGATATCAGCAATGAAACTTATAGTGACAGTGAAGATACTGTTGCCAGCTCAAAAGCATTAAAAGACGCCCTTGCCAAAGCAGTTCCTGTAACTGGTGGCACAATTACCGGTAATTTAAAAATAAAAAGAGAAGATGGTTTTTCT
>PDWI01006640.1_pt1 | contig 14429 bp, 10 predicted proteins | sample 1430891 | NCBI WGS metagenome assembly PDWI01 (sample SAMN01162508, study PRJNA174530) | Oral metagenome, whole genome shotgun sequencing project. | biome: Marine environment; feature: Marine mammal; material: Swab sample of the gingival sulcus; isolation source: swab sample of gingival sulcus...
TTTTTATCGTATCATTTTTTGTAGTTTCGGTGTCATTTACGGTAGTATTATCATTATAGGAAATGTGTAAGTGTCTATTTTTTGTAAGCCGACAGCAACTTGCCAGATTTTTGCTTTTTCAGATTGGGAGGGTTCTCCTTGTATTAAATATTCTTCGAAATTATCAAATTTATAATAGGACATAGTACACCTTTTTTTTGAGAAGGAATCATTTTATGAAATTGATTATTTAACAAAAGTATATATTTCTTCTAAAGGTTTTTTTGCTGGACTTTTTTGATTTTCTTCTGGAACACCGATGGCAAACATATTTACCATAAAATACTTTTCTTTTTCAAAGTTTATTTCATTTTTTAGAAGTTCTTCGATTTCATCTGCCACATAGTTGGCACTGGTTAGCCAGCACGTGCTGTAACCTAAGTCGATTGCTTTTAATGTGATGTTTTCACAAGCTGCACCAATATTTTGAAGACCAGGATTTTTATGATATAAAAGGTTGTCTAATATTTCTTGAGATTCCTCAATTAATTTGTATTCGTGGTAGCCAGATGGATAGTAATTGGTTGCGTAAGTGATTACGATTGTTGCAGTAGAATCTTTCCAAAACAGGGTGAAGTTTTTACAAAATTTTCTGAAACGGTCAGCTTTGCTAGTATCCACTTTATCCATTTCTAAAGCGATTTTTTCGTTTTTTGTAAGGATGACATCAGCTAGTTTATCTAAAAGTCCTTTATTTTGGATTGCGACAAAGTGCCAATTTTGACTGTTTTTGGCTGATGGTGCTAGGTGAGCTGCATGAAGAATTTCTTTTAAATCATCTTCTTTTACCGTGATATTTTTGTAGCGTCGAATACTTTGTCTTTGCTCTAAAATTTGTTGTAATTCCATAGTTACCTCCTATGATATATTGTGTTAGAAGTTTATAAATTATTAATATTTTATCATTTTGATAGTTAATTTTCAATTGCTCTTTTATCATAAAAAACAGAGTTGTTTAAACAAATATGAAAAGGGAAATAATTCATAGTGTCATTAGGAAGAAGAAATGTATATTAATGACATATAAACTTTTAAAAATATTGAAAAATATATTTATTTCGTGTATAATATAAGGAAGTTTATACTTTTGAGAGGTATTAGAAATGAATTTCTTAACTTCAAGTGAAATATCAAAATTAATATTGGTATTATCAAATGGAATCGCTATATCCATATTATTTTTGTGCATCGTATATGTATGGTCGTGGAAACAGCGAAGAAAAACACAAAGAGAACTTAGAACTACTGAGGCTTTGAGAGATATTCAACAAATTAATGAAAATGTTCAATTTATTGCTGAAAAAATGGGACAGATACATATGGAACATCATAAAAATGACCATATTGAAAAAATAAAGATGGAAGAAGCATTAGAAGAAATGTTTAGTAATAAATCTGCCGATGAAAATGTAGAAAAAATAGAAACTGAAGAAAATCAAAAGAATGTTGTTGAACAAGAAGGAAATATTGAAAAGCTTAGTTTGACAAAAGAAGATGTTAAAAAAATTCAAATACCTGTAATAACTAATCAACGTTTTGCAGAAGTTAGTAATAAAAATGAGAAACAGAATAATTTAGAAAAAGAAAAACAAGAAGACAAGGAAGAGAAAATACATGTCATAAATCAGTATAGAGAAAATCTTAGAAATAATATAAAGTTTTAAATAGATAAGAACAGTAGGAGGTTCTAAATGTTTTGCAGAAAATGTGGTAAAGCACTTGTAGATGATTCAAGTTTTTGTAGCTATTGTGGGGAAAAAGTTGTTTTTGTGAACAATGAAGGTCATATTGTAAATGATAAAAATATGCCAAAGTGGGATTTGTCAGGATTTCCTAAAATTTCAACAGAGCCTGTTGAAAGAAAAAAGTATAAATCGATTAAAGTTGACTGGAATGTTTTTGATGAAGATATGCAAAAAAACAAATTGAATTTAGAAAGCAATTCAACGTCGGAACTTGTAGAAGAAAATGATAATCTTCTTCAAAATATAGAAGAATTAAAACATAAAAAAATCTTCGATTTATTTGAAGAAAAAGAAGAACAAGACGAAATAAACAAGGAAGAATCTCAATTGCCACAAGTGTTATCGGATGAACAGGAACAGGAGCAAAAAAATAAGAAAAATGGATATAAAGATGATATTGTCCAAAAAGTTTTATTTGAATCGAAATTATCGGAATTAGAGAAAAAAAATAAAGAATCTGAAACTGAAAAATTACATGAAGAACTAGAACAAAAAAAACAAAAGGAAGTAAGCATAGAGGATGAAAGAAATAATACTGATGTGGAACATCAAATAGACAAATTCTACACTTTTAGCCAAAAAAATGAAGAATTTCAGAAACTTTTAGATAGAGAATATGAAAGAATTAAAAGTCAAGAACCAAGCAATGAAAACAAAACAATAAACTTAAAAAGTCAAGTAGAAAAAGATGATTTTTTTGAATTGGAAGAAAAAAACTTTGACGATTTTTTAGAAGAAATGAAATTGGAAGAAGATGTTCATAAGCCAATAAAAGATACGAGCAGGGGTGATACAAAGACTTTTGTAAGAACATCGTCAGTGACAAAATCAACAGAAAAAGCATTGGAAACAAAAAATCAAAGTTTAGAATCTGAAATTGAAAATTTAGAAATAGAGAAAAAAGATAGACTTGAAGAAAATGAAATAGCGAAAGAATTCCATGAACAAGAAATAGATAATGATGAAGAAAATAAGTTAGAAAATTTAACAGTAGAAGATTTAAATAGCAGAGAGGCTATGATTTTTGAAAATGAAGAAAATAAAATAAGCATTGTTAATGTATTTATTTTTATTATTGTTTTAGGGATATTGATAGAAGCTGGCATTTTAGGAATTACGTATTTCTTTCCTGAAAGTAGAGTGGCGTTAGAAATAAATGAGCAAATAGATAAAAGTGAACGATTTATTGAGAACTTATTTGGTAAAGATGGTGAAGATGAAAAACAATCGGAAGACAATAATGGTGGCACGGTACGTAATGATAACAATGTAGCAGAAAATGAGGTAAAAGATAATCAAAACAGCCAGCCTGAAACACCAGAAGAAGAATTGATGAATACTTTAAAGGCAATGAATACAAATATTGAAGAAATCAAACTTAATGGAACGTTGAAATATGATTCGAATAAAGATTATGGTGTTTTAGGAAGTTTAGACAATACAGAAACTATAGGCGAGGATGTTTGGAAACAATATGAAAATGGTCAACGTATTACTTATAAAACAGCATTAGCTGAAACGTTGGTAGAATTTAATTCGAATTGGGTAAATTACGTTAATAATGGAGATAGAAAAGTATTTGATTATATAAAAATAGATTCACCGATGTATCGAGATGTTATTAATTTCTCTAAGGCAGGGAAGGTAAAAGAAACTTTTGAAAGCTTAGAAATAGGTGAAATTAGGAAAAATGACAAAGGCTTTTATGTTTGGACGCAGGAAAAAACAAAATGGCAAGGAACAGGTGTGGCAGAAACAAAAAGTGATTTATGGGTATATTATTTAGAAGAACTAGATGGACAATTTAAAATGGTAACATATACAAAGGTTAAATAAATTATTCATATTAAATAAAAGTATTTTGAACAAAAAGATTGTGAAAAAAATCACAACGAAACATTTTGAGTAATGAAAGGAAAAGGAAAAAATTATGAGTAAAAACAAAAGTAGAAAGGTATCTTTGGGCAAGATTTGGGTTCCTATATTGATTGTTGTCATTATGGCTATTTTTGGAACATCAGTAGATTTTATAACAGATTTTATCTGGTTTAAAGAATTAGGTTATGTCAGTGTATTTTTGAAACAATTAGTAACAGAACTGAAAATTTTTGTACCATCATTTGTAATTATTACAGCGATAACATTTATTTATTTGAAGATTTTGAAAAAAGCTTATTTTAAAAATAAAGGTGTAGGTAAAGAAAGAAATGAACAAGTGAAACACGTCAATCGAGTAGGACTATTTATATCGGTAGCCTCTGGATTCTTATTAGCTTTGACGTTGGCTTCAAACTTATGGTTTGAGATACTTCAATTTATGAATAGTACAGAATTTAACTTAGTTGACCCACTGTTTAAAAAAGACATTAGTTTTTATGTATTTAAATTGGATTTTATTAATGGTATCAATGAAATTGTTTTAGTCGGTGTATTTGTACTTATGGTGATAACGGCAGTTTATTATATGATGCTTGCTGGTATTAATTTTGAAGATGCAATGGATGACGAAGAAAATGACACATCAAATGTGTTTGATAATATAAATGATGCTATTAGAGGCAATGTAAATGAAGATAAAGTTTTAAAAAGTGGCAAGTTTTTTGTGTCAAATGTGCTTGAAAAAGTATCAGTACCCATGGCTTTTCTTGGAGTATTGTTATTTTTAAGCATTGGTCTTAAATTTTGGTTGAAGCAGTATACGTTGCTTTTAGATGAAAGCACAGGTGTAGTTTTTGGCGCAGGATATACGAATGTTAATGTGGATTTGTGGGTTTATAAAATTTTAATGGTTTTAGCAGTGGTGTCGGCAGTGATGTTTTTTATATCCGTTATCACTAAAAAATATAAGACCATGTTTGTTGTTCCTATCATAATGTTTGCAGTAGCAGGAATTGGTGCAGCAGTTTCTTTTGGTGTAGAAAGCTGGATTGTTTCGCCAGACCCTATCAATAAGGAGAGCAAATATTTAGAGGATAATATTAAGTACACTCGATTAGCTTATAATCTTCAAGATGTAAAAGTGAAGCCTTTTGCAGCAAGTAATACTATCACAAAAGATGATATTGAAAACAATATGGAAACAATTTCCAACATAAGAATTAATGATTATGCACCAGCACAAAAGTTTTATAATCAGACTCAAAGTATTAGAACGTATTATACGTTTAAAGATGTAGACGTGGACAGATACGTTTTAAATGGAGATTATACACAGACATTTTTAGCAGCTAGAGAAATTGATGAATCTCGTATAAGTGATGAATGGCTTAGTCGACATCTAAAATATACGCATGGTTACGGCATCAGTTTATCAAGAGTAGATGAAGTAACGAAAAGTGGGCAACCGGATATGTTGATATCAGGAATACCACCAAAGTCAGAAGTAGAAGAAATACAAATAGAGCGACCAGAAATTTATTTTGGCGAAATATCTAAAAATTATATCCTTACAAACACAGGAGAAAAAGAATTTGACTATCCAAATGGTGACGCCAATGAATATACTACGTATAAAGGAACGGCTGGTATTAAATTGAGCCCGTTAAAAAGGCTGTTGTTTGCGATTAAAGAAGGTAGTTTAAAAATCCTTATTTCTACTAACATTAATAGTGATTCAAAAATAATTATTAATAGAAATATTGAAGATAGAGTTGCAAAAATAATGCCTCGACTGATGTATGATAAAGACCCTTATATTGTAGCAGCAGATGGTAAATTGTATTGGATAATTGATGCTTATACAGTAAGTAATAATTTCCCTTATTCAGAACCGATTGCAAAATCTAAAAATGGTTACAATTATTTGAGAAATTCAGTAAAAGTAGTTATTGATGCGTATAATGGCGACACGTTGTACTATTTATTAGATGATAAAGACCCAGTAGCAACAACATATAAGAAAATATATCCTGAATTATTTAAAGAATTTAAAGATATGCCAGATACATTAAAGAAACATATTCGATATCCAAAAGTATTGTTTGGTATTCAGGCAGACGTATACAGACGTTATCATATGTCTGATGTAAGAGACTTTTATATTGATGAAGACCGTTGGGATATTGCAAAAGAAATATACGGAACAAAGGAACACTTAATCGAACCAAATTATTATATTATGAAACTGCCAGGAGAAAAGAAGGCAGAATTTGTAAATACCGTCCCATATACACCTAAGAACAAGAAAAACTTAATCGGTTTGTTAGTGGCTAGAAATGATGGCGAAAATTATGGAAAGATACAGCTTTATAAACTACCAAAAGATAAAAATATTTATGGACCCATGCAGATAGAAGCACAAATCGACCAAAACACAGAGATTTCAAAAGAATTTTCTCTTTGGAATTCTTCAGGCTCAACTTATAGTAGAGGTAATTTATTTATTATACCAATTGAAAATTCACTTCTTTATGTAGAACCTGTGTATCTTGAAGCTACTAATTCAAGTATCCCTGAAGTGAAACGTGTCATCGTTGCTTATGGTGATAGAATTGCCTACAAAAAAACATTGGCAGAAGCTTTAGATTATTTATTCGGAAGTAATCTTTCCGGGAAAAATCCACATCAAAACAAAGATGAAAAACCGTCACAAGAAGAAATGAATACATCGGTTGAAAATGGCAATATTACTATTGAACAAATGGTATATAAAGCTTCTGAAAGTCTTAATGCAGCAGAAACGGCACAAAGAAACGGAGACTGGGCATCTTATGGTGAATACATGAAAGCAGTAGAAAAATACTTAAATATGTATATCGAAGAAATGGAAAAACAAAAACTTTAAAGAATATGAAGTAATATTAATTTTAAATAAATAGCCATATTAAAATTTAGAATAGGAACAAATAAGATATAAGTTCAAAGCTAAAAAGGTTTTGGACTTATATTGAAAAAGAAAGGAATTGATAGTAATATGCCAGCATATGATAAAATGTTATTCAACATACCACCTGAACAACATCGAGTGGAACAAATAAAAGAGATTTTGGCAAAGCATCCAGAAGTAAAATTTGTATCGCTAGTAGGGACAGATATTGGTGGACAAAATACCGACGAAAAAATCCCTGTAGAGCGATTTTTGGAAGATATGGAAAAATTCCTTTCAGATGGTGTGCAGACGGATGGTTCTAGTGTAGTCTTACCCATTATTGCAGAATTAAACAATGCGAAAGTAGATATTATCCCCGATTTATCAGTGAATTGGTATGTAGATTACAATTTTAATTTTATTGAAGAAGAATCAAACACGCCTGTTGGAACGCTTAGAATACCTTGTTTTTTAAAGCATAACGATAGAGATTTTGTCGGTTCAAGAGCGATACTTCTTAGAGCCATTGAAAAAGTTAAAAAAGATATATTGGAAATTATGAGGGAAAATCCTTATGTTTTTGCGTATTTACCTATTGATTCGGTGGACGAAGTGGATGAGGTTTTGCTTACCTCTGCTACAGAACTTGAATTTTGGGTAAAAACACCAGAAGAAAAAGGTGATAAAGACGAACTTTCTACAGCACAAGTAATGAAAGAACAGTACTGGAAAAGAACTATTGGACCTGTGAGAACGGCACTTGAAAAAACGTTGCTTTTATTGGAAAGATATGGATTCGAGATGGAAATGGGTCACAAAGAAGTTGGGGGAGTAAAGGCAAAACTTGGCAACTCTGGAAGATATGACCATATAATGGAACAATTGGAAATTGACTGGAAGTATGCTTCTGCAATGCAGGCAGCAGATAATGAAAAACAAGTGAAATATATTGTTAGAGATGTTTTTAGACATTTTGGTTTAGAAGTTACTTTTCGAGCAAAACCCATTGATAATGTAGCAGGTAGTGGTGAACATACTCATTTAGGTATGGCTCTCAAATTGAAAAATGGTAAAATTATCAATTTATTTTCTCCAGAAGATATGAATAAAGAATTTTTGAATCCTATAGGCTATGGTGCGTTGATGGGTATATTGAAAAATTATGAAGTGTTGAATCCGTTTATAACATCAACAACAGATGCTTTTAATCGATTAAAACCGGGATATGAAGCACCTGTTTGCATCGTAACATCATTAGGTCATTCAGCAGAAAATCCGTCAAGAAATAGAACAGTATTAGTAGGGCTGGTGCGAGATAGAAATAACTCCTTATCCACAAGGTTTGAGCTTCGTTCCCCAAACCCGAAAAGTAACACGTACTTAGTTATTGCAACGGCTTATTTAGCCATACTAGATGGTATTCAATCTGTTTTAAAGAATAGTAAAAAACCAGAAGAACTTTTAAATTCTTTATCAAAAAAATATGGAGAAGAAGATTTTTATCTTGAAAGAGATAGACAGTATCGAAGTGAAGAAGATGTTTTTGAAACATTTACAGAAGAAAATCGAGAAAAACTTTTTGGTATTGCACCAAGAACAGTTTGGGAGAATTTAAAAGCTTTTGATCAATGTGAAGAAAAGAAAAAAATATTGCTTTATGGAGATGTAATGAATGAAACTTGTATTTTGTCCTATAAAAAAGCTATTTTAGATATGTGGTCTACAGAATTAAAAAACAGATTGATTCCACAAAATAGAGATAAAATACGAAATTACAAAATGTTGCATAAGGATGTGCCTTTTACAGATTATGATGAACATTATTGGGCAGAAATTATTAAATTGAAAAATAGGCTAGGGAAAAATACGTTAGGAGAGTCTTGTCTTATGACTGAAATCATAGAAAGCCTTGATAAAAAAGACTATGATAGAGCCTCTGAGCTTCAACTGGAAATGGAAGCAAAAATGATGGAAATAGAAAGCCATTATAGACATTATAGAAACAATATCCTATAGAATGCTACATGGTATTAATATGTGATATTAATTATTGCTCTGTTAAAGTTTTACGTAGGGAAAAATTCAATTGATATTAGCAAAAGGAAAAAAATGAAAGAGAGATAAAATTTATGTTAGATATAAAGAAAATAAGAGAAGATTATAATGGTATAAAAGAAGCCATTGAAAAAAGATGTAAAGGAGATTTTGGATTAGAGAATGTTTTAAAACTAGATGATGAAAGAAAAAAAACATTAGCTGAATTTGAAAGAATGAGAAGTGAACAGAATAAAGTATCGAAAAAAATACCTCAAATGAAGAAAAATGGGGAAGATACTACGGAGATAATGGCAGAAATGAAGAAGCTTTCAGAAGATATAAAAATAGCTGAAAGTAAAGTTTCTGAGATTGAAAAAGAATTGAAAAATAGTTTGCTTCAGATTCCAAATACACCAAATCCAGAAGTACCAAAGGGAAAAGATGATACAGAAAATGTAGAAGTTAAAAAATGGGGAGAGCCTAGAATTTTTGATTTTGAAGAGAAGCCACACTGGGATATAGGCACTAGTTTAGATATTTTAGATTTTGATAGAGCAGCTAAAATTTCAGGAGCAAGATTTACAGTATACAAAGGATTAGGTGCTAAGTTAGAAAGAGCAGTGATAAACTTTATGCTTGACCTACATACAGGAGAACATGGATTTACAGAAGTAATGCCACCTTTTATGGTTAATCGAGATGCGATGACGGGTACAGGACAACTTCCTAAATTTGAAGAAGACATGTTTCACTTACCAGCAAAAGATTTCTTTTTAGTACCAACAGCAGAAGTGCCACTTACAAACCTTTTGATGAATGAAATTATTGAAAGTAAAGAGTTACCGATATACTATACAGCATATACACCTTGTTTTAGAAAAGAGGCAGGGTCAGCAGGAAGAGATACAAGAGGGTTGATACGTCAACATCAATTTAATAAAGTAGAGTTAGTTAAGTTTGTAAAACCTGAAAATTCTTATGATGAACTGATGAGTTTACTTGAAGCAGCAGAAAAGGTGTTGCAAAAATTAGAAATACCTTACAGGGTAGTAAAGCTTAGTGGTGGTGATTTAGGTTTTTCATCAGCCATGACCTATGATATAGAAGTATGGATGCCTAGCTATGGTAGATATGTGGAAATATCTTCTTGTTCTAATTTTGAAAGTTATCAAGCAAGACGTGCCAATATCAGGTTTAGACCAGAAGAAAAGGGTAAACCAGAATATTTACATACTTTAAATGGTTCAGGATTAGCAGTGGGAAGAACAGTGGCAGCAATATTAGAAAATTATCAAAATAGCGACGGAACAGTAACGGTACCAGAAGCTCTAAGACCTTATTTAGGTGGAAAAACAGAAATTAATTAAGAGAAACTTAATGAAGAATATAGAAAAATAATAAAGACCAAGAAACTCTATTGACATCAGTAGAGTTTCTTTATATAATACGATTAAAAGATTACTTAATTGTTTAATTGATATTAATAAAAACAATAGGCGTTATTAATATAGCTTTAATTATAATAAGTTATGCTATATGTTTTAAAAGGAATACGATTAAATGTTAGTTTTATTTTAGGTCAAGGTATGTATATTTTAGTGCATTAAATTAAAATATAGAGAACCTTATTTTATAATAAAATATGATAGAAAGAGAGCAAAACTATGAAGATAAACTTACCCCACCAACATGGAGAGATGACGAAAAATACTGAAAAATTTTTAGAAGAACAGTATTTAGAACATGAAATTTTTATTAATATTGCTGATATGCTGAGTCTTATTAGCGATAGTACCAGACTTAAAATCCTGTGGTTATTATGTCATTGTGAAGATTGTGTTATTAATATAGCAGCAGCTATGGAAATGAGTTCGCCAGCAGTATCTCATCATCTGAGAATATTGAAACAAGGTGGTATTATCGCTAGTAGGAAAGAAGGTAAAACTGTTTATTATCGGTTGGCAGATACCAAGGCGGCGAAAACGATTCATCATATAATAGATGATAGTTTTAACCTTAGCTGTGAAGTTTAAATTATGGGTTTCCAATTGATAAAGGGATAATGACAGGAGGGATTCTTAATGAAAAAACTAAAAAAAGAAGGAAAGTTTAAAAATCTTAGTATGACAAAGAAACTTTCTAAAAATAAAATAGAAAATAAAGCGAAGGCTCATAATTTCAAAAAAGAAATAGATGATAAAAATTTGATAGAAAAAGTTTATATCGTGGAAAATGTTGATTGTGCTAATTGTGCTGCTAAAATTGAAAGACGAATCAATAATTTACCAGAAATTCAAAGTGCAACATATACTTTTGCAACACAAAAGTTAAAGGTAGTAGCAGAAAATCCAGATAAATTACTAGATAAGATGTCTAAAATTGCAGATACAATTGAACCGAATGCAACAATAAACGAAATTAACCCAAAAAGAAAAAAATCAGCAAGACAAATTGATATAGAAATAAAAAAGAAAAAAAGAAAAGAAATAGTAGCACTGATAGGGTTTTTTATTTATATCACAGGGATAGGAATTTATCATCTTATGGATATTGAAAAAGTGGCAGTGGGATTGTTTGTTTTTTCATATATTTTATTAGGGGGAGAAGTAGTTCTTACAGCACTTAAGAATATTAGCCGTGGTCAAATATTTGATGAAAATTTTTTGATGTCTATTGCTACCATAGGTGCATTTGCAATAGGAGAGTATCCCGAAGCAATAGGGGTAATGTTTTTTTATAGAATTGGGGAGTTTTTAGAAGATAAGGCAGTTGATAAAAGTAGAAGTCAGATTGATAGTATTAATGCTTTGAAAAGTGAAAAAGCTATTTTAATCGTTGAAGATAAAGAAAAAACCATAGAGAAAGAAATTGATGTAGAAGATGTTAAAGTGGGGGATATTATTTTGCTGAAAGCAGGGATGAGAGTACCAGTGGATGGTAAGGTTGTATCTGGCGAAACAAGTGTAGATAAATCTCCTATAACTGGAGAAACTTTGCAAATTTTTGTGGAAGAAGGGGATGAACTTGTTTCAGGAAGTATAAATCTCACAGGAACTATTAAAATGGAAGCGACGAAGATTTTAAAAGAATCTATGATTACAACGATTATTAATGCTATTGATGAAGCTGTTGAAAGCAAACCTAAGATGGAGAGATTTATTACTCGATTTGCAGCTGTGTATACCCCAATAGTGGTTGCAGTGGCGTTAATAACAGCTATTGCAGGAAGTATTATTACAGGCAATCATGATAAATGGGTATATATTGCACTTACTTTTTTAGTAATAAGTTGTCCGTGTGCCTTAGTTTTAAGTGTTCCTATGACTTATTTTGCAGGGATTGGTGTCGTGGCAAAACAAGGAATTTTATTTAAAGGTGGCATTGTGCTGGAACGTTTAAAAAATATTAAACATATTGTTTTTGATAAAACAGGAACCTTAACAAAGGGGAACTTTCAAGTAGAAAAAATGGTGTATACACAAGAATTATTTACAGAAATGGGAATTGATGCAGATAGAAGTATGGCAGAGAAAAATCTTTTGTCAATGGCTTACGTTTGTGAAAAAAATTCACAACATCCTATAGCAGTAAGTATTACAAAAGCAATAAAAGATAGGATAGATAATTTAGAGCCTTTAAATAAAATAGCATATCAGGTTGTAGAGGAAAAAGGAAAAGGTATGATTGCAACTTTAGGAGAAGAACAAATACTTTGTGGAAATGAAAGGCTTATGGAAAAATATAATGTAGATGTTACAAAACATTTATTAGATTTTCAAGGAACTGTTGTGATAATTGCAAAAAATGGTAAAGTTATGGGAAGCATTTCTATTTCTGATCAAGTAAAAGATGATAGTGTAGAGGCCATTGAAAAATTAAAAAAACAAGGTTATAAAATATCTATGATTACAGGAGATAATAAGGATACAGCGAAACATATGGCTTGGAAAATGGGGATTGATGAAGTGTTTTCAGAAATATTGCCTCATGAGAAGTTTAAGATAATTAAAGGTATGAGGAAAGCGAAAAAAGGAATTATGTTTGTTGGCGATGGTATCAATGATGGACCTGTTTTAGCAGGGGCAGATGTAGGCGTTGCTATGGGAAGTGGAACAGATGTTGCGATACAAGCAGCAGATGTAGTTTTGTTAAATTCTAATCTGAATTCATTAGCGAAAATGTTGAAAATATCAAAGAAAGCAAATTTTATTGCTATATCAAATGTGGTGTTTGCAATTGGTGTTAAGCTTGCTGTTATGCTATTTGGACTTTTTGGTATTGCGTCTATGTGGACAGCTGTATTTGCAGATTCAGGTGTAACTGTTTTATGTTTATTAAATTCTATGACACTTTTTAAATATAAAGATATTGAATAATATTATATGATGAAATGATGAAGATTTTAACCTAGGAAAAAAACTATATATCGGTGTTAAAATCTTCATTTCTCATTTATCATAAATTTAAAAAGATTTAATGGAAGAGCTTAAAGATATAAAATCTTTCATACCTTTTGAAAGGTAAACGGTTTTTTTCCAAAGGAGAGATATATCAGCAATTAAATCTTCCTCCAAAGGGATACTTTTAATATTTTTTATATTTTTGAAAAGCTCTTTATAAGTTATGGTAACAGCTAGATTTTTTTCTATGATTGATTTTAACGTCGAAATTTGATTAACTTCCATTGCTATATTAAGATTATAGCCTTCGAAATAATTTGTTATTATCGATTGGTGATAGGAGCCTTTAGGAAAAGTAACGAAAGACTCCCCTGAAAGGAAATTTTTAGAAATTATTTTTTCTTGTGACAATTTGTTCTGACTGTTAGTTATCAAACTAAGTTTTGATGTAAAAAGTTTTTTTGAATCAAAGGATGTGTAGGAAGCGTTTGCAATATTAGCCATAGTGGAACCTATTAGAAAATCAAGTTCTCCCGTTTCTAGTTTTTTTATGCCTTGTATAGTTTCTAATTCGTATATTTTTAATTTTATATTTGAATCTAGATTGCTGGAAAGAGAATAAAGTTTATCCAGTATAGAAGAACTTAGCACAAAAGAGATACCTATTTTTAATGAAGTTTCTTTTTTGTTACCTATATCAATAGATTCTTTGTGAAAATTATCGTAAATTTCTATAAAATTTTTAGCCTTAGAAAGAAATTGAGTACCATTAGGTGTTAAAGTAATTCTATTATTTATTCGATTGAATAATTGGTATCCTAGTTCTTTTTCTAATTCTTTTATTGCAGTAGTAATAGATGGCTGAGAAACATGCACAACTTCTGAAGCTTTTGTTATGTTGTTATGTTTGCAAACCTCTTGAAAATATCTTAAATGGTTTATATTCATGAAAAACCTCCTATTGTGTATTATTTGTTAAGAATGATAGATTAAATTATGAAAGCTATAGATTAAAGCTATTGCCGAATAAAACTTTATCATAAATATATAAGTGAGACAAGTTTCTTTTCAATAATATTGTGTGTATTTTGCCATTAATTTAAACAACAATTATATTTATTAAAATTTTCTTACTTAGTAGTGTTGATAAAATTAAGTTATATTGGTATGTATTTGTTTGAATTATTTTCAATTGGAAAGAATATGAAGAAAAATATCAAAAACAAATTATATAAAAATATAAAAAATATCCCTAATAAATGTTGATAAATCAACACTTTAAAAAAATAAATGAAAAAATGCAAAAAAAAATAAAAAAAGGTGTTGACAAAAAGGTATAAAGTTTGCTATACTGATATAGCTGTCACGGAAGTGGCAGAAACCTTGAAAACTAAATAATGC
>PDWI01006642.1_pt1 | contig 14428 bp, 8 predicted proteins | sample 1430891 | NCBI WGS metagenome assembly PDWI01 (sample SAMN01162508, study PRJNA174530) | Oral metagenome, whole genome shotgun sequencing project. | biome: Marine environment; feature: Marine mammal; material: Swab sample of the gingival sulcus; isolation source: swab sample of gingival sulcus...
GTAAATGATAATCTCAATAATGAGGCAAAAAATGACATTTTAAGCAAATTTGTGTTAAGTTTAATATAAAAAACTAAAGTATAATTTATAATATTTATCAATTTTAATTTAAATATATGGAGATTTAATTGCCAAAATTTGGTAAATTTCTCTAAGTTTAAGGATTATAATAGTATAATCACAACAGATTTTGAATAAAAACAAAAAATTCAATAATATAGGGAAATATAAAATGAAAAAACATGTTGTTATGACTTTGGCTGGTTTGGCTTTGTTACAAGCACAAGAACTGCCATATAAGGTGTTTGTAGAATCTTTTAGCAGTGCAAATAATCCTGCTTTAGAATCTACATACAATGAACTTTTAAATGCATTAAATGGTTATGATAACCTAAGAGTTGTTAAAAGACCATCGGGTAAGTATCATGTCGTTGTAGTTGAGACTATAATGGAAAAGAGCAAATTTAAGAAATTGTACAAAAAGATTAAATCTCTTCCAAAACACAAGGATGCTTTTTATTTGGCAGCTCCTGAGCTTTTAGCTGAGCAAGATGGACTTAGATCTAATGTTTCTTACGCTCAAGCAGCGAATGTAGCTCAAGAAAGTGTTGTGCAAGAAAGCACTACCCAAGAAAATTTTACACAACCACAACAGCAGTACGAACTAACGGAAACTCTTCAGTCTAGCTCAGAGGATACTGCAAATGAGCAGATGACAGTAGTTGATGAGGATGCAACTCAAACTTCAGCTTCAACTTCAGCCCAATCATTTACTTTAGATGGTATTATAAATGGCGTTTTGATAGACAATCCAAATATAAGAAAAAGAATATATGATTATATAGAAACAGGTAAGGATTTGGATATAGCTCAAAGAGGGTATTATCCAACTTTAGATTTGACTGCGTCTATAGGATTGGATAGAACTAGAGTACATGTAAAAGATAAAAAGTCTAAATGGGAAAAAGGTGTTAATAAAAACGCAGAATTAAGACTTATTCAAAACATATATAATGGCGGAGCGACAGCAAACTATAAAGAACAAGCATCAAGCAGAATGGTTAATGCCTCATATTTGGTATTGCAAACTGCTGATAGAACCTCGCTTAAAACTGTTGATGCTTATTTGAATGTTATAAAAGAGAAAACTTTATTAGATTTGACTTCGGAAAATGTAACAAATCTAGAAGGAATTTACGGTCAGATAAAAGAAAGATCTGATTCAGGTTTTGGTAGAAAATCAGAAAAACAACAAGCAGCTAGTAGATTGACTTTGGCTCAAACAAACTTTGTTGCACAGCAAAATGCTTATGACGATGCACTATCGACTTTTCAAAAACTAACTGGCAAAATGGTAGGTGCAGAGCAATTATCTTATCCAGAATTTTCTTATACTCTACCTAGTGATGTGAAAAGTTTAGAAGATATATCTATGCAGTGTAACCCATCTATAAGAGCACAACAAGCAAACATACTGCTTGCTAAAAACATACTTAAAGGCTCTAATGCAGCATTTTTACCAAAGTTAGACCTAGAGGCTTTCGCAAATATCAAGCAAGTTGATAACTATGTTTATGATGACCAAAGAACTGACAGCTACGGAGCACTGTTGAGACTTAACTATAACCTTATCAACAAAGGTATAGATATGGCAAGTAAAGAAAAGCGTCAAGTTGCTATCCAAAAAGAGCAAGAGATACTTGATGTATTAAAAGATGATTTGCTTGAGAGTTTAAAGTTCTCATGGCAGTCTTATGTGCTTAATGATAAGAAAATGGGATACATAGTAAATCATGCAAAATTTAGTAAAGAAACTTTAGAAGCTTATAAAGAAGAGTTTAATATAGGTAAACGAGAACTTATAAATGTTCTTGATGCTGAAAATGAGTATTTTAATGCGCGTAAAGAAATTGTTTCTGCGAAGAAAGATTTGCTTTATGCAAAATATAGATTGCTAGACAATATGGGGCTTTTAACTGAGAGTTTTAAACCCGGCTTTGGCAAGAAATACATAAAAAATGCTTGCAGTATTAAGCAATAATTTAACTTACATGTATATCAATAATTGGATTGTATAAGTTTGTGATATAGGAGATCAAATGATACAATCCAATTTCAGATGGACACTTTTACTTACTTTTTTTATATGTTTTTTCCCTCTTAATGCGAGGGACTATATATCCAATTCCACGGTTACTAAGATTAGAAAGCTTTATGGAGATCGAGCCTCGTTAAGAGCTAAGGCTTTAAATAAATTGATGATCTCTTTATCAAAAGAGTCTGAGAGAAAAAAAGTTTACAAAGTACAGTCTTTTTTTAACCAGATGACCTATGTTAGAGATATTAAGCTTTGGGGCGTGAAAGATTATTGGCAAACAAGAATGGAGTTTTTAGGTAAAGGTGCAGGAGATTGTGAGGATTATGTTATAGCGAAATATTTTACTTTAAAACAACTTGGAATTCCTACGAAAAAGCTATACTTTACTTATGTTAAGTCTCTCAAATACAATGAGGCTCACATGGTTTTGACTTACTTTAAAACTCCTCGTTCCATACCTTTAGTTTTGGATAGCTTAACAAATACCATAGTACCAGCGACCTCAAGAAAAGATTTGGTGCCTATATACAGCTTTAACGGTGATGCTTTATTTTTAGCAAAGCAGACAGGCTTAGGTCAATCAGTGCCATCTGGAAATAAAAAAAACAGAAAATGGCTTAAGTTAGTAGATAGAATAAAAAGGGAGGGTTTATGACTCTTTTTAAGCAAATAGTGATTATATTATCATTTTTTCAGACCATCATTTTAGCCTCAGTGATGTGGCAAAATTTCAAACAAATAAGCGACTCAGTGCAAACACAGCTAGAAGTTGGAGCTAGACACACTGCAAATTCTTTGGGCTTATCGATGACACCAGCAGCAGCAACTAATGACTTGATAACTATAGAGACTATGATGTCTAGCACATTTGATAGTGGGTATTACGAAAGTATAGTTTTAAAAAACCCAGAGGGAAAAGTTTTGGTTCAAAACAAACAGCCTGTTGTGGTTGCTGATGTTCCTGATTGGTTCATAGGATTGTTTAGTTTACAAGCCCCAGAGGCAAAATCTGAGATAATGGCGGGCTGGAGTCAATTTGGAACCTTACATGTAAAAAACAATATAGGTATGGCATATAGGCAACTTTGGTTTACTTTTAAAGATATATCCTCTACATTTACTATTATCACTTTAATTGCATTTTTGATACTATATTTTAGCTTAAAAGCTATTTTGAAACCTTTGGCGTTAGTTCAAGAACAAGCAGAGGCTATCACTGGGAATGATTTTATATTGCAAGAAAATCTACCAAGAACTAGAGAGTTAAAACATGTTGTTGGAGCTATGAATAGTATGGTTTCAAAAGTAAAAGAGATCTTTGATAAAGAGTCTGAAACGGTTAAAAAATATCACATTTTGTTGTATCAGGATGCTCTAAGTGGACTTTATAATAGGAGATATTTTATTTTAAAAGTTAAAGAGATTTTAGCTAGTAGTGGCGGTGCTTTTGGTTCTATCGTATTTGGAAGATTGACAAATGGAGAAAAGATTAAATCCGAACTAGGCTATAAAAAAACAGAAGAGTTGATGAAAGAAATTTCAAGTTGTTTTAATGAAATAAATCATGAACAAAAAGATATTGTAAACTCAAAGATGGAAGCTGAAGATTATGCATTTTTATTGCCAAATACCCAAAGTGCAGATATTTCTTACATGTATGTTGAAGTTAGTAAAAAATTAGATAAGTTACTGGAGTCTTATGGGCTTGACAATGACAAATATTATTTTAATTTTGGTATGGTTGATTATGATGAAAATTCCGAAATGTCAGATATTTTTTCCAAAGCAGACTTTGCACTTACAACCGCAAAATCAAAGGGCAAATTTGGTGTGCAGATACATGTAAGTAATGATGAAGATGACATCTTAGGAAAAGAGGCATGGAAAGAAGAAATTTTAGATTCTTTAAAGAACAATAGATTTGTATTTGCTATGCAAAAAGTCATCGATGAGGATGAGCAGATTTATCATAGCGAGATATTTTTAAGACTAAAAGATAAAAAAGAACACATAAAAAGTGCGGCTTATTTTATGCCGGTGGTAAATGAGTTAAAATTAAATGACGCTGTGGATAAGTATGTTATCGAAAAAGCCATAAACTTACTTAAAGAAGAAAATAGATTGCAATATCCTTGTGGCATAAATATAGGAAAAGAAATTTTATTGGATTCAGAAACTTATACTTGGTTCAAAAAGCAGTTAAAAAGTCTGCAAAATGACCAAAAAGATAGATTGAGCTTTGAAATATCTAGCAGAAGTAAGGTTTCGACAGATATTTTATCTAGTTTTTCTAAGCTTTTAAGAGGCTATGGTATCGGTTTTGGTCTGGATAATTTTACATTAGATGGAGATGGCTTAAAGGTATTGCAAGATCTAAATCCAGCTTATATAAAAATATCTGCCGTGTCTATTTTGGATTTATTGGACAATAAAGAAGGAGAATCTTCTAAGCAAAGTCTATCTGTTATTACGCAGTCTATGGATATTAAGGTCATTGCTTTTGGCGTAAAAAATCAAGAAGAAAAAGACAAGTTATTGCAGATGGGTATAAAGTATGTTCAAGGTAATTTTATAGAAGAGCCTTATATTTTTAATTAAAAATTGGAGTAAAATATGGATAAATCAGTGGCAAAAGATCCCTTATTAGCGTGTTTGGTAATTTTCACCAAATTACATAACAAACCTTATAGTGCGGAGGCTCTTACTATAGGTCTTCCTGTTGAAAACGGTCTTGACTCTGTTGAGCTTTTTTCTTTGGAGGGTTCTAAGGCTCTTTTCTCAAGAGCAGCAAAAAGGGCAGGATTTGCCTCAACATTAGTAAAAAAAGAATTAAAAGACATCTCTCCTTTGGTTTTGCCATGTATTTTGATACTAAAAGGTCAAAAAGCTTGCATTTTGGATAGTTTTAATGAAGATAAAACAAAAGCAAAGATCATCTATCCAGAGATAGAGCAGGGCGAAAATTGGGTTGACATAGATGTTTTAAAAAGAGAATATTTAGGCTATTGTTTCTTTTTGAAAAAAGAATTTGTTCCAGAGGATAATCATACTCATCTTATAGATAGCGGCAATGGGCATTGGTTTTGGTCAACACTTAAAAGAACTAAAAAGATATATTATGATGTGATTGTGGCATCCATAGTTATCAATATTTTCGTTCTTGCTAGCCCTCTTTTTACGATGAATGTTTACGATAGAGTTGTACCAAATAACGCTACTGAAACGCTTTGGGTTTTGGCTATTGGCGTTGCAGTTGTGTATATTATAGATTTATTTTTAAAGTTTACAAGGTCTTATTTTTTAGAAATTGCGGGAAAAAAATGTGATATTATCATGTCATCTTTGATTTTTGAGCAAGTTATGGATATGAAGATGGAAAACAGACCCCAATCGGTCGGCTCTTTTGCTAGTAATTTAAAGGACTTTGATAGTATTAAAAACTTTTTTACCTCTTCAACTATGGCTGCATTGGTTGATTTGCCTTTTGTTGTTATATTTTTATCTGTGATTTATTTTATAGCGGGATTTTTAGTAATCGTTCCAATGATTATAATGATACTAATTTTAATATATACATTTTTTGTTAAAGAGCCTTTACAAAAAAGTATAGAAAGTACCTATAAGGCTGCGGCTATTAAAAATGGTATTTTGATAGAAAGTTTAAGTGCCATGGAGACCATCAAGACCATGGGTGCTGCTGGTAATGCACAATGGCGCTGGGAAGAGGCAACAGGAGAGATAGCAAATAGAAGTATCAAGTCTAAAATTTTAACTACTTCCATCACAACTGTAACTTCCTTTTTGGTGCAATTAAATACAGTTTTTGTGATCCTTCTAGGAGTTTATCTTATAAAAGATATGGAACTTACTATGGGTGGGCTGATAGCCACTATGATACTCTCTGGAAGAGTCATCGCACCTATGGGACAGGTTGCATCTTTGATATCTAACTATGAGCAAACAAAAACAGCTTATAAACAACTAGACAATATAATGTCTATGCCAGTTGAGCGTCCTGATGGAAAACAATTTGTAAGAAGAAATGTTTTTAAAGGTTCCATTGAGTTTAAAGATGTGTCATTTAAATATCCAAATACTACAAAAGGTGCTTTAGACAGGGTTTCATTTAAGATAAATCCTGGCGAAAAAGTAGCTATCATAGGAAGAAACGGATCTGGAAAAACAACTATAGAGAAGATTATGCTAGGTCTTTTTGAACCAGAAGATGGTGCGGTTTTGATAGATGGGATTGATATAAAGCAGATAGACCCAGCGGACTTGAGAAAAAATATAGGATATGTACCTCAAGATGTTGTTTTGTTTAACGGAACAGTAAAAGAAAATATAATATATAAAGCTCCTTATGTGGATGATGTAACCATTCTTAGAGCATCAAAAATAGCGGGTGTTGATGATTTTATCAATAATCACCCCCTTGGATTTGATTTGCCTGTTGGAGAAAGAGGAGATAATATCTCAGGTGGACAAAAACAAAGTATAGCAGTAGCCCGTGCATTTTTGCTTGATTTTCCTATTATGCTTTTAGATGAGCCAACAAACTTTATGGACAATACAACTGAAGTAAAGTTGGAAAAATCCCTAAAAGAAAACCTAAGAGATAAAACATCAGTTTTGATAACCCACAAAAGTTCACTTTTGAGTCTTGTGGATAGGATTATTGTCGTAGATAATGGACGAGTTGTTTTAGACGGAGGAAAAAATGAAGTATTAGCAAAGCTTGGCAAAACTTCCTCTAGTTCACAAAATAAACCAGCTAGAAGGTAAGCGTATGGATAACAAAAGAAATATACAAGAACCAAAACCAAAAGTTAGCAAAGAGGAAATTTCAAGATCAATAGAAAAGGCAAATAAGCAAACTGAAAGCATAAAACAAAAATTCAAATACGAATATGATGTGGATGACTTGCGTTACATGTCAAGTTTGAGTGAGGCTATTTTAGCAAAGTCGCCATCAGCTTCAAAGTCGATACTTTGGCTAGTGATGATATCTTGTTTTTGGGCTATTTTTTGGGCATCTCAAGCTGAGATAGATGAAAGAACAAGAGCAAATGGGCAGATTATTCCATCCAATCGTGTTCAGATAGTGCAAAACTTAGAGGGCGGAATTGTTTCTGCTATCTTAGTTCGTGAGGGAGATACGGTTAAGCAAGGAGATATTTTAGTTAGAATAGAAAATAAATCTTTTTCAAGCTCTTATGGAGAAAGTAAGTTAAAACTAAACGAACTTAAGGCCAAATATAAGCGTTTAGATGCTGAGGCAAATGATAAGAATTTTGTATTAAATAGCAAGAAATACAAAAACGACAAAGAGATGCTAAAAGCTATGAAGAATGAAAAAAGTTTATATGAGTCAAATAAAGCTCAACTTAACCAGACTTTGCAGATTTTACAAGAGCAATTAAATCAAAAAAAGAGTGATTTAAATGAGCTTACAAGTAGAGTTTCGCAGCTAAAAAGTAGATATAAACTGATGGAAAATGAGCTTGATATAATGCGCCCTCTTGTTAAAAAAGGACTTATTTCGCAGGTTGAATTTTTACAAATGAGGCGACAAGCCACACAGCTAAAAGGCGAGTTGGATTCGGCAAGACTGTCAAGACCTAGAGTAAAATCTGCCATAAACGAAGTTTCTAAAAAACTTAAAGAAACAAAACTAGCCTTTGTCAATAAAGCAAAAACAGAGCTAAACCAAGTAGCATCTGAGATAGATAGGATTAGTGAAACACAAACTAGCTTGGAAGATAGGGTAAGGCGTACAGAGGTTCGTTCACCTGCTAACGGAACCATAAGCCGTTTGATGGTCAATACTGTTTCTGGAGTTATAAAGCCTGGCGAAGATATAGCCGAAGTTGTTCCGCTAGATGATGTTTTGATAGCTGAAGTAAAAGTAAAACCAAAAGATGTTGCATTTTTGCGTATAGGGCTTAAGGCTATGGTAAAGCTGACTGCTTATGATTTTTCTATTTATGGCGGACTTAAAGGAAAGGTTGTAAATATAGGAGCCGATACTATCACTGATAAAAAAGGAAATAGTTACTATCTTGTAAGAATAGAAACTGAAAAAAACCACTTAGGAACAAAAGAAAAACCTTTGCCAATTCGTGCGGGTATGGTTGTTTCAGCTGATATTTTAACAGGCAAGAAAACTGTCCTTGATTATCTATTGAAACCTATCTTAAAGGCAAAGCAAAATGCCTTGAGTGAACGATAGCATTTTAAAAAGGAGTAAATGTGAGAGTTATTTTATGTGCAACTACAGATACTATTTTAAATGATTGGAAAAACAGTTTAAAAGAATTGGGCATCAACGGAAAAGTTGTTGATGACGAAGAGGAATTGATGCAAGAACTTTCTTTGCATGATAGTTCTCAAGCCATAGTTTGCGTAGAAGATAGATGGCTAGGAAAAGACTTTGAAGTTTTGAAAGATTTTATCTTAGCCGTTCAAGAATGGCACCGCAATCTTTCTGTTATGGTATTTTCTCAGCATCCAAACTTTTCTTTAGGTCAGAGCCTTCTTAAACTTGGCGTTAAAGGATACGGCAACGCAAGAATGATGAGTGTTCACTTTCAAGATGCACTAAATTGTGTTAAAAAAGGCGATATTTGGGTTTATCCTGAGTTTGTTCAGATAATGATAAAAACTATGAATGTTTCACAATTAAATCATCAAAGAAACACAGCCTTTCTTGAGATGTTATCTCCTCGTGAAAAAGAGATAGTAGAGCTTATCTATCAAGGCTATAACAATAAACAAATAGCCCAAATGACGAATATTACTCTGCGCACAGTTAAAGCTCATACAACTTCTATCTATGAAAAGTTACATGTAAAAGATAGAGTTGCTTTAGTTTTACTTTTAAAATCTTAAACACCTTTACATGGAAGTATCATTTTGCATACTTACATGTAATATTTTCTCAATCCCCATACAATACAAATCCTACATGTAAATACCTTTTTTTAAAGTGTGTAAATTTAGAACGAAATCGCATTTTTTTATTAAAAATTATATTTTAAATTGTAAAAAAGTTATCTTCAAGTTGAGTTAGGGTATCATATTTAAAATTATTTTACATGTAAGGAGTGGTAAAATGCAAATAGATAAATCTTTAGCAAATGATGCTATTGAGTTGGCGAAAAAATGGCAGATAAGAGCTGATGAGTTGGCTAAGAATTTTGACCAAAAATTCAACAAGCAAATCCAAAAAATGCTAATACATCCTATGGATAAGGTTTTGCTTATAGAGCTAATGGATCAGTGCTTTAGGTCTAGCGATAACAGGCGAGTTGCAAATCAGATAAATTTTTTATTTGACAAATACGGTATGGCTGATTTTTTTAGCGACAGCGAGAGATTTTTGATCTTTATGTTTAGAAATATAGGTTGTTATTTGCCTGATATTTCTGTGCCTTTATTTGTTAGACAAGTAAGAGAAGATACTAAAACTGTCGTTATCAAAGGAGAAGAGGAAATTTTTAACGCCCATCTTCAACAAAGAAAATCAGACGGCGACAGGGTCAATGTAAACCTCATAGGTGAGGTGGTTTTAGGCGAAGAAGAGGCACAAGGTAGGATAGATAAGTACCTTAAACTGCTTGAAAATCCAAATGTTGACTATATAAGTATCAAAATTTCTACTATCTTTTCACAGATAAATCCTTTAGCTTTTGAAGATACGGTCGAAGAGCTAGTTGAGCGACTCTCAAGCATCTATAGACAAGCTAAAAAGTTTGGTTTTACCGACAAAAATGGCAAAAAGCAAAACAAATTTATCAACCTAGATATGGAAGAGTATAGGGATTTGGCTATAACTTATGAGGCATTTGTAAGAACTTTGGACAAAGAAGAGTTTAAAGATTTTTATGCTGGTATAGTTTTACAAGCCTATCTTCCTGATTCTCATTTATGGCAAAAAAAGTTAGTTTCATGGGCCAAAAAAAGAGTTGAAAATGGCGGAAGTCCTGTTAAGATGCGTTTGGTAAAGGGCGCAAATATGGAGATGGAAGAGAGCGAAAGTTCCTTAAGGGATTGGAAACTAGCACCGTATTCAAATAAACTAGATACTGATGCAAACTATAAAGTTATGATAAGTTATGCACTTGAGAGTGAAAATGCCAAAGCAGTTCATGTTGGAAGTGCCTCACACAATCTTTTTGAGTTAGCATACGCCTATACTATTGCGAAGAAAAATGATGTTTTGGATTATTTTGTATTTGAGATGTTAGAGGGCATGAGTGAAAGTGCAAGACTTGCCATTAAAGAGATAAGTGGAAGTGTTTTGCTTTATGCACCAACTGCCTCGGCAGAGCAATTTACAAATGCCATAGCATATCTTGTAAGAAGACTTGATGAAAACACAGGTGTTGAGAATTTTATAAGATATAGTTTTGATTTAAAAGTCGATAGCCAAGAATGGAAAAGCCAAGAGAGCAAGTTTTTAGATGCCATCGAACACGCAGGGGCAAATTTCATAGGTAGTAAGCGAGTCCAAAACCGCCTTACGGAGGATTGGAGTGAGTATAAAGGTGGTAGTTTTTATACGGGTGAATTTAAAAACGAATCTGATACGGATTTTGTAATGGATGCTAACAAAGAGTGGGCAAAACAAATAGTTGCAAAATGGAAAAAAGATAAAGATTTCAAACCAACTCCTATTCCTGTGGTTATCAATGGAAAGGATTTGATAAAGTCCCGCGAGGTGGTTGAAGTCATCGACAAATCCCAACTAAAAGATGGTGTTTTATGTGGTGCTTACACAAAAGCGGACGAAAAAGATCTCAAAAGAGCCGTTGATGTGGCAAAAGAAGATAAAGATGGTTGGAGAAAATTAACTCACAAGCAAAGACACGAGGCACTAAGCAAGGTTGCCAATCTAGTAAGAGCTCGTCGTGGGGACTTAATAGGTGTTGCAGCCGCTGAAGTTGGAAAAGTGTTTACGCAAACTGATGTTGAAGTAAGTGAGGCTGTGGACTTTTTAGAATTTTATCCTCACTCAGTTAGATATTTTGAAAAAGAAGAGCTAGATTTTAAAGGCAAAGGTGTTGGTGTTGTAACTCCTCCTTGGAATTTTCCTATAGCCATACCTCTTGGTGGCATTGCAGCCACACTTGCAAGCGGCAATACTGTTATCATTAAACCAGCATCAGATGCAGTTCTTTGCTCTTATGAGCTTTGTAAATGTTTTTGGGATGCGGGAATAAGTAAAAATACCTTACAATTTGTCCCATGTGCAGGTTCTTTAGCAGGAGAGCATCTTGTATCAAACGAAAAGGTTGATTTTGTTATCTTAACAGGTGGCGAAGATACGGCTTTAAATATGCTCTCATCTCGTCCAAACCTCTTTTTAACGGCTGAAACAGGTGGAAAAGATGCCACCATAGTTACAGCTTTAGCTGATAGAGAACAGGCTATCAAAAATGTTGTAAACTCAGCCTTTAGCAACAGCGGTCAAAAATGTTCGGCAACTTCTTTGCTTGTACTTGAAGACGAGGTTTACAATGATGAGAGTTTTAAGAAAAATCTTGTAGATGCCGCAAAAAGCTTGTCAGTAGGCTCAGTTTGGGACTTTAAAAATGAACTTGGAACTTTGGCAAATAAAGTTAGTGGCAACTTAAAACATGCACTAGAAAATCTTGAAAATAATGAAACTTGGGCTTTGGCACCTGAATATGCAGACGAAAATGAATACATGCTAAAACCAGCCATCAAATGGGGAGTTGAGAAAAATAATTTTTGCCACATGAAAGAACTTTTTGGCCCAGTTTTAAGCGTGATGAAAGCCTCTAGTTTGAAAGATGCTATAGACACTGTCAATATGACAGGATACGGCTTAACTTCGGGAATAGAAAGCTTGGATGCGAGAGAAGTTGATATTTGGAAAGAAAATATCAAGGCTGGAAACTTGTATATCAATCGTGGAACAACAGGGGCGATAGTTCTTCGTCAGCCTTTTGGTGGCGTTGGTAAGTCGGCTATTGGAGCAGGGCGAAAAGTTGGGATATATAACTATGTAACTCAATTTATGGATTTTGAGGAAAAAGCGGCTCCAAAAACCCAAAAAGAATGTTACAGCAAACTTATTCCTATGTTAAAAGAGTGGATAAAAAATACTGAAAATGGGCTTTATGAGCAATTTAGCGAAGATTTTGGAAAGCTTGAATGTGCTTTAAAAAGTTATGCTTATCATTATAAAACAGAATTTGACACTGAGCATGATTATTGCAACATTAGAGGCGAGGACAATATCTTTAGATATATTCCACTTAAAAAAGTAGCTATCAGAGTGCTTGAAGACGATAGTTTATTTGATGTTTTAAGTCGTATATTTGCAGCTAAAGTTAGCAAAGTGGATTTACATGTAAGTATCGATAGCAAAGCAAATTCACATGTAATATCATTTTTATTTGAACATAAAGAGTTGATTTTCTCTAAAAAAGATACTCTCATTAGAGAAAATGACGAGAAGTTTATGAGTTCAGCTAAGAGTGCTGATAGGATAATTTATTCAAATATCGCAAAAGTTCCTGAGTATGTATTCTCACAAGCTGCAAAAGTGCCAACTTTTATAGTTAGACAAAAGCCATTGATGGATGGAAGATTGGAGCTTTTAAACTATTTTGAAGAGCAAAGTGTTAGCCATAGTTTTCACAGATACGGCAACTTGGGCGTTAGGGGCATAGAAGAGAAGTAAAATCATAAAGGATAGGTTTTCGCCTATCCTTTTATTTGTGATTTTCTTAAAAATTCTATTCTTTCTTCAAAGATTGGATGGGTTGAAAAAAAGTTATTTTTTGAACTTTTACCCTCAAGTTGTTTAAAGATATTTATAAGCGGATAAATAGGTAGATTGTGTTTTTTTAGGGTTTGTACTGCTGCCTTATCCGCACTTTTTTCAAATTCTCGTGAATAATTCATAGCTATCATAGTTGCTCCAATGGATGCTACTATACTTGATATATCTCCTATAAAATACGCACTTAAAAACCCAATAATGCTAGTTTTGATGAGATTTTTCATACTGTGTTTTTGTTTTACATGTCCTATCTCATGTCCTAAAACTCCAGCTATGCCGTTATAGTTTTTATCTTTGTCCATTTTTATCAAATCATCTAGCAAGATGATATCTCCCGATGGCAAAGCTAGGGCGTTTGCTTTTAACATATCCGAGCGATAAAAATGCAGTTTTGTGTTTTTTGGTGCTATTTTTTTAAAAGTATTTTGTATGCTTGTTTTGGTTTTTTCATCAAGTTCGCTCGCTTGCAAATACCCATCTTTTAAAAGCTTAAAACTAGACTCTCCTAAGCTGTCATAAGCACTTTGGGGCATAAGATTTGCTATGATATTTGCACTCCAAGAAGTTCCATATTTTACGGTCAAAAATGTTAAAGAAACTATCAAAAATATACTAAATATAGCATATAACATTTTGCTTTCAAGGCGCAAAACAAAGGAGTTTTTAAAGCTTAAAGTATCTTCTTTTTTTAGTATGCAATATCCTCCATTTGGAAGTTCAATGCTCTGAGAGGTATTGGCTATTTTTGGTGATATTTTCAAAGAATGAAAATAAAACACCCAGTCTTTTTGCGGAAAATATACATAATCTTTTTTTACATGTAAGATTAGTTTATGCTTATGGGAGCTTTTTCCATCAAAAAAATCAACCTCTAAAACTCTCATCAAATTCCTATATCAAAGTCAAAAAACTCAGCACTTTCTTCGCCTATGGCCTCTGTTTCTTGGGTGGTTTTACTGATAAAATTATCCAAATCTTCACCCTGAACAAATGTGTGCTCTAGTTTATACTTTAAAGTGCGAATTTTCGTATAAGGATATAAAAGCCCAAGGGATATGATTATAAGAAATAAATTTTTTACATAAAGCCATCCTAAACTTCCACCACTCCACTGGCTTTTTGGCTCAAGCTCGTCAAGCGTAGTGTTATTGTAGATGATATTTGCCATCCACGCATCCCAAAGACCTTTTAAAAACATAGTCAAAAATATAAATAGTATATAAAATATTGGTATTAAAATTACTATCAATGCTACTCCATTTTCTCCAGCAGTAGATGCTGCTATTATGGTTCCATAAACCATAACAAAAGCAAAAAAACCTACGCCTATGTATTTTAGATACATTTTATAAAAAGCAGAAGTCCCAGCATCAAATTCAAACACGCTTTCCCCATAGTAAGTGTTATTTATAATGAGCTTTTTAAACTCTTTCATACTATAAGGCATAGCCAAAGAAAAAGTTATGATATTTAGTATTACATGTAAGAAGAAAAATTTATAGTATTCAAACAAA
>PDWI01006643.1_pt1 | contig 14427 bp, 6 predicted proteins | sample 1430891 | NCBI WGS metagenome assembly PDWI01 (sample SAMN01162508, study PRJNA174530) | Oral metagenome, whole genome shotgun sequencing project. | biome: Marine environment; feature: Marine mammal; material: Swab sample of the gingival sulcus; isolation source: swab sample of gingival sulcus...
CCCATTGGATATTGCTATTAACACATAGTTGTCATCTTTCACGCCAGTAACGATTTCAATCATACGGAACTCAATCTTTTTATACTTTCGGATTTAAGGTTATAACTGACATTTCCCACCACTAAAAAGAGATTTGCCGATTTTATTATCGGTTGATTATAAAGGGGTTATGTAAAATCGTCACAAATTATGAAATTTGTGAATACACAGAAAAAGGATTATTCGACAAAAAAATCACCTTTTTTGAGGGTGTTCGGAGGTAAAGGTGGTAACGTCTAATAGCAATAACATACTGTTATTTAATCACTTATAAAATGCAAACAGATTAAATAAAGGGTGGAAAATGTCGGTTATAAATTAAAAGTTAAAAATTAAAATATATGATGCTGATTTTCAGAGAGCTATTGACTTTTTTAGCGGGCGTGTAAAGCTCTGACTATTAGAGCGTTATACTCCCTGCTTGCCACATGAAATTTTAGAGACAAGGCATGCCTTGTCTCTGAGAATAGTGGTAAATTTTGCCAATCTAATATTTGAACGAACTACCTTGTAGAAATTCGCGTAATAACGATGTTGGAGGTATTTCATCGACTTTATTTTGGTCTATTTCGACAAAATACGACAAAAATTTTAACAATCGTTTAGCTTCCGAATATACATATTCTGTTTCCGGCACTTTTTTCAGCAGTGGTTCTACGTATTTTTTCAAAATTCCAAATTCGTAGAGCAATGCCGAATTGAACATTACGTCGGCTTCTTCTTGATACGGGAAAATATTTTTTTCTTCGCCTCGTCTTACGCTTTGCCAGCGTTTTAGTGTTTCTTCGGGCGAGTAGCCTCGATATTGGTAATCGCGTATTATTCGCCTCAACAAGCGGTTGTCGGTTGTTGGTATGCGATTGTGATAATCGATGCCCAATTGTGTGAGTGCCGAGATATAAATTTTAAACTTAAATTTATTTTCAATATTTTCTGTAAGTTTAGGATTCAAGCCGTGTATGCCTTCTACTATCAAGACTGCGTTTTCTTTCAAAACTACAGGTGCTTTGTCCGGAATTGTTCTTATTCCTTTGCTGAAATCAAATTCAGGCAGTTTGGTTGGTTTGCCGGCTATCAGCGAATTTATGGTGTCGTTAAATAGCTGTAATTCAAGCGCATATAGACTTTCGTAGTCGTAATCGCCATTTTCGTCGCGCGGGGTTTCAGTTCTGTTTACAAAGAAATTGTCCATAGAAACCGACAACGAATTGATACCAAGCACTTTAAGTTGTATTGCCAATCTTTTTGAAAAAGTTGTTTTGCCCGACGACGACGGTCCCGAGATGAGAATTAGTTTTACGTCTTTCTTTTGGCTGATTTGGTCGGCTATTTGCACAACTTTTTTCTCGCTCAGTGCTTCGGCTACTTTAATTAGTTCGCCGGCTCGGTTTTGTTGTACCATTTCGTTTATGCTCCCAACCGTCGAAACTCCAAGTATTTCGCTCCAATCTTTGAACTCTTGAATTATTTCAAAAAGCTGTTGTTGTTCAACCACTTCGCCCAATTCGGTCGGATTTTCAAACAATGGAAGTCGCAACAGCATACCGTTGTAGTATGGAATTAGGTCAAAAACTTTCAAATATCCGGTTTGGGGTACCAAAAAGCCGTAAAAATAGTCAATTTGGTTGTTCAGTTCGTAAATGGACGTAAACAACGTGGGGCGCGAAGCAAATAATCGAGCTTTTTCGGGCAAATTCGATTTGGCAAACAATTCGATTGCCTTTTCGGTGGGTTTAGATTTTCGGATAAACGGAATATCGGCTTTTATTATTTCGCGCATTTTGTCGGCAATAGTCAGCACATCTTCGGTGGCAAGTTTTTCGCCGTTTTCCAACTCGCAGTACAGACCTTTCGAGATTGAATGTTCTATCTTTAAAATTTTATTTGGGAACAGTTCTTTGAACGCTTTTATCAGCACAAACGACAGCGAACGTTGATACATTCGGTAGCCGTCGATGTTCCGAATATCAATAAATTCTATAAATTTTGGCGTAAAAACTGCGTACGAAAGCTCGGCTAATTTGTTGTTTACTCTTGCGCCCAAAATCGGGTACTCGGTTTTTACTTGCAAATCTTCTGCGATTTCGGCAAGTGTAGTTCCTAATTCGTATTTTTTTGTAATATTGTTATTCAAACAAGTTACAGATACTAATCTTTTCATATATTTTTTTATTAATAATTATTCAATAATGTTTTTTCTTTTTATAATAAATTTTCTAGACTTCGTTAAATTAAAAATTAAAAGTTAAAAATTAAAAGTTAAAAGTTAAAAATTAAAAGATAAAAGCTATTACTCTGATTACCAACAAGTTATGTAAAATTCTCTCAAATAGATAATAGGTTGATTATCAATTTGTTACGAAAAAAAAATCCCCTTCAACTACCAACTCCCAACTCACAACTCACAATTCACAATTCCCAACTCTCAATTCTCAATTCTCAATTCTCAATTCTCAACTCTCAATTCTCAATTCTCAATTCTCAATTCTCAACTCTCAATTCTCAACTCTCAATTCTCAACTCTCAATTCTCAATTCTCAACTCTCAATTCTCAATTCTCAATTCTCAAAATAATATTCAACAAATACTGTAATGCGCTGATAAACAGCGCAATACTAATTCCTAAATACAAAGGAGCAAGATAAATTTCGGCTATCGATAAGCCTTTGCGAACAAAAACGCCGGCTGAAATCATAATCAAAATAATCAAAAGTCTTTTGAGTGTAAAAATTTCTTTGAATATATTTTTATTATTCGATTCTCTTATTTTAGATATATTTTTATCATTAAATTTATATAAAATAAATGTGTATTTTAAAATAGCCAACAAAACAGCTATTAGAATTGTTATAAATAATTGATTTTCAGAGAATTTACCGGCCCAACGATACACAATTTTAAATATATTCCATGCTCCAAATCCGAAAATAATTGTAAAAAAATATAATATTCCTTTTGCTTTGTTCATTAGCCTACAACTGTACAATACATTTTTTCGATGTCTAAATATTTGTTAGCCAGCTGTTTTACTCGCTCCGACGAGATGTTGTTTATGCCGTCAATTATTTTTTTTATTTGGTCAAAATCGTACCCAATTCTCAAAATTGTATGAAAAATTTTAGAGTACTTAAAACTTCCGTCGCAACCCGCCAAAATTATTCCCGAAAGATAATTTTTGACATTATTCAATTCCTCGTCCGATACGTTTTCTGTTTGTAATTTTAGCACTTCGTTTTTTATTTCATCAACCACTCGAAATTTATTTTCTTTTTCAACCTCCGACAAAATGTACAACGCGCCGTCGTATTTGTGTAGTTTTGTATCCGAATGAATCGAATACGTGTAACCCTTTTGTTGTCGGATATTTTGCATAAGTCGCGAACCAAAATATCCGCCAAACAGAGTGTTCAAAAATTTCATATCCGAATTGTCCTCGTGCAAAGGCGGAAACAATTTCCAACCTATTGCAATAGCGCTTTGTAAAGCGTCGGGGCGTTCAATTATTGTTTGTTTTGGCGGCATAATCGGAATTTCCAAAAACTTATCTTTGGTGGGCGTACCTTTTCTAAAATCGCCCAAATTTTTATTCAATAAATCTAAAATTTCGTCTTTTTTGTTGGCCGTTACAATAATTTTCAAATTTTCGGCAACGTAATTCTCCTCAAAAAACTCTCTCAAATCGGTTGGCGATAATTTATCGTAATCCTCCGGCACTGCTGCCCAGCCGTAAGGATATTTTTCGCCGTACATTAGTTTATCTATCTCATTTTGAGCTATTGGCATCTCTTCTTCCAACAAAACTATCAAACTTTTTTTATGATTTTTTTGTTTAATAATAAATTCACTTTCCGGAAATGTAGGATATTTCAAAATCTCCGAACACAGTTCGATAACTGTCTGCATATATTTACTGAGCGCAATTATTTTTACTGCCGTAACGTGCATACCCGACATTGTCGAAAACGACACAGCCATATTATCAAAAATATTTGCAATTTCCTTCGAGCTATGATTTTTTGTGCCTTCTATCAACATACTTCTACACATTGCGGCAACCAGCAATTTTTTCTGATTCCAGCTTCCGGCGCTAAAACTAAAAATTATTTCAAAAATATCACTATTATTAGAGTTGATGTAATGGACAGGAATCGAATTATTCAATTTCAAACTCTCAACTTTGGGAATTGTAACGTCCTTAACCAATTTAAAATCGGGTTGTATGCTTCTGTCTATGATTGCCATATCTATTTTTTTTGTAATATTTTTGTATGATTTTCAATTTTTTTATAAAATTTAACAATTATTTGCATAAATGTTTTATAATCAGCTTGTTATAATGCTGAGTGCAACAAATAAAATCAAAAAATCTGTTATAATATATTTCCACAATAGTAAAAATAATATTGAATTAAAAAAAATAGTTATAAAACTTAGCTCAATTTTTTTATTTTTGTAAAAAGATTTTTTTTATGCAAAAGAAGAAAAAAATACGTTTAGGTTGCTCCGATTTCAAAGATATGTTAGAATCGAACGCCTATTATGTTGATAAAAGTTTATTTATTGAAGAAGTTATTGAAAGTAACCACCAAACAATCCTCATACCGCGTCCTCGCCGATTTGGGAAAACGCTAAATTTATCAATGTTGCGTTACTTTTTTGATATTCGAGAACCCGAAAACAAAAAATTATTTACTGACCTCAAAGTTTGGCAATGCGATGACGATATAAAATCCGGACAAGGGAAATATCCGGTTATTTACGTGAGTTTTAAAGATGCAAAAGGCAATACTTGGGAAAAATGTTTTAATCAGATAAGAAATGAGATAGTTAATTTATTCCGAGAACATCGTTGTTTATTGAACGAAGAAACTTTGTATGAAGATGAAATTATTTATTACAAACAAATTCTGAATAAAACGTCTGATGAAATGGATTATGTCGATAGCTTAAGATTTTTGAGTAATTGTCTTTATCGTCATTATAATCAGAAAGTTATAGTTTTAATAGACGAATACGATGCTCCAATACAATCGGGTTACGACAAATATTACGACGATGTCGTAGATTTTATGCGAAGTTTAATGAGTGGAGCTTGCAAAGACAACTCTAACCTCTATAAAGCCGTGATTACAGGTATTTTACGTGTATCAAGAGAGAGTATTTTTAGCGGATTGAATAACATCGGAGTTTTTAGCATAATGAAAAATAAATTTTCCGAAAATTTTGGTTTCAGTGAACAAGAAGTCAAAGAATTTTTGTCATATTTTGCGATTGATGTTCCGTTTGAAAAGGTCGCAAATTGGTATGACGGCTATAAATTTGGAGATTTATCCGGTGTTTATAATCCTTGGTCGGTGATAAAATTTGTATCGAATTGTCAAGAAGAAGGCAAAATTGACTTTGAGGCTCACTGGGTAAACACTAGTTCTAACGATTTGATAAAATCCTTGATAAAAGATAAAAACAACGCTTACATTCGTTCTGACATTTTAAAACTCATAAACGGTGAAACGGTAGAAAAAAATATCGAAGAAAATTTTGTGTTTACCGAACTGAAAGATAATGACCTATTGATTTGGACGCTATTCTTGTTTAGTGGTTATCTAACTACTAATCAGTGTGTTGCAAGAAAGAGATATGAACTAAAAATTCCAAATTACGAAGTAAAAACCATTTTTAAGGACATAATTATAAATTGGTTTAAAGCAAACATAAAAGTCAGAACCGAGTTATTAGAAGAAATGGCAAACTCACTAATAAACAACGACTTAAAAATATTTGAAAAATCATTTAGGGCAATAATGGGCGACACATTCAGTTATTACGACACGGCAAAAAATAACGAATACGTTTTTCACGCCTATCTGCTTGGTTTACTTGCTATTAAAGGTGATGATTACATTTTAAAATCCAATCGTGAAAGCGGAGACGGACGCTATGATATAATGCTAATTCCGAGAGAGTTAAAAGAAAATAACGGGGTTGTGATAGAAATAAAACGAACCGAAAAGCGAAAAGAAAACGAAAAAAACGAAGATTTTAACAAGCGCATAAACGACAAACTTCAAGATGCAAAAAATCAAATCTGTCAAAATAAATATTACCAAGAATTATTGGACTTGGGTTTATCTGAAAAAAATATAGTGAAAGTTGCGATAGTTTTTGCCGGAAAAGAACCGTTTGTGAATAAAATTTGAATTAAAAAAAAATTCGTTAGTTCAAAGATTGTAAGGAGCTTACGAGTTTCTGTTAGATTAGCTTATTCAACGTTAAGTTAATGGTGAATTATAAATTAAAGCTCTGAGAATCAGATAGTTACAGTAGTAATTTCTAATTCTGTAAGATGCTGGTTATCAGGTTGTTACAAAAACGCAACGAACTATTGTTATTATAAATTAAAAAAAGTTTTTATGAAAAAAGTATTATTAGCATTATTTGTTTTTGGCGCTTTTTTGCTGTTTCCAAAAATAAATTTTGCACAAAAAGATTATAACTCTATGTGGACAAAAGTAGATAAAAGTTTAAATAAAGGTTTGCCCAAATCGGCAAAGAAAGATATTGATTTTATTTTTAAAAAAGCCGAAGCTGAGAAAAATTATGAACAGATTTTAAAATGCTACATTTTTTATCTGAAAGCTAGGCAAGAGTACGAACAAAACAGCTTTCAGAGCATTGTGCAGCAAATGGAAAACGATTTGCCTAAAATGCCGTTTCCGCACAATGCAATGTTGCACTCGATGTTGGCTGACCTGTATTGGGAATATTACAACAACAACGAGTGGAAAATATCTGACCGAACCAAAATAAATAATCCGTCGCAAGACATAGAAACGTGGGCAACCGAAGATTTTGTAAATGTCATTATAAAACACTTTTCGATGTCGTTGCAAAATCCTACGCAACTCCAAAAAGTTGATATTGATATTTATTCGGACATAATAAAAAAAGGAACTAAGCCTAAATTTTTACGACCAACTTTATATGATTTTTTAGTTACAAAAGCGATAGATTTTTATAAAAATAAAAAAATAACGCTCACAAAACCGGCTGATTATTTTCAAATAAAAGAAGATTTTTATTTTGCTTCGGCTTCGGAATTTGCAAACACCAAAATCGATAGCAAAGATACTCTGTCTTTGCATTACAACGGTATGAAACTCTTGCAAGAATGGTTAAAATTCAGGCTGTCCGAAAAAACAAAAATTGCGGCTTTGATTGAGGCTGATTTGTACCGATTAGATTTTGTTAAAACATTTTCGGTCAATAACAATATGGAAAAACTTTATTTTGACGCTCTCAAAATAATGGAAAAAGAGTATTCGCAAAATACTTATAATCAGTATGTTAAGCTCGAAATAGCAGACTTCTATAAAAATAACGCATCAAAATATTCGTTTGACGACAAAATTACTCACAAGTATAAAAATTACTATCAATTGGCCATTGATATTTATACAAAATTAGCCAAAAATGATAAAAATGATAAGTTAGTAAAAGCCAAAGCTCAAAATTCGATAATCGAAATTAAGCAAAAACACATGAGCTTCAAGAGTGAAGATGTTGTGCTGAAAAACACAGCTTTTCCTATAAGATTATCGTATGTAAATATCAAAAAAGTATATGTTGAAGTGCGACTAATGGATTATAAAAAGTATGAAAATCTATCAGATGAATATGATTTTGACGATTTAGTCCAAGAGATTCGTAAATCGAATAATCTAATAAAAAATTATAACTTCGATTTGGACGGAAGCGAAGATTTTCAACGGCACTCAACCGAATTGTTGGTAGATGGCTTAATTACAGGTGGTTATGTGATTTTATTGAGTACCGACCCAAATTTTTCTAACAAAGAATCAATTATTTGCCAAAAATTTATACAAGTTTCAAATTTGGCTATGGTTTTGGGCGGAGAAAATAACAAAAAATATGAGCATTTTATTTTAGACCGAAAAAACGGAACCCCGATACCTAACGCAAAAGTCAAAATTTATAAAACGGAGTATAATTACAAACAGATAGAATACGTCGATAAATTGGTAGGCACATACACAACCGACAAAAATGGATATTTTTTGCAAAAAAAATCGGATAAGGTACGCTTTTTATCTCAAAAATATTTAATTTTTTCGGACAACGATTTTTTGTACTGCCAAAAAGTTACGTATCCGAACACTTCAAAAGAACGAAAGCAAGTTAATACAAAAATCTTTACCGACAGAAAAATATATCGTCCCGGACAAATAGTTTATTACAAGGGGATTGTTTTGGAAAAAGACCAAAAAGGAAGTGAAATTTTGCGTAATTACAACGATGAAATTATCTTTTATGATGCTAATTATCAGAAGATTACGAGCAGTAAATTTGTAACAAACGAATACGGCACTTTTAGTGGTTCGTTTACAATTCCGAAAGGAATATTGAACGGCAAAATGACCTTAGAAACTGACAAAGGCAGCATCACTATAAGTGTGGAGGAATATAAAATTCCAAAATTTGAGGTTGAAATAAATCCTGTAACTGAGCAATATTTGGTGAACGATACCGTGAAAATTACGGGTTTTGCTCAAAATTATTCGGGCGTAAAACTCAACGATGCTACGGTTGAATACAAAATTACGCGCCAAGATAGGTGGATTTGCTATTGGGAGTACTCCGACAACAAGGTTTTTTTGGCTGATGGTAAAATTTCGACAAACGAAAACGGCGAATTTGAGATAAAATTTAAAGCTGCTCCAAATCTGCAATTTGGGCGTTTGCCAAATTTGGCTTTTTCATACAATATCGACGTGGCCGTAACGGACATAAACGGCGAAACTCACAGCGCCAACAAAACGGTTACAATCGGCTACAATGCGTTGTTGGTAAGTTCTACTTTGAAAGAAAGGGTGGACTTGGCCGACATTAAAAATAGTAACGATTTTTTTGATATAAACACGACTACGCTGGACGGGTTGCCGGTTGATGTGAACGGAAAATTGGAGATTTATTCGTTGGAAATGCCTAAAAATTCTTACGTCAAAAGAATTTGGGAAAAGCCGGATAACCAAATTTACTCAAAAAACGAATGGCTACAAAAAATGGGGGCTGTCGAATACGAAAACGAAACTGATTTTGAAACTTGGAAAGAAAAGGCGGTTGTTTGGCAACAAAAGTTTGACACAAAAATTAGTCGAAAAGTAAAATACTCGAATTTGGCTAAACTGAAACAGGGTGTTTACAAATTTAAAATTTTGACGCAAGATATTTTTGGAAACAAAATTGAAAAAGAAGAGTTTTTTGTTGTGTATTCTACTGATAGTAAGCAACTTCCGTACAAAACAAACAGGTGGATTGTGAATGTTAAAACGAATTGTAAACCGGCTGAAACTGCTAAAATTTTGATAGGTTCCACCGACCAAACTGTTGTTTTTTATAAAGTGCGCAAAGGTGCTGAAATTTTTGAAACCAAAATGCTAAAACTTAATGGAAATCAAAAACTTATTGAAATTCCGGTAACAGAAGATATGCGAGGAGGTTTTAACGTTGCGTTCATTTGGATTGCACAAAATCGGATTCATCAAACAAACGTTAATGTAAGCGTGCCGTATTCTGACAAAGAATTGGACGTAGAATTTGTTAGTTTTAGAAATAAATTGCAACCCGGCGAAAAAGATGAATGGAAAATTATCATAAAAAACAAAGAAAGTAATGAAAAAGTAACGGCAGAGCTTTTGGCCGGTATGTACGATGCTTCGCTTGATGCCTTTATTGATGGTCGTTGGAGCTTTTCGCCATTTATGTATAATTATTCGTATTTCAAATGGAAATATTCGGATTTTTCGGCGAATAATTCGGATAATGAAAATTTTATTTATAAAAAATATATAAGTTTTGAAACTCCATACCATAAAAAATTTGATTGGTTTGGATTTCATTATTCAGGATTTTATGGACGTGAAAAACGTATTGGCTATGCGGTTACTTCTGTTGGTGCAGAGGCTGAAGACGGTGTATATGAATACTACGAAGAGGAAGTATATGCAGAAGATGATGCTGGAGTTCAAGATAAAGAAAATGGCGGAGAATTACCACCGCCACCGCCTCCGTCTCCATTATCAAAAGGTAGCTCGGATAAAGTTCAGATACGAAAAAATTTTAATGAAACTGTATTTTTCTATCCGAATTTGGAGACCAACAAAGATGGTGAAGCAACCATTTCGTTTACGATTCCCGAATCGCTTACAAGGTGGAAATTTCAAGGATTTGCTCACACCCAAAACCTCGAATACACGATATTTGAAAAGGAAATTGTTACTCAAAAACCGCTTATGGTTGTGCCGAATGCGCCTCGTTTTTACCGACAAGGCGACACAATGACTTTTGCGTCAAAAGTTTCCAATTTGTCCGACGGAGATTTGACCGGAACTGTTACTTTGGAGTTTTTCGACGAGTTGTCCGGCAAAAAGGTTGATATTTTTGCAAAATCGGTAAATTCGGCTCAAAATTTTGAAGTGAAAAAAGAGCAAAGTTCTGTTGTCAGTTGGCAAATTATTATTCCTGATGACGTGCAAATGCTTAGTTATCAGATAATTGCAAAATCGGGGAATTTCTCCGACGGCGAACGCAAAGCCTTGCCGGTATTGTCGAACAGAATTTTGGTTACCGAATCGTTGCCGTTGCCTATCAGGGCAAAACAAACCAAAACTTTTGAGTTTAAAAAACTTATAGAATCGGCAAATTCTTCAACAATAAAAACGGATAAATTGACCGTAGAATTTACGTCAAAGCCGGCTTGGTACGCGGTTCAGGCTTTACCTTATTTGATTGAATATCCTTACGAATGTGCCGAGCAAACTTTTTCGAGATATTATGCCAACACGCTGGCTTCGTACATAGCCAATTCGTCGCCGCGCATAAAGGCTGTTTTCGATACTTGGCGCAATTATCAGCCCGAAGCATTGCTTTCAAATTTGGAAAAAAATCAAGATTTGAAACAAATTTTGTTGGAAGAAACGCCGTGGGTATTGCAGGCAAAAAGCGAAAGTCAAAGAAAACGAAACATCGGATTGTTGTTCGATTTGAACCGAATGGCTTACGAAAAAAACAAGGCTGTCAAAAAATTGCAACGCGAACAGACTGTCAATGGCGGTTGGGCTTGGTTCAAGGGAATGCCCGAAAATCGTTATATCACACAGTATATTGCCGAAGGAATTGGACATTTGCGACATTTGAACGTACTTTCGGCAGATGACGAAATTTTGCAAATGGGCAAAAAAGCGGTAGCTTTTTGCGACCGAGAAATGTATGAAAATTATTTGAAAATTTTAGAATCTTATAAAAAATCGGAACTGAATAGCTACAGAGTTTCCGCAATTAACATACATTATTTATATATGCGTAGTTTTTATTCGGAAGTTAAATTGAATAAAAAATACGAGGTTGCTTACAATTTCTTTTATGATAAAATAAAAAAAGAATGGACTACGTATTCTATTTATAATCAGGCACTTATGTCGATAATTTTTTACAGAAATAATGACGTTTCGGTGGCAATGGATATGATAAAATCGTTCAAAGAAAGAGCTATTTCGGACAAAGAACTCGGAATGTATTGGAAAGAAAGCGCGGGATATTATTGGTATCAAAATCCTATTCAGACGCAAACGGTTATGATTGAGGTATTTAACGAGGTTGCAAAAGAGAACAAAATTACAGACGAACTGAAAATTTGGTTGTTAAAAAACAAACAAACAAACGATTGGAAAACGACCACCACAACCTCGCAAGCGATATATGCTTTGTTGCTCACGGGCGGTGTCGATTTGTTGGCAAACAGCGAAATTGTGCCGGTTCAGTTGGGCGATAAGGTTATCAATCCTGCTCAAAATTCCGACATTGAAACCGAAGCCGGAACGGGTTATTACAAAGTTACTTTTGAGGGCGACGAAGTGAAACCGGAGTGGGGAAAAGTAAAAGTTAAAAATTCAAACAATATTGTGGCTTGGGGCGCGGTTTATTGGCAATATTTTGAAAATATTGATAAAATAACTGCTCACGAAACACCTTTGAAATTGCACAAGGAACTTTACAAAGAAACGATGAGCCAAAACGGAGCAAAATTGAATTTGATAAAAGATGATACGAAGCTGAACATTGGCGACAAAGTGATAGTGCGCATTGAGCTTCGTGTTGATAGAAATATGGAGTACGTCCACATGAAAGATATGCGAGCTGCCGGTTTTGAACCGATTAACGTCTTTTCGCGTTACAAATGGCAAGGTGGATTGGGATATTACGAAACCACCAAAGATGCTTCGACTAATTTCTTTATCGACTATTTGCCCAAAGGAACTTACGTTTTTGAGTATCCGTTGCGAGTTACAACCGCCGGTTCTTTTTCAAACGGCATAACAACTATTCAATGTATGTACGCTCCCGAATTTAGAAGTCATAGCAAGGGACAACGAATTAAAATAAATTAAACGTAGGGGCGAATTGCAATTCGCCCGTTAAAATAAATTAAAATTCATAATAGAGACAAGGGTCGCCTTGTCTCTAAAATTTTGAATACGCCTAATGACAGGTAGTTGGGTTTTGTAATAGATATGCTCTTCGGATTTTGGGTGATAATTAATATAAAATTACTTACAATTAGGTATTGGCAGTAAAAAAATATTATCTTTTATTTGCAAAAAAATTAGAAAACAATATTTCGTTATTTTTTTTATTATAATAAATTGATAATCAAGGAGTTATAAAATGTGAAAACTCATAATTATTTGATAATCAGAGATATAATTTAAAATTACAAATCAAGAGGCTTACAGAGTTTTCAAACTAACGAAATATCTAACAAAAGTACAGATTTTTTATGCAGATATTAAAGGATTTATTCGACATATTACTATCAACAGCCGAAAATGCTTTTTTACAGGTCGGTGTTTTTGTGGGGGCTGTTTTGTTATTGTTTGGTTTTATAAACTACAAGCGACAAGGCAAATTTGTAGAAGCATTGGAAAACAAAAAGCGTTGGCAACCTTTTTTCGGTTCACTTTTGGGTTTGAGCCCGGGTTGTGGTGGTGCTATTTTTGTAATGCCTTTGTATTTGAAAAAAACTGTTAGTTTTGGAACCGTTATAGCCACGCTTATTGCAACAATGGGCGATTCGGCGTTTGTTTTGATGTCCACCCACCCAAAGGAATATTTGGTCGTTTCGGTTGTTAGCTTGATTGTGGCAATAATTACCGGCTACTTGGTCGATAAATTGAAGTTAGACAAAGGGTTCAAACGGCGTCAAAAAGAGCTGGTTGCCAAAATGGAACCTCTCAAAGAAAAGCATCAAGAATTAGAAAAAGAACTGGTAGAAGCCGGTATCCACAAGGAAAAAATGCAACACATAGCTCACGAAGAAGGGGATATTGTTGATGTATTTTTTCATCATCAAGGACAAGAATTGCAAGAAAAATATTGGGCAAATGTTTTTTCGCACACCTACGCTTATAAAATTTTCTGGGCTTTGGTTGTTGTGGGGCTTGTTTTGGGAATGGCTTTGCTTTTTCAGGTCGATGTAAACGTCAATTTTGGCATTCCGCACATCGGTACGATTATCGGGATTATCGGAACTGTTTTTTCGATGTCTTATATGTTCATAAACAAAAAAGTGATAAAAAATGATTGTTACATCGAAGAAGAACATAAGATTTTTTCGCTAAAAGAAACTCTCATTCACAGTGCCGAAGATACTGCTTTTGTAAACACTTGGGTTTTTGTGGCTTATCTTATTTATGAAATAATTGTTTATTCGCTTGGGGGCGAAGACGTAGTGCGGGAGTGGATGACTTCAACCGGCATCGCAACCGTTTTTATCGGCGCTTTGATTGGGCTAATTCCGGGTTGCGGACCTCAAATAATTTTCGTTTCGCTTTACGCCAAAGGCATGATTCCGTTTGCGGCACTGCTAACTAACGCTATTTCGCAAGACGGCGACGCACTTTTCCCGCTTTTGGCAATCGATAAAAAATCGTCTCTTATCGCAACGCTAATCACAACCATTCCGGCGCTGATTGTTGGGGTTACATTATATTTATTGGTAAATACGCAATTTTTATTTTAACAAAAATAACGTAACGTGCTGATAATCAAATGTTTATGCAACAGTAAATATTCACAGAAACTTTATATAATTAGCTGATTATCAGCGAGATATAGGCGCGATGTTACTGCGTTTTTACGCCGACATTTCCCACCCTAAAAAGAGATTAGGAAATTTTATTATAAAAGAGTGGTAAATGTCGGTTTACGGTTTTGGCCGTTCTCAATTCTCAATTCTCAACTCTCAATTACTATCGTGAGGGCTTCGCCGTTCTCAATTCTCAATTCTCAACTCTCAATTACTATCGTGAGGGC
>PDWI01006993.1_pt1 | contig 14427 bp, 14 predicted proteins | sample 1430891 | NCBI WGS metagenome assembly PDWI01 (sample SAMN01162508, study PRJNA174530) | Oral metagenome, whole genome shotgun sequencing project. | biome: Marine environment; feature: Marine mammal; material: Swab sample of the gingival sulcus; isolation source: swab sample of gingival sulcus...
GAATTTTGAGGAACGCAAATTTGACCCTCAAGAGCTCGGTAAGGTTATAGGGGTGTTTGGTCTTGATTTTGGTTACACGAATGACCCAACAGCCTTTTTCGTGGGGTCCTACGACAAGGCTCATGCCACGCTTTATGTGTATGACGAGATATACAAGACTCGCATGCTCAACAAAGATATCTACCAAGCCATTGAGGATTTAGGCTATCGCAAAGAGAGGATAGTTGCTGATTCGGCAGAGCCTAAGTCGATAGACGAACTCAAGGGACTAGGGCTATCGAGGATACGAGGTGCTCGAAAGGGCAAAGACTCTATCCGGAATGGAATAGCATTTATTCAGGGTCTCAAGTTGGTCGTGCACCCTCGATGCGTCAACTTTCTTACGGAGGTCAGTACCTACACTTGGAAGGTTGATAGACATGGTAAGACTTTGAATGAGCCAGTCGATGACATGAACCATCTGCTCGACGCCATGCGCTATGCAATGGAAGAGCATATCAGCAACAAGGAATGGAAGTATTAGGAGCGAACATGAACCAACTAGAGCACAACGAACAAGTGGCACTCATGCAATGGACTATTAAGGCTAAGGGTAAATATCCGGAGCTTTTGTTGCATGCGATACCTAATGGCGGCAGACGAGATGCCATTACAGGACGGAAGCTGAAAGAGGAAGGCGTAAAGGCAGGTGTGCCTGACCTATCCTTGCCAGTTGCTCGGGGTGGCTATCATGGGCTCTACATCGAGATGAAGAGCGTAAATGGTCGGATAAACCCTCGGCAAGCTCGTTGGCTTGAGCTGCTCGATAAGCAGGGCTACCTAACTGAAGTATGTAGAAGCTCGATGGAAGCTATAGGTGTGCTGATGGCGTACCTTGATGGTCTAAGAATGAGAGAGGAATAACATGGCTGATAAAAAGAAGGCATTAGATGCGAAAGAAGTACGTGAGATTATCAAGAATGGAGCTATTGATAGCCATAAGAGCCAAGCTCGAGTAGGGCTTAGGTACTACAATGGTCACCACGACATCGAGTCACTTCGTCTGTTTTATTATGACGAAGATGGCAATCCTATCGAGGATAAGCACCGCTCGAACATCAAGATCTCGCACCCATTCTTTAGAGAGCTTGCAGACCAAGAGGTACAGTACTTGCTCTCAGGCACTAAGACCATCGTAAAGAGCGAAGACCAAGAGGTGCAGGCAGTTTTGGATAGATGCCTAAACAAGAATGATGAGTTCATGAGTGAGCTTGCAAGGGTCGTGACTGGTGCGGTGGTTAAGGGGTGCGAGTACATGCATCTCTATATTGGAGCTGATGAGAAGATACACTTCCAGCAAGCTAATAGCTTAGGTGTATACGAGGTTAGTGCCAAGCACGCTAGTGATGGGCAAGCTCATATTATCTATTCGTATACTGACGAGGTGCGAGACAAGGACGGTATGCTCAAGAGTATCGCTAGGGCACAAGACTGGACTGCTGATAGTGTTACATACTATGTCGGCGAAAAGGCTGATAAGCTTGAGCTGGACGAGGATATGGCAGTCAACCCAGAGCCTCATGTCTTGTATCGCGCTAATGACGAGTTTAGGGGCGAGAGTCTTGGAGGTATTCCGTTCATTCGGCTCGACTACAACGACGAGCGAAAGAGTGGACTTGCTTCAATCAAGCTTCTTATAGACGACTACGACTTAATGTCATGTGGGCTTTCGAATAACATTCAAGACAGTGCTGAGACCTACTGGTGCGTCACTGGCTTCGAGGGTGAGCTTAATGAGCTTATCCACAACATAAAGATGAAACATGTGGTTAATCCTCCTGAAGGGGGCACCGTAAAGCAAGAAGTGATTAGCATTCCAACTGAGGCACGTTCAGCAAAGATGACCTTTGACGAGAGGAACATTTATCGCTTTGGTATGGGCTTTAATGCTGAGACTGTTGGCGGTGGTGCATTGACTGCCACTGAGATTAAGAGCAGGTACAGTCTTCTCGATATGAAGACGAATAAGCTCGAGATGCAGCTAAGACCGTTCATCGCCAAGATCGTTGAGTTTGTAGCTTCTTGGTTGAGGAAGCAGGGACTTGAGCTACCTCCAGTCGAGGAACTTGAGATTTCGTTTACTCGAAGCATGATAGTTAATGAGGCTGACCGAGCTCAAACCGAGAAGGTTGAAGCCGAGAAGGTTGGTGCTGAGGTCAATATGCTGATGGGGCTTATCCCTGTGCTTGGAGCTGAGGTGGTGATACCTGAGATATGCAAGAAGGTAGGACTCAGCTATGACGAGGTTAAGGATATGCTACCAGCTCTTGAAGGCACAGGAGACGACCTTGCATGACACGAGAGGAAAAGGAAGTACTCAAGGAACAGCTAGAACAAGAACGGAAGGGGTTACATACTCTGGACGTTCTTTTTTTAGGCGCTCGTAGAGACCTTGAGAAAGCTATCAAGGCACTTGAGACCAAGATAGACAAGGACAAGGCATACTCCTTTGCGTTCTTACTCAAACAGAAACGTGAGCTCATGGTCGAGATAGACGAGATACTCGATAACCTCCATCAAAAGAACTACGAAATCGTTGCGAGCATGATAGAGGCATCGTACTTTGAGGGGTTCTTTGGAGCTAACTATTCGCTAGGTAAGCAAGGACTAGACTTTGCATTCCAAATTGAGCCTGAGGCTATGGCGACTGCCATCGAGACAGAGTCGATGCTTACAGCACCACTGTATGACACCTTAGGTAAGCAGGTAGGTGCAGTGTCGGAAGCAGTCAGTAATGTGGCGATGGCAGCAATGACCAATCCTAATATGATGACTTCGCTTTCGCAGACTGCGACTAGCCAAGTGTCTGTTGCTTGGAATAAGGCAAAGTTGATAGCTACGACAGAGGGGCATAGAACTTACGAGAAGGCAGTCAGTGACTTGCAGGAGCAAGCTTTGCCGGTAGCTAAAGCCCAAGAAACAACTATCGTCAAGCAATGGGATAGTAGGCTTGATTCTAAGACTCGATACGAACATCAGTTGCTTGATGGTCAAGTACGAGAGCTAGGTGAACCATTCGAGGTCGAGGGCTACAAGACAATGAGACCTGGTGGGTTCAGAGTTGCTAGTCTTGATATTCGATGTCGATGTGTTCAGCGCTCTAGGCTTAAGTCTGATGACCCATGGAATGAGGGGGCTGGTAGGACGAAGATGGTCGAAAAAGGTGGCAAGCTTGTTTCGGTAAATTTTAAGGATTTTGAAAGCTATACTAATTTTAAAAGATGGTATTGGAAGAATAATGAGATAGGGAACTTTGCATATCTTGGTAAAAAGAATATTAGTTTTGTTGATGGAATGGACCTTAAAACTGTTAACAAAGTAAAAAGACTAATCCGGAAGCGTAGTAAGCAACTTACAAGAATGACTCCAGCAGAGCTTGCTGAGGAATTTACAGGCATTAAGAAGACTATTGGGCGACAGGTGGCTCTAGCTCAAAAGCAATATGCAAGCATGATGTCAATAGAGAGAGAAGTCTTTAGTTCTTTCGGTGACAAGCTAACAGCTAATGAACTTAAGGAATTAAGCGAGGGGTGCCTTACCGTAACAGATGAAGGGTTGAAAAAGCTTGCTCAATTACAACAAGACTGTGGGGCTGATCGTGAATTAAGAAAAATGTTTACAGGTCGCAGTCGTTTTGTTGTTGATGGTGATGGGGTCGATAGTGCATATTCTATCATAAATGACAAAATGCGTGAAATCCATAGACTAAGTATTTCAGACCCTGTAGAGCGAGCAAGAACAGTTCACAGAATGCTTTCAGAGCTACCTCGGGAGGCTCGACAAGCCTATGAAAGCCTTGGAATATTGTCGAGGCAAAGCGTTATCAATACCGACTTGAAGGTCTTAAGAATGGAAGGTTTAAGCTTCTTTGAGTATGGGCTAAAAATAGACCCTATACTCTTTGCCGAAGGTCTTGACGAGGGAAATATTTTTGATGTTGCTGAAGCATTAAGGAAATATGTTGGGGCAACAATAGAACCTAGTGGCTCGTTTATTTCAACTAGTGTCTTGCATGATGTTAATAAGTTTGTAGAGCGAGAAATTGAAACCGTAATTAGAGTTCCTAAAGGTGCAAGAGGGGTTATGACAAGCAATTGGAAGGAGAGTGAGTTGGTACTTTCTCCAGACACAAGGCGTCGAGTGACTGATGTAAAGGTAGTCAAAGAGCGCTTGAATGATGGGAGTATGAGGTGTAAAATAAGACTAGAAATGGAGGTCTATTAGTGGAAAGAGAATTGTCATACTCTGAAAGAACTTTCCCCTTAACCGATGAGGGGCGGCAAGAGGTGATAGACTTACTCGAGAGTCTTCCAGACTTTATTAAAGAGGACTGCCTTGCACGTTGGGATGAGCCATTTTGGAAGTTTCATGTAAACTGGCGAACTCTCATTAGAAAGAAGTATGGCTTGAAGCGAAGTGCATCGTTAACTCCAGAAGCTTCTCGTGAAGCTCAAGTGATAATCAAGGTTGGAAGGCGTCTCGTTGAGCTCTTCAGGGAGGTTCCTATGAGCGACAGAAAAGACCTACCAGAGCGTATAGTTAGGTTAGGTACAGGCTTCCAGAAGTCATATTGGTATTAGTAACATGTGATTTTTTCACATTGAGATTGTATACAAAAACTAAGCCACCCATTGCGGTGGTTTTTTTATGCGAAATTGAGACTAAGGCGCAAGCTTTGGTCTTTTTTTATACCCGAGTGGCACACGTTACGTGCTAAACAAAACAAAGTCGCTCAAGTTGCGAGCGTAGAGGAGACAAACATGACTTTAGAAGATTTCTTGAAGTCCAAGGGCATAGAAGACGTGGGTTCATTCGTTGCTGATATGAAGGCTAATCGCCTTTACATATCGAGCGAGGAGAACATGGACGAGCGTTATCCAAAGCTCAAGGCTCAAAAGGCTGAAGTAGACAAGAGTATTGAGGCTCTTACTGCACAAGTGGCAGAGCTCAACGCTAAGGTGGAGGGCTACACTCAAGCAGAAGAGACCTACAAGACGCAGATAGCTGAAAAGGACGGAGCTTTTAGCAAGTACAAGCTTGAGGCTATCGCTAAGCAGGAGCTTTTGAAGGCTGGTGCTAAGGACTTGGACTACTTGATGTATAAGCTTGGCGACAAGCTGGAGCTTACCGAGGACGGAAGTCTAAAGGACTGGGACACCACTCTTGGGACTCTCAAGACTGACTACGGACATGTGTTTGCTGGCAAGGAAAAGATAGAGGCTAAGTCGCTTCCAAGGGGGTCGGAAGAGGCTGGTAAGACCGACTATAGCTCCATGAGCTATAAGGAACGTCTCTCGCTCTATGAGAAAGACCCTAAGGCTTTTGGAGAAGCCGCAAAGTAATAAAGGAGTAAAATATGTTGGACAATATGATTGTACCGGAGATTATGCGACCAATGGTTAATGCTACCATCGGTAAGATGTTGGGAGTTAGTCGTTATGCTAAGGTAGATGACACTCTCGTAGGTCAGCCAGGTGATTCGGTTACTATCCCTACTTGGGAGTACATTGGTATGGCAGGCGAGGTTGCTGAGGGCGAAGCTGCACCGGAAGCCACCTTGAAGGCATCTACTAAGAAGATAAAGATTAAGACCGCAGCAAAGACTGTGATGGTCACTGACGAAATGAGAAAGGTTGCATATGGAGACCCTCTTGGTCAGGTGGAGCGTCAGCTTGCGCTCTCAATTTTTGAGAAGGTCGAGAGTGACTGCATGGACGAGTTCTATACTGCTACTCGTAAGGTTGGCGATGGTGCTGAGGCTATCAGTTTTAAGGGTCTCGTAAAGGCAGCTACTGCCATTCGAGGTAAGGGCGATAAGGTACTCTTTATCAACCCTGCACAGGAAGCAGACCTCTTGAGCGACGATAAGTTCCTTGAAAGTGACCGCTTGGCTGGTCAGGTACTCGTAAATGGAGCTATCGGTCGTGCAGCAGGTGCACAGGTGGTTATATCCGACCTTGTACGCTTGGTCGAGGTAGAAAAGAATGACAGTGGTGATGTAGAGATCACTGCGGATAACCTTGTTGAGAATCAGGCTAAGTGTGCTGAGGCTCTTAAGGTTGGTGATAAGGTAAAGGCTTTGGCTAAGGGCAAGTCCTATTATCTTAATCCAATTATTCGCATCGCTAACTCAACCGATAACGAGGTGGAGACTGGTGAGCCTGCACTTACCATCTTGCTTAAGGAAGAGACTGAAATTGAGGTAGACCGAACTGGTAAGAAGCGAATCTCCGAAGTAACCGCAACTAAGTACTACGGAGTAGGTCTCACTAACGACTCTAAGGTAGTTTTGGCTAAGTTTAAGGCGTAGCTATGATACCATTGGCTAAATTGAGCAAAGAGCTTAGGGATAAGTTCTCGGACGAGGAGCTTAGAGACCAGCTTGATGCCCTCGAGTTTACGATTAGGGCTTGTACGCGAAACAAGTTCCATATTCGTGGTAAAGACTTCGAGGGTACTTCAACTGGTGGCAAGAGCCTTTTGACGAGCTCGGCTAGGGTGAAGGTAGGAGATCGCGTAGAGCTGGTTGACGAGTTTAATCAGCCAGTTCTTGCGTTCGTTGAAGCCATATCACCCTTGGCTGTGGTGTTCGACAAGACGCTTCCTGAGGGCAAGCTGAAGTGCTATCCAGTGGCATATCCACCAGATGTGGTTACTGGTGTAGCAAAGATGGTTGCCTATCAAGCTCTACGAGACGCTAAGCTTGGCATTAAGTCTGAGACAGTGGGTCGGCATTCAGTGTCCTTTGGTGTGGACAGCTCCATTGAGGGCTTAGCTGGTTATCCAGCAGAGCTTACAGGGTTCTTGGCACACTATCGGAGGGCTAGGACATGACGAGTGTCATTGCTGACTTGCAGTCTATCACCGTATGGCGTGCTCAATTCGTTGATACAGATTTGGGGGCTAAAAAGGTCTTCCAAAAGCACCTTGAAGTTGAAGGTGAGATACAACCTCAGTCGGTCTCAAGGGCTGACGAAGCTGGTCGTAACATCTACACAGCTAATAAGGTGCTTTTTGTGTTTGACGATAAGGTCGACATACAGGTTGAGGACTATATCACTGCGGAAGACGAGAAGCGTGTGCTGAAGGTGCTTGAGGTCAATCGCTATCGAGGGTACCACCTCGAGGTTGATTTGGTTGAGCTACCTCCGGAAGTCGTCATGGGGGAATAATGGATAAGGTTGAGAAGCTTTTTGAAGATGCTAAGAGGGCTGGATTACATCGAGTAGGTAACTACGGAGTGGATAGCCTTGCAAGGATAACGAATGTTCGAACTGGTCGACTTATCTCGTCATTGAGCTATGCGACCAAAGATGGACGCTTTCGATATCTTACAGTTCAGGCATCGGAGAAAGGCGACGAAGTGAGACCCTTGCGAGCTCGAGGTGAGGACTTGGTCATAGGTACACGAGTGCCTTATGCACTTGAGTTCTACCAGACTTACAAGTGGGGCGAGCTTCGTAATCTCTTGGATAACAAGTTCCCGCAAGACATGCCTCGAATCTTTGCTGAGACATTCGTCAAGGCAGCTCGAGGGGGCATATTGGAGGTGTTGAATGAAGCATTTAAGCAAAACGCTCATCATTGAAAAATGGATAGTAGCAGAGCTCCGAAAGTTAGGGGGTAGGGTGTTCTTGGCAGAAGTGCCACCGAACCAGCCTGCTCCCTTTTTATTTGTAGCTTTGGCACATGAGGCATACCAAGTTGAGACGCAAGACATTGAAAGCGTAGAGAGTGAGTACATCGTGGAAGTAGTTGAGAGCGGCTATGCCTCAGCTCGTGAGACGCAAGCTAAGGTGCTTGATGTCTTCAATGCGATGGAAGAGGTCGCTATGCATGAAGGTCTACGCATCGAGCTTGTGGAGGTCGAAAGTGCGACTATCGGAAGGGTTCAAGAGAGCGAAGAATACATTGCTCGACTTGAAGTTAACATTTATTGGAATTAATAAAGGAGACAATTATGGCAAATTTGAGAGCTAGTGAGGGTAAGCTTCATTGGGGTGAATTGGCTAAGGAAGTAGTACAGAAGGTCGAGGTAGGACAGGTCTTCAAGATAGCTACTAAGAAGTCTGAGGGGTCTGCCCTCAAGGGTAAGGTGGGTGATGTGTTGGTAGCCAAGAAGGCTATGACACTCGACGCTGAAGATACTGTACGAATCTTCACTTTGAGCAAGGTATGCTCTACCACTAATGTGACTAAGTCTTGGTCTAAGAGTAAGCAGGACGTAACTACTCAGTGTGACGAAGTTAAGGCTTACGTCGAGGGTGAGTATGCTGAAGGTACTGGTAACATCGAGGGCTTTTGGAATAACGGTTCCAAGGTGCAGCAGGTGGTAATGAGTAAGTTCCAGCCTATCGTGTCGTGGGAGAATGATGAGCCACAGACTGTTAAGCCAGTTACTGGATCACTTCATTTCTTCCTCACTCGAGGTACTGAGGAGACTGGCATTACTTTGGAGTACATGCCACTCATTATCGACAGTCTCACCACCGATAAGCCACTTGAAGGCGTACAGTCTTTCAACTTCGCTTATACCATCGATGGTAAGCAGCGACCTACCCTCATTGAGAATGTAGGTGCTCTTGTGATTGCAGGGGAGTAGCTATGAGACTATTAGGTACACTCAACGATATCTACGTTCCGGAGTTCAATGGTAACAAGGACGAGCCTGCTAAAGACCAAATAGTAGTTACGCTCAAGTTCCCTACGCTTTCCGAAGAGATTAAGTTCGCTGGTAAGTGGTGTGAGAGCAAGGCTGGTGAAAGCTACTATGTTCCGGCAGACTATGCTGATGTTATCCGCTCGTACGTGGTTAACATCAAGAACCTCGAGACTGACAGTGACGGAATTATCGATACTGGTGCAAAGCTGATGGATAGTGCAGACATGCGTCTTGCTCCACTGGTAATCGAGCTGTTCCGATACCTCCAGTTTAATCGAGGGTTGGACGAGGGGACTAAAAAAAAATAATTATTGCGGCTTGGTGGTTGATTAGGAAGGGATTTTCGAATGCTCCGACTGACGACCTCGAAGACCGAGTGATAGTCGAATATGTAGGGGGTAGGTTCATTGCCAAGCGACGAGATGTCGTGGAAGCAATGGATCTCCCTCTTTTTTATGATGCGTGGGAAAACTGGATAAGGTGGCGAACATTCAAGGCACTGCCATTGGCTGGAGGCACGCATAACCAAGACCCTAGATGGGTATGGGCAGTGGAACATCTCGAAGGCGAGTTCCAATTCAAATCAAATGAGGCAGGAGGAAGCTAGATATGGCTGCTAAAAAAGAACAAGTAGGAATGGCGGTAAAGGTCGATACTAAGAGAGCGATAACTAGCGTCCAGAACCTCAAAAACGAGTTCCCAGAGCTTCGAGCTGAGATAGACAAGACCATTGATGTGTTAAAAAAGAAGCTTGGTGAGGCTGGTGTCTCGATGCACGAGCTTGGTATCGATGCGGACAAGGCAGCAACAGAGATTGCCGATGTAGAGGTTGAGCTTACTGAGGTCGGAGACGAAGCCAAAAAAGTTATCAGGAATATGAATCTCCTCACTCACGAAATAAATGATGTAGAAGAAGGAGCTGATGGGGCAGAGAATAAGCTCAAACAATATAATACTCAACAAAAAAAGGCTGGCGATGGAGCAGGTACAACCGCAGGTGGCATGTCGAAGCTCACAAGCACCCTCGGTAAGGTTGCTGGAGCGTTCATTGCTATTAAGGCAGGTTCTGTAGCATTCCAGCAGTTGGCAGTAGAGAGCTATAACGCATTCTCGCAGATGGAAGGTAACGAGCGTAAGTTCAATGTAACCTTTGGTGAGTTCGTAGGTAAGGCTGAAAAGAGTGCAGAGGCACTGTCTAATACCTTTGGCTACTCTATGTCTTCCATGCGTACCATGCTTGGTAACTCAGCCGATATCTTCACTGGTATGGGAATGGGCACCGACGAGGCTCTCAAGGTCGCTGATGGGGTCTCATACCTCGGCAGTGCATTATCTAAGTTTAACCCTCAGCTTGGTTCTGCTCAGGACGCAGTAGATGCCCTTATTCGAGCTACTACTGGAGAACGTGAAAGCTTGAAGCGATGGGGTGTCATTATCAAGGAAGTGGACATACAGAACCGTCTTGCCGAAAAGGGACTTGATAAGCTTACTGGTGCTGCTCGTATGACTGCAGTTGCTCAAGAGACCCTCAACATTGCTATGGAACAGTCACCTAATGCTCTCCGAGGTGTTAACAGTGCCTCACAGCTATCTGCCGATATATCTCGAAAGTATGCCGAAAGCGTGAAGCATGCGCATGAGGTAATGGGTAAAAGCGTTGCAGAGTTCTTCAACCCAATTAAGAGTGGTCTAGCAGAGGCTATCGATGATTGGGCAAGCACCGCCGAAGCCATTGACCGAGAACGTGCGAAGTTCATTGATGCCAACAAGGCTCGAGCTGAGTATGATGACGTTAAGAGCTTACAGAAGATGATTGAGCAATATGAGCTTTTGAGTTCAAAAACTAACAAGAGCGCAGAGGAAGCTCAGACTCTTAAAAATATTATGAGTCAGCTGGCTGATAAGATACCTTATGCAGTTGAAGCCTGGAACGAATTTGGCGAGGTTACAGAGCTTAATGTTGAGCAACTTAAAGCGGTAGGAGTTGCCCAAAAAGAACTATTCTTGAGCAACCTTGAGATGGGCAAAATAGAGCTCCAGAACAAGAAGGACAAGGCAGGTGAAGCGCTCGCAAAGGCAGAGGCTCGAGCTGAGAGGTTTAACATTGAAGAGCTCAAGGCATCGGTAACTAAAAGCCTTAGTGACAGATATCTGAAAATCGAGAAAAGCAAGCAGGCATATAACAATGGCAGCTTGGACTTTAGTGCCTACCAACAGCAGGTCGAAGGGCTCGCAGGAGCTCTTGGCTATAGCTGGAGCGAGTTAGTTGCTGAGATGGATGGGGATTTGAACTCTATAACTAACAAGCTGCAGTCTCGAATCGCTCACGATGTGCGAGAAGTTAATGCAGCTACACCTACTAACAAGTTCAGAATTAAAAACATAGCAGGAACAGGTAAGCTAGTTGAGGGGCTAGAGGCTCATTCTGACCTGCAGACTGCAAAATCAACATTCAGCAACCTAGACGCTCAAATAAAGGAGACGACATCTCAGCTTGAAGTATTCAAGGATGCTATGACTAAGACTGTCTCTACAGAGGATAAAGCTGCACGTAAGGCAGCGGCTGACAATAAGGTAAGTAGTCTAAAAGGAAATTGGACTGAGGAGATTGGTGACCCTAAGATTTATGCTGCAGTGCCAAAGGCTCTTGAAGCATATAACACGGCTCGAGCTCAAAGTGAGAAGCGTATCGCCGAAGCTCTCAAAAAGCTAGTTGATTCTGGTATGACCAACCTCGATATTTCTGATTTCAACAAGGTATTCGAAGCTGAAACAGCTAAAGCGGATGAGGCAGCTCAAGAGCTTGAAAAGGCTTCCGGCGACTACCAGCAGTCAATAGCAGAGGTGCTTACTTTCGGCGAGAAAACGGTTAAGGATTTCAACGTCGGAGCTGAGGTTCAGCCTATTCTTAAGCAGCTGCAGACTGGAAAAATAAAAGCTGATGATGCGAAGAGCCAAATACAGTCTATTGCAGATGAGATTAAGAAGTCGAATGAAGAGGTCGAATCTGTACTTGATTTTGGAAAAGAGCAAATCAAGGAGCATGGGTTCAAGCCGGCTATTGAAGCCATCATGAAAGACCTTGAAGCCGGCAATTTATCAGCTGCTGAAGCTCGGAAGAAGATGGAAAAAGTTGTAGATGAAGGTGAGCAGGCGGAAAAGGATTTCTATAATGCACTGGATAAGATAGGTGTCGACATGGCAGGAGCTGTTGGTTCGGTACTTGGAAGTGGTCGATTTGATTCACTCGTTGAGACTACCAAGAATGGAATCTTAGGCATGCTAAATCTTATTCCTGAGGTCGGTAAGTATGTCTCAGCCTTTGTTGGAGGGCTTTGGAATGCCATTGCAGGAAGTATCAAGGAGTACGACCAAGCTAGCGAAAAGGGTGCAGAGATGCACAAGCAAGCCTTTAAGAGCGTCTACGACCGAGAAATCGACTTGCTCAATGAGCGTAAGCAGAAGCTCCAAGAGGAAAAAGACCTTGCCAAGAGCATGTTCAGCCATAGGCGTAGGGTGCTTGAAGAGCAGTACAAGCGTGGTGAGATAACTTCGAGCGAGTTCCTCAAGGCGGTCGAAAGGCTCGGCAAGGAAGAGGTCAAGACCGAAAAGAACTTCAAGTCGAAAGAAGATGCCATCGAAAGCCAAAAGCAGGTGATAAGTAGCCTTGAGAACCTTGCTCTTAATTACGAAAAGCAGGGCGATAACACAAGGGGAGTGCACAGCTGGGGTGGTGCTGATGAAAGAGCCTACGCCAAGGAAGAGCTCTACCGTCAAGCTCGAGAAGCTGTTCAAAATGATACGGATGGATTGAGCGAGTCCGAAAAGATTAGCCTTGATAGGTATCTTCAGGCACAGCTTAAGGAAATTGAGCAGATGTATGCAGGCGGTGCTAATAAGAGAAGGAAGCTTTATGAGACACAGTCCGATGATAAGTTCTATCGACACGATCCAGTCGTGCCAAAGCTTCGAGTGAGGCAAGCAGCAGGTATCACTATCAACATCAATAGCGATGTCTATGGTGTCGAAGACCTTCATGGAAAGTTGAATAAGGCTGGTAAAGAGCTAGCCAAGAAAAGGAGATAAATATGTATAAAGCATTAGTGACATTCGATGGTAAGAGCTACTCGCTTACTGACTACATAAAGCCTTATGGGGTAGAGATAGATGCTCAGCTATGTAACGCTGAAGGTAAGAGCTGTATCAATACCGCTACGATACAGTTGCTGCCTTATCCTGCGCTTATTCAAGCTATGCTGGTGGCTGAAGACCGATATGCAAATATCGAAGTCATGGAGTATGGAGAGCTCGTGTTCAAGGGGGTGCTTCGTATCGAGGTCGCACTTCGATATGTAGATGGTCTTGCTCAAGACATTACTCTCGACTGCTTCGATATATCATATCGACTAGACGAGCCCATCGAAGATGAGGAGAGCATGTTTGTCTATCCTAATGCACCAACTAGCAAGAAGGGGCTGGAGGATATCGTTAAGGGCAAGACTGGTGGTAGCCTTGGAAGCTTCCTCGAGAGCGTCTTGAAATATGCTGGATATACTGAGGACGAATGGGTTGCTCCAGACCTTGTCGATAGCAAGGTACAATTCGTAAGCTACTTAGGGGTTACTCCTCGAGAGATACTTGATACAGTGCTATCCGAGCGAGGCTATGTACTTGATGCCTTGCCTGATGGTCGACTTACCATCAAGCGATGGGCAAAGCTAGCAGGTCGAGATACTGATATAAGCGATGTTATCCACCCTGATATAGAGCTCGAGCGTAACGATCTCGAACATGATGGTGTGGAGCTTACCTTCAATACCATTGCTTACAGTCCTGATGTAAGACTGTGGGAGGCTCAAATGCCTACCTTAGATGGCTCCTATGTCCATTCAGGAGACTACTATCCGGACAAGCCGGACGTATGGCAGGAGTATCAAGGCAAATGGATTAAGAAGGCTAATCCAAAGTCATGGGACGACGAGTTCGGTGTAGACCTGCTCTATAGCACCAACCATTACCATCTCTACAATGGCTTTCAAGCTCCAGTCGAGTTTAAGCCTGAGCCCTTGCGAGCAAAGATAAGCGTCTACAACAGCACTGGAGACGCTCAATATATCCAAGGGCTGAATATTAGAGGTGCAGCAGCTTATCGATACGAGGAACATGTGATTAAGTTCCCTGATACCGCAAAGCGACCTAAGAAGCTTACTGCTCGCTGGATATTCGACGAGGAAGAGGCTATCAAGTTCGCCAAGCGTGGATTCACTGGTCTTGAGCGAGGTGCAGTGACTGCTAGCTTTACCTCTATTAAGTTCTTCGAGGTAGGCGAGCCAGTGGCTTTTGAGACCGAAGGTGGCGAGGTTTTTAGAGGACTTGTCTTTAGATGCCAAAGCTCAAGAGGCGAAGGTGGGATATATGTCTACCGCTACCAAGCTTTGAGTCTTGCTTTGGTCGAGGTGGATGGAAGGGTAGCTACTCGAAAGGTGCAGACTATCAAAGTGGGTGCTATTGAACCACCACCTACACCGCCAATAGCTATAGTGCCATCTCAGTTGATATTTAGGACTGATGGTCGAGGAGGTATAAGTCCATACCCTGCTAATATCGAGGTATGGGGTGGAGCTGATACTAAGGACTACAAATGGAAGACTTCAAGCGATAACTTGAAGGTCGCTAAGAGCATCGACGATAGGAGCTTCCAGCTAACATGTAAGCATAAAGGTGGC
>PDWI01006644.1_pt1 | contig 14426 bp, 6 predicted proteins | sample 1430891 | NCBI WGS metagenome assembly PDWI01 (sample SAMN01162508, study PRJNA174530) | Oral metagenome, whole genome shotgun sequencing project. | biome: Marine environment; feature: Marine mammal; material: Swab sample of the gingival sulcus; isolation source: swab sample of gingival sulcus...
GGTTAAGTCAAAATATTAGTAATGGTTACTCATTCTATTACTATCCACAATATTATTCAAATGATATTGATAATACTCCATCTGCAGAAATGAGTGAAAACAGAAGTCGAGAATATCATAATATAATGGAATCATTCGTTAATTATGATTTAGATTTTAAAGGACATAATTTTGATTTTATGGTGGGTGCTGCTCAAGAATCTAAAGAATGGCGTTCAACATATGGATATGTAAAAAATTTTCCAAATAATGACCTCCGTGTTTTAGGAGCTGGTGAAGCCTCAGATGATGCTGGTGGTATTGAACTAGAATGGAAGTTACGTTCATTCTTCGGAAGAATCAATTATTCTTATTTAGATCGTTATTTATTTACAGCTAACATCAGACGAGATGGTTCATCTAGATTTGATAAAGATAATCGTTGGGGTAATTTCCCTTCTTTCTCAGCTGCTTGGAGAATTAGTAACGAACCATTCTTTAATGTACCTTATATTACTGATTTGAAATTAAGAGGTGGTTACGGTGAACTCGGACTTCAAGAATTTAACGATTACCAATATATTGCTAAGATCGAAAAAGATCACAACGGAAGATTGAACTATGCATTTGGCGAAGGAAGAGACCAAGAAATTTATATTGGTGCTCGTTCATTAAATTTCCCTTCAACAGGAATAAAATGGGAAACTTCTAAAGAAACTAACATTGGTTTAGATTTGGCAATGTTTGAAGATCAGTTGAGTTTAAGTTTGGATTATTATTTAAGAGAATCAGAAGGAATTCTTTTTGAAGTACCAATTCCTTTATCTGCTGGTGCTGTATCTCCTCCAACAATCAACAGTGCATCAATAGATAATAACGGTCTTGAAATTGGATTAAATTATAGAAACTTAGACAATATATTTAAATATCAATTCTCATTTACAGCTTCAACATATACTAACGAAGTAACAAGAATGGGTGAATTTGGTAATGAATCAATAGTTGGTGGCGAAATCCATTGGGGATTAGATAAAACTACAAAAACTGTTGTAGGAAAACCAATCGCTTCATTCTATCTATATGAAACTAATGGACTTTTCCAAAACCAAGCAGAAATAGATGCATATTCTTATACAGATAAAAATGGTAATACACAACTAATTATGCCCGATGCCAAACCGGGTGATGTAAAATATGTTGATGTAAACGGTGATGGAATGATAACAGAAGACGATAAAAAATTTATGGGCGATGCAATACCGGATGTTGAATTTGGTTTTAATTTTAATGCTTCTTACAAGAACTTTGATATAACATTAAACATTTTCAGTTCTTTAGGAAAAGATATGATCAATGGTGCAAGATGGATGACCATGAATTCAGATAAATTCCATGCAATGCACGAAGATGTATTAGATTCTTGGACAGAAACCAATACAGATACAGAAATTCCAAGATTTGTATATGGTGATGAAAGAAACCTTCAAGCATCAGATTTATGGTTAGAAGATGCTTCATATTTAAGAATTAAGTTACTCGAAATTGGTTATACACTACCAAAAAATATTACTTCTTTATGGGGAATTGCAGGATTAAGAATTTATGTTGCATCAGAAAACTTATTAACAATTACCGGCTACAGCGGTTATGATCCTTCAATAGTTACTTACGAAAACGGAAGTATCTTTGATAGAGGTGCTGACAGATCACCATATCCATTAGGCAGAAAGTTCTTAACCGGTATTCAAATTAGTTTATAATATTAAAATGGAGAAGAAATGAAGTATTTTAATAAATTCAAAAAAATATTGCTGCTGTTGTTTGTGATAAGCCTATTTACATCTTGTGAAGAAGATTATTTAGATGTTACCGACCCAAATAATCTTTCTCCTGATACATTTTGGCAAACTGAGGAAGACGGAATTAAAGCAATAACAGCGACATATGCATTATTCCAATATCAAGTTTGGAATGGAAGATGGGGTTGGTATGAAATGGGTTATATGAACTTAGAATGCAGAAGTGATCTTATTAATCTTTATGATATGTGGTCCCCTTTTGGTAAAATGTCAAGATACGATGCAGATCCAACTTCATATGTTTTACATGATTATTGGTCTTTCACATATCAGGCTTTGTATGCAGCTAACCAAGTTATTGAAAATGTACACAATTTAAATACTCCTCAAGAAGTTAAAAACACCTTAATGGGCGAAGCTAAATTTCTTAGAGCCTATGCACATTACTTACTGCTAACAAATTTTGGTAACATAATTGTTAAGACATCTACTCCTAAAGCAGCAACAGATTACTATGTTGGACAATCTTCCGAAGCAGAGGTATTAGCTTTAATTGAACAAGATTTAATGGATGCTAAAAATTCTCTTCCTTCATCGTGGGATAGTAAATGGCTTGGAAGAGCAACTAAAGGCGCAGCATCAACATTACTTGCTAAAACATATCTATGGCAAAAAAAATGGGGACAAGCTGAAGCGGAACTTAGAGAAGTTGTTAATTCAGGTGTATATTCTTTAGTAGCAGATTATGAAAGTCTTTTTAATGGAACAAACGAACACAGTAGTGAATCAATCTTCGAAATCAATTTTACAATGAAAGATGATGGTGGTAGAAACGAAAGAAATTCTTTTCCTGCTATGCAAACAGATTGGAAAATGGCTACACCAAACGAATTTATGAGAAATCTATATTTACAAGATACTACTGCAACTGGTGAATTGAGCCAAAGAGTTACCGGTTCTGTTACTTTTGAAGATTTGGCAACTGATAATTTAGATAATACAAACTGGAAAAAATATAGCTTACATGATGAAAGTACAAACAATGGATATAGCTTCTCACATTCTGGTACAAACTTTATAGTTATGCGATATGCAGATGTTCTTTTAATGCTAGCAGAAGCATTAAACGAACAAGGAAGTACTGGAGAAGCAGTAGGATTTGTTAATCAAGTTAGAGCAAGAGCTAACGTTGCTGATATCTCAAATATGAATCAAAATAATTTACGTGAACATATTAGAAACGTAGAACGTCCTCTTGAACTAGCTGCAGAAACAGGAAGATTTTATGATTTGGTAAGATGGTATAGAGATGAAGATCTTAGAGCTGTTCTTGTAGCACATGGAAGAGAAGCAGGCGATAGTTTTGATAATAATAATGATCTTTTTTATCCAATACCTTCTGATGAATTAACATCAAATCCAAATATTTCTCAAAATCCAGGATACTAAAACTATTCTTAAGTAAGGAACTCCTCGTGAAACGCTCAAACTAAAAAAAATAGTTTGGGCGTTTTTTTTCCTATTAGAATAATATTAATTTGGAACAAGTAAAAAACTTCTGTTGTAAAAAGAATAATTGAGTTACTTATTCTTAAATGTATTAATTGTAGTTAATCATAATTAATACCATTTTTTTTTAAGGAGAAAAAATGGCCTTACAAAAAAATTCAAAAGTTGATTTAAAACTCAAATACAGAAAGACATTTGAAGTTAGCATTGTAATAGCTTTATTGCTAATAATATTTGTATTTAAATTTTCTCCAAAAGTTGAAGGAAAACAACTTGTAATTAAAGCTCCACAAGATTTGGTTGAAATAACATGTGTTTTGGAAATTACAAAACCAGACACTGTCCCACCGCCGCCAAAACCAATAATTCCTATTGAAGTACCAGCGGATGCCGAATTAGAAGACACTACTATTGAAAGTACAGAACTTGATCCAAAGGAAATAATAACTTCTCCACCACCTCGCACAGATGAAGAAGAGAAAGAAGTTGTTCATGGGATTTATTGTTTTACTATAGCAAAAACGCCACAACCTATCGGTGGTATTGAAGCAATTCAAAAACAAATTATATATCCAGAAGTTGCTAAGCGTGCAAAAGTACAAGGTACAGTTTATGTTGAAGCATTTATTGACACAAATGGTGTAGTAAAAAAAACGAGAATAATAAAAGGTATTGGTGCCGGTTGTGATGAAGCTGCCATTGCAGCAATAATGAAAACAAAATTTAAACCAGGTGAACAAAGAAGGAAACCTGTAAAGACCCAGGTTACTATACCTCTTTTATTTAAGCTTGATTAAAGTTTCGTTCTTCACTTTTATAGTTTTTCTCTCTTTGAATTTCTTTGTAAAAAATAAATATTCGTACTTCAATACTTAAGTAAAATATCTAACACTTCCGAAAAACCTCAAAAACAATTGCAAACTCAATAAAAAGCCAGTTATAACCTATTGTAAAATATAATATATGAGATGCTCGTGTCCACTTCTACAACTTTAATTGTAACAAAAATTTTATTTATTTTAGCTATATGAAAAAAACGTTCCTAATATATATATTATTTGGGCTCTTAATTACTACTAAGATTTTTTCACAGATAAAAATCCATAAACATATTACAGCAAATGATGAAATTATAAGTCCTAAGGTCTATGAAATCTTTGAAGATAGTAAAGGTTTTTTTTGGTTTGCAACTCCCAATGGAGTATCAAAGTGGGATGGTAAAAACTTTGAAAATTTTTCAAAACGCGATGGATTAGTATCGTCATATATTTATGACATCGCAGAAGATAGCACCGGTAAACTATACTTTGCTAATTTTGGTAAGGGGGGGCTAAATACTTATCAAAATGGTAAAATTGATACCATGTTTTTTAAGGGAAAAAATAAACTCTCTTTTTTAAGCCTTGTTTATATTACCAAAGACGGTTCATTGTTAATGGCATCTAGTGAAGGAATTATGCTGTATAAAAACAATGTTTTACTCAATTTAAATTCAATGTTTAATATCGAATTAGCTTCAATATATGAAGTTATTGAAAATTCAAAAGGTGAAATATTCTTTGCAACTGATTTAGGTATATTAAAGGTTTATGAAAATAAGATGGAAGTTGTATATGGCTTCGATGGAACTCCTAATAACTTTAGCATAGCAATTGGAATTAATAATTATGATGAAATATTATTCACAAATGAAAAAAAAATTCTGTTATTAAAAGATAATGATTTAAAAGAAGTTTACCCTCAATTAAAGTATTTAGCCAATGAAATTCTAGATATAGTTTTTAGTAAAGATAATACATGTTATTTAGCTACAAAAATTGGACTAGTCATATTAAAATCTGATGGCAGTTTTGAAATACTTACGACAAAAAATGGATTAACAAATAACCATCTATCAAAAATATATTTATCGAGAAATCAAGACTTATATATAATTAGTTCTACCTCAGATGTGAATATCTATAGTCCAGGAAGATTAGAAAATCAAAACAAATTAACAGGCTTAATCAGCAATAATATCTTCAATATATTTATCGATAAAGAAGGCAGAAGATATTTTAGTACTGATGAAGGCTTACAACAAGTTAATAACAAATTTAGTAAAATATTTCCTCCTTCTGAAAATAGTAAGTTTGCACATCCTATTTTATTTACCCAAGCAAAATCAGGTAGTATTTATCTTGGAACTTTTGATGGAATCGATGAACTTTTTAATAGCAAATATCGTGAAGTTATAAAATTTTCTAAAAGTCATAATATAAAATATCATGGCACAAATCATATCTCCGCTTTAACTTCATTGAATGATTCAACACTTTTAGCGGGTTCTTATAAAGGTGTTTATAAGATAGTAAATAATGACTTTTCTGTTTTAAATGTATCCGATGGTTTGAGTAATAATTTCGTAACAGATATTATTGTAACAAAAGATAAAAGAATAGTTTACGGTTATCATAGTAAAGGTATAAGTATAAATCAAGATAGTAGCTTTAAACATTATACAATTGAAAACAGCCTAATAAATAATGATGTAACACATATTTGTGAACGTTCTGATGGTGCCTTATTGGTTGGAACAAAATTAGGTCTAAGCATTATAGAAAAAGGTAAAATTACTTCGTTAACAACAGAACAAGGTTTATTAGCAGATGAAATTAGAGCAATTGCTGAAGATGATTTCCATAATATATATGTTACAACATCTAAAGGAGTCAATATTCTAAGATTTAATCCTGAACTTAGAATTAGAAGCTTAACTGTAAAAGACGGATTAGCTAGTAACAACTGTAGCCCTAAAGCCCTTTTTATTGATAATGAAAATAATGTTTGGATTGGAACAAGCAATGGTGTTAGCAAATATAATCCCAAATACGATTTAGAAATTAAAGAGCCACCTAAGGTACATTTAACAGAAATTGAAATTTTTAATGAAGCAATTTCCATAAAAGAATTTATACAAGATCCTCAATTGCAATATAACCAAAATTATATAAGCTTTTCATTCATTGGATTAAATATTCCCAATAATCATAAAGTGAAATACCAGTATAAATTAAGCCGAATTGATAAAGAATGGATAAATAGCAAAGCAACCAAGGTACAATATACAAACTTGGATGATGGCAAATACACATTTGAAGTAAAAGCAACAAATGAATGGGGTTATTGGAGTAAGCCTGTAAAACTTTCGTTTGTAATTGCACCTGCATGGTGGGAAACTTGGTGGTTTTATACACTAGTTTTTATCTCCTTAGCCTCACTAATTGCCTTTATAGCTTCATATCGTTATAGACAATTATTAGAAATTGAAAAAATTAGAACAAAAATCTCTGCCGATTTACATGATTCAATTGGTTCGGGTTTATCAGAAATTACTATTTTAAGTGAGTTGCTTCACACCCAATCAGAACCTAAAATATATAATTTACAAAAAGGATTAAAAAATATTTCTATTACTGCAAGATCACTTGTAGGAAATATGAGTGATATAGTTTGGCTAGTAACTCCCTCAAAAGATTCTCTTAGAGATTTACTTTTGCGATTACAAGATTCCTATCAAGAAGTTTTTTCACAAGCTAATATTTCCTTTAGTATAAAAGGGATTGATGAATTAAGACATATTACTTTACCATTAACATATCGCCAGCATCTATTTCTCTTATTTAAAGAAGCTATAAATAACTCATTAAAACATAGTGGTTGCTCAGAAATGATTTTAGCATTAAGAGTACAAGGCAAAAACTTAATAATTCAATTAACAGATAACGGAAAAGGTTTTGATACAGAGAGTAAAAGTAGTGGTAATGGTTTAAGAAATATTAAAGAAAGAGCTAAAAATATTGGGGGAAAAGTAGAAATTATATCAGAACTTAATGTTGGAACAAAAATAGAATTTTCGGGAAAAGTAAACTAATAGTAAAAGTTTAATATTCCTTTCTATTTCTTATTGCTATCCAAAATAAAAAAATTGATTAAAAAATAGCTTATAATTATAAAGCAGATAAAAACAATCCGAACCAAATAATTAAAAAGGAAAAATGTAAAACGTGAAAGGGAAAACGTAAGACGTGAGATTTAAGATTTGAGATGTGAGACAGAAAGACGTAAAAACGGAAAACAGGAAAACAAAAGCGTAAAGGCACATATTCTGGCAAATTTGTTACCTTACCACTCCTTTCAAAAAAGGGTATTTTTTTAGTAACTCAGCCTTTCCAGGCTAAGAGATTTAGAAACAGTAAAAAAACACTTCATTGCTGGCTTAACCCGCAATCTAAAGCTTTGAATATGTAAAAGAGAGTTTTACCTCGCTTATCTTCTTTATAGATTGCGGAACGGAGTCCGCAATGAAGATACAGTTTATAAGTCATTTAACATTCTAAATTATAGACAAATATGCAATACAATCTTGTTAATATTCACTACACTAAAGAGTATTGCTTTTCTCAAAAATTTCAATAATTTTGAAGATATTATTAATAAGATTTATTATAAAAGTAATGATAAAAGTAGCTATTGTAGAAGACATAGAAGTGATTAGAGAAGGTCTTGCAGAACTTATAAAAAATACTGAAGATTTTTCTTTTATTGGTGCTTACGAAAAAGCAGAATTACTTCTCGATATTTTAGAATTAGAAACTCCTGATGTAATTTTGATGGATATACAATTGCCGGGAATTTCCGGTATAGAAGCTACAAAAAAAATAAGAGCAATATTACCCGAAGTAAATATTATTATGCTTACCGTTAACAATGATAACAAGAATATTTTTGAAGCACTAATGGCGGGAGCTTCAGGGTATTTACTTAAAACAACACCTACCAATCAAATAATTGATTCTATTAAAGATGCTTATAGTGGTGGTTCTCCAATGAACTCAACTATTGCTAATAAAGTTATTGAGCTAATGAAAGTAGCACATCTTGATAAAGTTGAGACAAACAAAGTGGAACTGTCTGAAAGAGAATCGGATATACTAAAAGGAATTTCACTAGGTAAAGGCTATAAAAAAATAAGTGAAGAATTATTTATTAGTGTACACACAGTACGATACCATATTAAAAGTATTTACAAAAAGCTCCAAGTTCACAACCAATCAGAAGCCGTATCAAAAGCATTCAAAAAAGGCTTGATCTGAACTTCGGAATTAGAAGCAAGAAATTACTGCTTATAATTTTGAATTATAAAAATATTAGTAGCCTTGCCTCTAATTGTACCTTATCTAATAAACTTCATACTATAAATCTCACATCTCATAATCTAATATCTCACCTCTCACAATTTCACATCTAGCACTACTAAACAAAAAACTACCTATATCGGCAGTTGATATATCATGTGATAAGCAATAACTTGAAAACCAAAACAAAACAAGGAAATTCACATGAACAAATTAAAATTACTCTTATTCTTAGTACTATCACCTTTTCTATTATCATTTGGGAATGGTGACTCAATTAACCAAGATTGGTACAGCAAAGCACTTGAAAATATTAAAGAACAAGAATACAATATTATCTATTCTGAAGAATTAGGTTCTTACCAATCTCCAAATAGAGCAAATAACCTACGATTTACATATAAAACTAATGGATTTACAGTTAATCCAAGAATGACTGAAACTTATAATATCAATAAAGATAATATCGATGAAGATAATCCTAATACAAAAAAAGAAAAGATAAAAGTATCTAATGCTTGGGAAGCTGAGTTTACAATTTTAGGTTATGGTAGAAATAGTAACATTGAGAAGCAATTTAAGGGTAATAATTTTATAGCAAGTGAGAACATTGCATATATATCAGATGAGAATATGAAGATAGATTATGTAAATAATGAAGATGGAATGAGACAGAACTTTACAATTTATACAAAACCGGAAAACGAAAAAGGATTATTAACTCTATCTCTAGAAGTAAAAACAGAAAAAAACCTACTAGTAGGAGCAAATGCTTTAGTAATAAAAAGTGAAGCATCACAAGAATATATGAAATATAATAGCTTAAAGATTTGGGATGCGGACGGCAAAGAATTAAGAGGCTGGTTTGAAGATGTAGAAAACAAATTAAGTGATAATAAAAAAAGAATACAGATAGTAGTAAATGATAAAGAAGCAAACTATCCAATAATTATCGACCCTCTATCATCAACAGAAAACTGGACTGCTGAAAGTAATCAAGCAGGTGCACAATTCGCTTATAGTGTCTCCACAGCCGGAGATGTAAATGGTGATGGTTATAGTGATATTATTATTGGTGCTTATGGTTATGATAACGGAGAAGATAATGAAGGAAGAGCTTTTGTTTATTATGGCTCCTCTACCGGTTTATCAACAACCGCAGATTGGACTGCTGAGGGAAATCAAGTAGACGCATTTTTTGGCTATAGTGTTTCTACCGCGGGAGATGTAAATGGTGATGGTTATAGTGATATTATTATTGGGGCTTATTTCTATGATAACGGAGAAACTAATGAAGGAGTGGCATTTGTTTATCATGGTTCCTCTACGGGGTTATCCTCAACCGCAGATTGGAATGCTCAAAGTAATCAAGGAGGTGCACATTTGGGTTATAGTGTCTCTACCGCCGGAGATGTAAATGGCGATGGTTATAGTGATGTTATTGTTGGAGCTTATCAATATGATAATGGAGAAACTAATGAAGGAAGAGCTTTTGTTTATCATGGTTCCTCTACTGGTTTATCAACAACTGCAAATTGGACTGCCGAAAGTAATCAAGCATGGTCACACTTTGGTTATAGTGTCTCAACAGCCGGAGATGTAAATGGCGATGGTTATAGTGATGTTATTATTGGGGCTTATTGGTATGATAGCGGAGAAACTAATGAAGGAAGAGCCTTTGTTTATTATGGCTCTTCTACGGGGTTATCATTAAATGAAGATTGGACTACCGAAAGTAATCAAGGAGGTGCACAATTCGCTTATAGTGTCTCCACTGCTGGAGATGTAAATGGCGATGGTTACAGTGATGTTATTGTTGGAGCTTATCAATATGATAATGGAGAAACAAATGAAGGAAGAGCTTTTGTCTATCATGGTTCCTCTACCGGTTTATCAACAACCGCAGATTGGACTGCTGAAAGTAATCAAGCAAATGCATATTCTGGTAATAGTGTCTCAACAGCCGGAGATGTAAATGGCGATGGTTACAGCGATGTTATTCTTGCTGCTTATTGGTATGATGATGGAGAAACAGATGAAGGGAGAACAGTTGTTTTTCATGGTTCCTCTACCGGATTATCAACAAGTTCGGACTGGTCTACGGATGGGAATCAGGCAAGTGCATATTTTGGTACTAGTGTCTCTACCGCCGGCGATGTAAATGGTGATGGTTATAGTGATATTATTGTTGGAGCTAGCTTCTACGATAACGGAGAAATAGATGAAGGTAGTGCCTTCGTTTATCACGGTTCTACAACTGGGCTATCAACAACAGAGGTTTGGACGGCTGGAAGTAATCAAACATGGTCATACTTCGGTTATAGTGTCTCCACCGCCGGAGATGTAAATGGTGATGGTTACAGTGATGTTATTATTGGAGCTTATGATTTTAACAATCAAGGTGCAATATTTGTCTATCATGGTTCAGAAAACGGATTATCAATTTTAGCAGATCTAAATATTTTATTTAATCAAGTAGATGCACACTTTGGTGTTAGTGTTTCCACAGCTGGCGATGTAAATGGTGATGGCTATAGTGATGTTATTGTGGGAGCTAGATGGTATGATAATGGTGAAACAAATGAAGGAGCAGCATTAGTTTATCATGGCTCCTCTACTGGGTTATCAACCACGGCAGCTTGGAGCGCAGAAGGTAATAGCACTAGTGCACAGTTTGGTAGTAGTGTTTCCACAGCTGGGGATGTAAATGGTGATGGTTATAGTGATGTTATTGTTGGAGTTTTAGGAAATGATGAAGCATTTGTTTATTATGGTTCATCTACGGGGTTATCATCAACAGAAAACTGGACTGCTGAAAGTAATCAAACTAGTGCAAATTTTGGCTGGAGTGTCTCCACTGCCGGGGATGTAAATGGTGATGGTTACAGTGATGTTATTATTGGAGCTTCTTACTATGATAACGGAGAAATAGATGAAGGAGCTGCATTTGTTTATCATGGTTCATCTACGGGGTTATCTCCAACAGCAAATTGGACTGCTGAAGGTAATCAAGCAGGTGCAAATTTTGGCTGGAGTGTCTCCACTGCCGGGGATGTAAATGGTGATGGTTATAGTGATGTTATTGTGAGTGCTTATAGATATGATAATGGCGAAACAGATGAAGGAGCTGCATTTGTTTATTATGGTTCTTCTACCGGATTACATTTAATTTTTGATCATATAATTGAGAGTAATCAACTAGGTGCACATTTGGGAGGTAGTGTCTCTACAGCCGGAGATGTAAATGGTGATGGTTATAGTGATATTATTGTGGGAGCTAGATTCTATACTAATTTAGAGACCAATGAAGGAGGAGCCTTTGTTTATTATGGCTCAGATACGGGGCTATCAACAATAGCAGATTGGACTGCCGAAAGTAATCAAGTAAATGCATTTTTTGGTAAAAGTGTCTCTACTGCCGGAGATGTAAACGGTGATGGTTATAGTGATGTTATTGTTGGAGCTTATCAATACGATAACCAACAAGTAAACGAAGGGGGTGCCTTTGTTTATTACGGAAATAACGAAGGTGGATTATCAAATAGAACTTTACAATATAAGCCGGGTACAACTGATATTGTTTCTGCCGGAGGTAAAACTGAAACAAATGGAGCAGTTAAGCTGGCATTATTAACTAAAAGCCCATTTGGGAGAGTAGATGCTAGAATAGTTTACGAAGTTATGGAAAACGGAATACACTTTACAAAAGCTAATAATCATTTTGCAAATAGTGTTCAATATACCGGACATGGAAGTTTTAAAGACATGAATAATTTTTCTGACGGAACATTATTATCTCATAATATTTCAGGGTTATCTACAAATTCAGTTTATAAATGGCGTGCAAGAACAGAGTATAGTTTAGTAAACAATCCATACCAAAAATATGGTCCGTGGAGATATTACGCTAACTATGCAGCCAATTTAGCAGAAGGATTTAAACCAAAGGGAATTACACTTCCTGCAAACATTATTGCTAAAATAAAAATAGTTTTAGAAGGTCCTTATGATACAGTAAGTGATGTTATGAATACAAACTTAAATGGGGATATTCCAACAACATCTCCATATTCTGATGGACTAACTGTTACATCAATTCCAAATAATGCAGTAGATTGGGTTTTTGTAGAGCTAAGAGATAAGAATGATAATACGAGTGTATTAGCATCACAGTCAGCTATATTATTAAATAATGAACAAATAGTAAATACAAGTGGTAATGAATTAGAGTTCGCACTACCCGAAGATGATTATTACATTGTTGTAAAACATAGAAATCATCTGCCAATAATGAGTGCAAGTCCAGTTCACTTAACAACAGATTAAAACAAGTAAGGGGCTCCAAAATAACTCTTAGGGTTTTAAGTAATCCTCAAGAGTTACAATAATCTTCCCTTTTTGAAAATAGCCAAGATTAAGGTCAAAACATCATAGCGAACTTGCGAAGCTATCTCGTTTTTTTATAAGAAACAAACACCAAAAGATTGCTTCAGAAGAAAACACTTAGCAATGACCAGAATTTATATCGGATTTTTAATTCTGTAGCACAGACTTTCCAGTCTGTGTTTACTTTTTATACTTATCTATTCCTCAACCCAGAAAAGTTAAGTTACAATTTCTCCTTCTCAATATCTACCATTCAAAATCTTCTAAATCTCACAATCTCAAATCTCACAATCTAGCATCTCCCATCCAAAAAACTACCTATATCGGCAGTTGATATGTAAGAAGATATACTTTAACTTTATTAAAAGAGAAAAATAAAAAAGAAAATTAGATTTTGATATTATTTACTACAAACTTACTCGCTTACTTACAAATAAATTAGTTAATAAATTATAAACATCTATATCTAAACAGCAGTAAATACTAAGAACATATAATACTTATTATAACAATAAAATAAAACATTATTTAATTACAATTATCAAAAGGAGCAAAAATGAAAAAAAGGGAGTTATTTACATTTATTTTTTTTCTATTTGTATTTGTGTTAAATGCACAAGTAGAAAAAAAAACCTCTCAAAAAACTAATACGGATATCCAATCCGTAGAAAGCACATCAAGTATTACAATTTATGATTTTACTACGGGCTCTGATAAATACTTCGGAGGAAGTACAGCCGCGATAGAAATAGAAGCTGGAGTTTGGGGAATGGTTGCAGGTGATGCAAACCATTCTGGTATCGTTACAAGTTCTGATAAAGACCCAATAAATAACGAGCTTAATTCATCTGGATATTACGATAGTGATACTAACATGAGTGGTATTGTTACAAGTGCGGATAAGGATTTTATTAATGCGAATCTTAACAAATCATCTCAGGTACCAAACTAAAATTTTAAAGATATAAGGAAAAATAAAATGAAAAAAATATTTACAACTTTGTCACTATGTATATTAATGGTGACTACATATTTTGCACAAAATACCGCAGATTTATTTATTGAAAATCCAACAGTAACAGGTAATAAATTCTCTTGGGAAATTCATATAAAACCAACTAATGACTGGGGATCCTCAAATAGAAAAGCTTTAGGAGATTGTAGTTGGTATTTTGATTATAATGAACTAGCTCTTAATAATCCTGTAATCACTTATGCTTCTCCTGAAGTAGCACCTTCAGAAGGCTATACAAATACAAGTGGACTAACCAGTAATAAAGTATATGTAAGTACAGATTTAGATGCAGATTCTTTTGATGGTGTAGAACTGACACCTAATCAAAAATATCATGTTTATACTGTTGAGATGGATATTACTGAGGCTAATGAATCAGCAGAATTAGATTGGGATCAATTAAATACCGGTATATTTACTGCTAGGGACGCATCAATTGATGAAAGTTATTTTGGTAGTTCAAATATCCCTCTACCAGTAGAACTAACATCATTCTCGGTTAATTCTGTAGAAGGTTCAAAAGCTCAATTAGAATGGGAAACAGCAACAGAAGTTAATAAC
>PDWI01006645.1_pt1 | contig 14425 bp, 2 predicted proteins | sample 1430891 | NCBI WGS metagenome assembly PDWI01 (sample SAMN01162508, study PRJNA174530) | Oral metagenome, whole genome shotgun sequencing project. | biome: Marine environment; feature: Marine mammal; material: Swab sample of the gingival sulcus; isolation source: swab sample of gingival sulcus...
ATCTCTTCAGTAAATTTAGTTGAATCTTCAGCGAGTTTTCTGATTTCTTCAGCAACTACTGCAAAACCACGACCCGCTTCACCAGCACGCGCTGCCTCTATTGCTGCGTTAAGCGCTAATAAATTTGTTTGGTCGGCAATAGATTGTATCATCTCACTTGCCTTAGAAATATTCTCAGCGCTCTCATTTGTTGCTAAAATTGTAGTATGTATAAAGCCTGCTTCATTTTTATTATCATTAATTAATTTAACTAAGCCTTCTAACGCCTCATGACCTTCTTCTTTTTTCTTATCAATATTATCGACGGCATCAGCTAATTCTTCTAATACACGATTCATCTCATTAAGTGAATTTGAGTTTTCCTCTACATTTTGAACAGCCAACATGGTGTCTTGTGCTTGATTCGTTGCGCCATTCGCTATATTGCTAACTGCATTGGCAACTTCTCTTGCATTTTCATCTGTACTCTGAGCTGTTGCTGTTAGTTGCTCAGCTGTTGCCGCGGTATTACCAGCATAAGAATTAATATTACCAACCATTTCTTGTAAATTAGTTACCATTTTTTTGATAGAACGAAGCATACTACCAATTTCATTATTTTTATTTACCCATTTTTTTGCTTGTTCTCTTTCCTCTAAGGTATTGAGATTATAATTCGCTATTTTATCCATTGCTGTTTGCATAAGTAAAAGCGGTTTTGTTATACCTGAACTTATTATAAATGTAATAACAATACTGATTAATAAAGCTACTATAGCAACTACAAGCATTGTCATCATCAAGCCTTTTCTTTCATTTGAAACAATGATGTTAACCTTATCATAAGAAGCTCCAGTAAATAAAATACCTATAACTTTATCATTTGAAACTATTGGTTGATAAGCCGTTAAATAGTGTTCTCCTAAAATATTTGCTTCCCCTAAATAAAGCTTTTTATTTATCATACTATCGTATGCTGCACTATCCGTTCCAAGTGTACTTCCAATTACTCTTTCCCCATTTTCTTTCAAAATATTTGTACTAATTCTTTCAAAATCATTACCCTTTGCTACAAATATAGTATATACATCGGATGTGAGTTCTTTTAATTTATCTACTAATTCATAATTTTCTTTTAGACTACTTCCGTTTTTATCTACTAAAGTGTCATTTTCCAAAATAATCGTTCCATATTCCTTATCTAACATTTCTTCGAACAACTTTATATTAGACTCTAATTTTGTTTCTATGATCTCGCCAGCCAAATGGTTCATTTTTCGAGTAGTAGACATCAGCATAATTACCGATATCGCTGATATTATCAATAATATTAATAAACTGTACTTTATTATTAGTTCTCTTTTTAAACTTTTCAAAGTATCCTCCTTATACTCTCGCGAGTTCCTATTTACAATATACAAACTCAAAACTATACTAAGTTTATCATATCATAAAACACCTACAATTTTTTATCGGCAAAAAAATAAATATACTTTACTTTATTAATATAAAAATTTGTTTATAAAATGAACAATTTAATAGTTAAAATCAATATTTTCGTAAATAACAAAACAACAATTCACTAATAATTAACGTAACACTAATAAAAGCCGTGTAATTCTCCGTGAACTAAACAGAGAAAGCGAAGCTTTCGACGGGAAGTGTATCGTAGCGATAACGTGATAATCTTACGGTTTAGTGTGAAATACTCGTGCTAAGATACTCATGTCGCTTCGCTCCTCAGTATGACAGCGTGGGAAACTGCCCCTCATTGACAACGCGGAGAAAGTCGTGTCATTCAGAGGAGGAACGACGTAGGAATCTTACGACTTTTCTTATTTATACATTATTAAAGGAGGGCGATTGCCCTCCTTTAAGGTTTAACACTATTTTTCTTCAAAATAGATATTTTTCTTTTTGCGCGGTAAAATGACAGGTGCGCCATTCTCTTCCACTATTTTAAAGCCTCTAAAAGAACTTTCTATATCGCCAAACGCCCAGAAATCTTCTGTGATGTCATTAAATGAACGCTTAACATTTGGTGTAGGATACCTAAATAATATGCGGTTAAACATTTTCACTGCCTCTGAACGATTAAGTAGTTCATCTGGTCTATAAGTGTTATCTGGATAGCCATTTACCAGTTTGTTTTTAGCGATAATCTCTATATCTTTTTCAAAATAATGATGTTCTATATCGCTAAAGTGTTTACTTAGTATCGACTCTTGCTCGGCATTGATATGGAAGAAATTAAGCAAGATTCGGGCGAGTTCGCCTCTAGTGACATATTCATCAGGTTTAAATGTACCGTCTTGATAACCGTCAAAGTAGTTATACCCAGCAGCTGCCATTACCTCATCATAGTACCAAGCATCTTTAGCAACGTCTTTAAACTCTTTCTTGGTATCAGGTGTTCTATTGATGGTATTCCTGACCAATATCGCCGCTACTTCCGCTCTTGTCATATTATCATCTGGGTGGAAACCACCATCTGGGCGACCATAAATATAACCGTCAAATACTTTCTCACCGTTTAAATCGTACACTTTTAACCACGAACGCGATAGCGCAGAAAGCGGAATCATATTTTCATCAATTAAAACGGATTCAAATTGATATATCGCCGTTCCGTCAACATCTTCTGTTTCTAAATCAAAATCGACATACTCTAATTGGTCGGCTTTTAAATTTTCGACAGGATAATAAATATAATTATCTTCGATTTTATATTTATCGCTTTCTTTTACTTTTAAGCCTTGCGGTATCTTAATTTTGAGATATGCTTTCTCTAAGGTCTTCGCTGTTTTATTGATATAATTAATCTTGATATTAACCGTTTCTCCAGCCATTACCTTATCTTTATCCGCTACAATTTCTTGCAAATAGTTAGCATTTTCGTCATCAGTAGTTGGTGTTTCTGTACGAACTTCTGTATCCTTAGTAGTTGTTGTTGTTGTCGTTGCTACCGACGGACTTGGTTTTGCTGTCTTTTTGACAGTTGGACGCTCGTCACCATCATCTTCATCGTCATCATCACTATCGTCATCGTCGTCGTCATCTAAATCTTCCGTTTGACTTTCCTGCTCGCTAGTCGCCGTTTCTTCTGACGACGTCGTCGTTGACTCTTCCGTCGTACTTGTCGTTTCTTCTGTATTCGTGCTTTCTGTCGTCGTTTCCGTCGTTTCCGTACTCTCATCTTCGCTAGAGCTAGGTGGCGGTGCAATAATATGAGTGATTTTCCTCATTTTGAAATCCCAATAAGCAATTTTATCTTTAACTTCAATTAAACCATTCAACAAGAAATTAGAATTGGTTTCTCCTTCATAACGGAGTTCCCCGCCATCTCTACGTGAATCGTAGCTATAATAACCATCCGCCGTTGCTAAAATATAGTAAACACTCTGAGGATAAACCATCCACGCATATTCGCCATCTATGGTTGAAAACTGCGGATTGTCGTTGTTACTAAGGGCAAAACCAGACTTTGGTAATTCTACCTGCTTGCCATCTTCATAATAAAGCGTTACCTTAGCATTGACAACAGGCTTACCATCAGCTGCATCGGTAATATACCCACGTGGGTCGATTAAAATATCTTCTATGACTAAATCGCCATTCTCTACATCATCAATAGTCTTCTGAGCGACAATAATTTTTTGACCATCAGGGAAGGTGTAATAAATCGTGCGTTGATAACCGCCTACTCGTAGCTTAGCCCCATTAGGGTCTTTATTTTGAATCACGCCATCGCTATCAACTGCATATTCTAGTGTATGACCTGCTTGCTCATACTCTATCGATAAATTCGCTACATCAAGTTGATTGGTTTGCGCTTTTTCTTTATCCGATGTTTTCACCATTACCGTACCGACAATGGTCTTATCAGACACGACTTCTAATGATTCTGCCCCACTATTACTAGCAACTTTCGCCTGTTGTATAAATTCAAGTTCTTTACCCGTCGGGCTTTGTTCCTTAGCGATAGCCACCTTCAAATCATAATCTTGCCCGCTAAACGGTACAAATATTTTGTACTTACCCTCATCATCGGTAATGCCTTGATACTCAAAAATCAAATCGTTGCCGAGATTGCTTAGTTTATAGCCCTCTTTATCAATTAGTCTTGGGTCGTTAGGCGCTAGCGCCTTGTCCTTAAAGACCTTTTTAATCGTAATCGGTGTATTAGCATAAATTTTGCTATTACCCTCTCTATCCTGTCCTCTCACCGTACCGCTAACGGAAATCGGTTCAAAAATCATTAGTATATCATCGGCAAGTTGTTTACCATTAGCTAAACTAGCGGCAAATTTGACCTTGACTTTTTGAACTTCCAAATAGCCAGCTAAATCAGCTGCGGTGAAATCAGTAACTATTTTGCCTTCATCATCTGTTACCAATGATATTTGATGATTGTCATCTTGGAATGTTCCCTTTTTACTTTCATTTAACTCATTGCCATCCAAACCAAAGTTCGCATCAAAGACGACAACTTGATTTTTAACCGCTGTACCATCTTGGTTTTTAATCGTAAAGGTCAACTCTGACGTAGACTTACCATCGCCAACAATCACCTCTGGGTCGGCAACGAAATGAATATCATACTTTGAAGACACAAAATCCATCACTATATCGCCGCCACCACTAGCTGGTACATCTTTAATGATGTCAGGATATTTAATTGTTTGTCCATTGTCAGTATAAACAGATTCTACTTTTATCTGATACTTAACATCGGGATATAAATTAGCAAATTGATAGGTGCCGTCCGCACCTGTTTTATAGATAAATGGAATACCATTTTCATCAAGTACAGGAGCGCCGTTCTCATCCAATACGCGAATAGTCGCATTCGCTAAAGGCTGACCCGTTTCCAAATCAGTCACTTTACCCGCTAGATTGACAATTTTATAAACGCCGATACCGAGATTAATCTCACCGTGGCTACCACTGGTAAGCATTAACTTATCACTCATCATTGTAACAGGGTCTATATCGGAATCTTTGCTGTTATCAGAACCCTTTGCTTTCGGACTAAGTTTGTGATAATCTTCTGCCAATTTTACTTTTAGCTTGTATTCGGCAGGTTTTAAATCATAAAAGGCAAAGCTACCGTCCACTTTTACAGGCTCAGAAATTACCGTATTGGCACTATCAATCAGTTCAACGACCAGATTAGAAAATGCCATTTCATTCTCATTGATACCATTTCTATTTTTATCGAGGAATACCTTACCTTTAATTGCCGAATCCTTATAAATACCAAAGTTTTCCGTCATCGCATCTGCCTTAGACACAAGGGTAATATCCCTTGTTTTCTGACCTTGATAGTCATCGACATCGACTAATCTAAGCTGGTAATCGCCCTGCGCTAAACCGCTAAAGACATAGCTACCATCAACAGAATCAACGCTATCTATAACTGCGCCATTTTGTAAGAGTTCTATCTTCTTGGCAATGGCTTGCTCGCCAGCATCTTTTGTTTGGTCGGCATTACTATCGGTATAAATAGTACCATTCAAAGTAATCCCCTTATAAAGACCATAATCCGCTCTAATATTCTGCGGTGAAATTGCCGTCACTTTTAACTCTATCTTGCCGTTATCATCGACGAACTGATTGCCATCAACGGCTGTTGGACTGACAAAATAATTATTCGGCTTAGTAAACTTAATCGTATAATCGCCCGCATTAACGTGCTTAAACTCATAAGTACCATCCGTCACAACTTGGTCAGGATGAGCCGCTAAGGCTTGTCCGTTGCCATCTAATAGCTTAACGGTAATCTCGCCATTATAGAGTTTGTCAATACCATCTTGTAAGCCATTAGCTAAAGTAGCGTTATCGTCAGGGCTAATTTCTTCAAAGATATTGCCCTTGATTTTAACCTTTTTCGAGATGGCAAAAATCTTTTCTTTCTCCGATTTAGGATTGACGACGATTTTGTCACTAATCCTATCGCCAAAGCCATTGACTTCCACTTTTAATTTATAAATGGCTGGTTTTAAATTCTCAAATTTATATTCGCCGCCAGTATAATTAATCGGTGCAACACCCGCAACTGGAGTGCCGTCTTTATCTAGTAATGTAATCGTCGCATTTAAGTCATTTTCACCAGTATTTTGAATTTCGTCATCATTTTCATCGTTAAAGATATTTCCCTTAATGACTGCATTCTTATAAATACCATAATCAATAACTTTATCGACAGGTGAAAGCATTACTACTTCTTCGACTAAAGTGCTATCGATTTTGTTGCTCGGCTTAGTATTATCCGTGGCAACTGGACTATTGAGATAGCCATTAGGCAAGGTAAATTGAACTTTATACGTCGCTGGTTTTAAGTCAATAAATTCGTACTCGCCATTAGTGACAATTTTTGTTTTGCCCACAATAGCGTTACCCGTTTCATCTAACAAGCTGACTGTTACAGCACTTTGATATAGCGCATCGCTAGCATCTTTAATGCCGTCAGGCAATTGCAAGATATTCTCATCGGCATAGAGTTCTTCAAAGATACTTCCCGAAATCTTGACATTTTTATAAATTCCAAAGTTTTCTGTCGTCGCATCCGCTTTAGGAACAAGCGTAATATCCCTTGTTTTCTGACCTTGATAAGCATCGACATCGACTAATCTAAGCTGATAATCGCCCTGCTCTAAATCGCTAAAGACGTAACTGCCATTAATAGAATTAACGCTCGCTACCACGTTACCATTTTTCAAGAGTTCTATTGTCTTTGCTATTCCTTGCTCGCCAGTATTTTTCGATTGGTTCGCATTACTATCGTTATAAATTGTGCCATTCAGCGTAATGCCCTTATAAATACCGTAATCGACTACCATATTATGCGGTGAAACCGCTGTAAAGTCTAACTCTACCTTAGCATTTACTTCGGCTAACTGATTACCACCCGTCGCTGTTGGGCTAACGACATAATGCGCTGGCTTAGAAAACTTAAGCGTATGCTCACCTGCTGTGACTTGAGCAAATTCATACACGCCATTGTTAACGGTTTGAGTTTCTAATACTTGTCCAATGTTATTTAGTAAACTAACCGTAATTTCGCCGTCATAAAGCTTATCAATACCATCTTTTAAACCATTGGCTAGCGTGACATTGTCACTTGGACTAATTTCTTCAAAAATCGTTCCGCTCAGCTTAACCGTTTTTGAAATAGCAAAAATCTTTTCTTTTTCTGTCTTTGGATTAGCGACTATTTCTCCGCTAATTCTATCGTCAAAGCCGTCAACTTCTACCTTGACTTTGTAGACGGCTGGCGGTACATTAGTAAATTGATACTCTCCGCCAGTATAAGTTATCGGCGCAACACCCGCTACTGGATTGCCCGCTTGGTCAAGCAGTGTAATCGTCGCGTTTAAGTCATTCTCGCCACTATCCCTAGTCATATTGCCATTTTTATCGTTAAAAACACTTCCCTTGATAAGAGCATTTTTATAAATACCATAATCGACAACTTGATTAGTAGGCGAAAGCATTACCACTTCTTTGACTAAAGTGCTATCGATTTTGTTACTCGGCTTAGTATTATCCATAGCAACTGGGCTATGGAGATAGTCATTAGGCAAGGTAAATTGAACTTTATAAGTATTTGGTTTTAAATCGGTAAATTCGTACTCGCCATTATTTACCGTCTGCGTTGTACCCGCAATAACAGCGCCAGTTCCATCTAACAGACTAACCGTTACATCGCCTTGATATAAAGCGTCGCTATTATCTTTGATACCGTTTGGCAACTGTAAGATATTCTCATCGGCATAGAGTTCTTCAAAGATATTTCCCGAAATCTTAACATTTTTATAAATATTAAAGTCTTTAACAAAGGTATCGTTAGAGGTGACATTGACGGCATCGCTAATCGTCGTCGTATTGACATAATCAGGCTTTTTCACCCTGACCTTGTAAGAACCTTGTTTCAAGCCAGTAAATTGATATGCTCCGTCCGCATCTGTCGTCGTCGTAATCGCTATATTATTGGCATCTGTAATAGGATTGCCATTACCATCTAACAATTCAATGACAACGCCCGCAACAGGGTCATCACCAACGCGCTGTCCGTCAGCATTTTTATCGTTGTAAACACTGCCTTTAATAATGCCACTGACGTAAATACCATAGTTTACCACCTTATTATTGCCAGAAATAGCGGGAAGAGTAATTTTCCCCATTTCATCCAACTGATTAGCGATAGGATTAGCAGCAGTTGGCGCTACTATCGGACTAACCAAATAACCACTCGGTATTTGATATTTTAGGCTTACATCATTGACATTAGGATTAATTTTAAATTCATAGTCACCATTTACAACTGTTACCGTTTTTGTTTCTATTTTATGATTCGCGCTATCATAGACTTCTACTGTTATATCGCCATTGTAACCCTCATCACCAGTATCAAAAATACCACCAGCAAGAGTGCCAGAATTAGCTGTACTATGCTCGATAAACATCTTACCGCTGATTTTCACTTGTTGATATAAACCTAAATCTGTTTGCGTTAATTTTTCGCCTGATTTTAAGGCAATATCAATTGTGTTATTAGCATTTACATCATTATCAACAGCGGTATTATTGCCGTTTACATTCTTTTTCGTCACGAGATAAGTGGCGTCAACGGGCGTATAGACTAATTGATAATTCCCTGGTTTTAACTCTTCCGCCGTGTAAATCAAACCATTATCGGAAGTAGTAAGCGTTTTAACTAGGTTATTATTTTGCATTAACTCAACTTTTGTTAAAAGATCCGTTTTTTCTTCGTTATTATCAAAAATACCATTATAATTTTTATCGAAGAAAATCTTTGTTTCAACGCTAGCTGGGCGGTAAAAACCCTCACTGAGCGTTTTCTCTTCTGCTTTCGCTATGGTGAAATTATAAGTATGAACATCAAAGCCACTTTCTGCCGTAACTTCTGCATCATTATCCTTACTCGGCTTATAATTTTTATCCGTTTTGATTTTAACTTTTAGTGTATAGTCACCAGCATCTAAATTTTCAAAAATAGACTCTTTACTAGTCGGTTTTTGAATGATTTCTGCTCCGCCATTTTTCTGCAAACTGATGATAACATCACCACTATTATTTGCCGTCACAAAATAATCTTCATTGCCATTAATCGTTCCACTATAATCGGCATCTTCAAACAGATTAAGTTTTAATTTTGCCTTATGCAGACCCGCGTTAATATAATAAATTTTGCCGTCTTTACTGGCAACAGGATCAGTTAAACTAAACTCGAAATTATTCCCGTCTTCAACAAACACGCTTTCCTGATTACTATCATTTATTACTCCCGAGTCAGCCTCTGTCGTCGCTTTTAAATTCGCTAAATCAGGATTATCAAAAGTAATTTTATAAGCATTGGCAGATGGGTCAAGTTCTACATTTTTATACTCATATTTACCAGTACTTGCCTTAAAGACTGCATTAACAGTTTTTTCATTAGTTAGCTCGCCACCAGTGATTGTTAATACTATATCATCAGTATTTGTTTTTAAATTTGTCTTTTCTTTAGCTTGATCGTATTTTCCATCGATATTACTATCATTGAAAATAAAACCTTGTAATTTTATTTTTTTATAATAACCCGCATTGACGTTTTCAACTACGCTAGCAACTGGAACGGCAACATTTTCTATTATATGATTACCATCATCAGAAACATAAGACTTATTACTAACAAAACTGCCCGTCTCTTGTTTCGTTACATAATAATCGTTTTGTGGCACGATTTCAATCTTATAATTTCCAGCATCCAAATCATCAAAGTAATAATTACCACTATTATCTGATGTTGTTTCTCTAAGTTTAGTCGTGCCATTTTGCATAAACAACTTAATAGTAAAATCTTTTATACCCTTATCGCCATTATTTTTAGTGCCATCATAATTGGCGTCAAAGAAAATTTGCCCCTTAATCATAGACTTATGCATAGCGGCATTAACTTCTATCGTTTCGCCAGATTTGAGCGACAATCCCGTTTTTTCACCGTTGCTATCTAATTGGTTATGAACTGTACCACTACTTGCTGTTGGCGAATAACCGTAGTTATTATCTTTTAGCTCCACTTTTACTTTATAAATAGCGGGTTCTAAATTGTCAAAATTATATTCGCCATTAGCAGTTGTTGTATCCGTTGCTTTGACGGAATTATCAGCAGTATCAATTAATTTAACCGTAACACCTGACATAAACGGTTCATTATTTTGCTTAATGCCATCGTGATTGTAGTCATTAAAAACTTTGCCCGTAATCGGCGATAAGCGATAAAGCCCGACTGAAATTTTATCGACAAATGCCTCGGTATCCGCTCCTGTAACTCCTAAATAACTGCCATTAGCAGCGCTATAAGAATAAACGTCAAAGTTACTAGTATCTTCATCTGCTAAGAATTGATAGTTGCTTAAATCACCCGCTGGCACTTCAGCAAAATCATTGTCCGTCTCTTCCGTTGCTGTCGTCACATTATGAGGCGAAATGTGTAAATGTTCACTTTTGGGCACAAGTGCTACAATATCATAATTACTATTATTACCATTATCATCATTTTTTAAAGTTCTCGGGAAAAGATAATAGCCATCTTTATCAGCTTGGTTTTTGTTACTATAAGTATGTCTTATTCTTTCTAGAGTGCCATTATTGTCTTTATATAAAATCAATTTAACGCCGTTAATGCCTTGACTTTCATTGTCAATACCGTCGTTATTGGTATCGTAGAATACCCTCGTACCAATACCGAAATTAGTACCGACGTGTGGAATGGTATGGAACACTTTATTCGGTTCAGCTGGCAAAAATGACCCCTTACCATTAGCAGTTGGATAGGTTGCGCCGTAAGCAAAACTATTATAAGCATTGCTATTAACTGGCGCACCCGCTGGTGCTACCATTCTAAATTCTACTTCGACGTATTCGTTAGGCTGTAATTCATAGCCCTCTAATTTCAAGAGAATATGTGTGACATCAATAATATTTTCTGGCGCCGTTAACGTCCAATCGGCAGAAACCGCTTTTGTCGTATCCTCTAAAATACTAATATCAGGATTTTCCGCTGTCGTATAATAAATTTTAAGAGTACCTTTTATGCCGTGAAGTAAGCCATTATGACCAGATGCCTGCTGAATATCACCATTATTCACAACCTTAGCCTCACCGATTAAGTAAGGAGACCACTGGCTACCTCTCGCGGTATTATCAGTAATTGACGTATCCCCTTTGCGAGAAAACTTATCAATAACGACAATGTTAGAAACTTTGTCATTACCGCCATCGGCATTCGATACCCTGATTTTATAATCGACATAGCCACCAGGAACGGTCTGAGCGCCCGTTGCCGTCACATCTAGATAATTATCAGTACCTAATTCACCTTTAATATATTTCTTGCCTGTGACCTGACCCTGATATTTATTATAAACACGGTGGTCAACTTCGATTAACTTATCTGTTGCTCCATTGTCGTTCAAATCTATTGGTTCTGTTACAACAGTACCCCCAGCAGACTCCCAGAGGTCTTCATTACTATCGACTACAACATAAGCCTTAACCGTATAGTTGCCTGTAGGATTTTTATCTTTAATACTATCGCTAAATTTAATAGTAACGCTTTCTGCTGGCTCTAAGCGTTTGTCTACTCGCCAGCGCCTATAAATTTTATCACCTGAACCATCAAAAGGAAGGGAACTCAATTCCGTAACACCAGCGCTACCACTAATATAATCGTATTTAGCACCTGTATCAAAATCGTCTTTATCGAATTCTGCGACAACGACAAAACTATCACCCGCATTAGGATTAATATCGCCACGCGCTAAATTGTGATTGCCTACCGTTAAAGTATATTTAATATCTTCGCTATCGATATATGCATTTTTATTCGTCGATAAAGAAAGCGCATAGCGCGGAATAGCATTATTCACCTTAAATGTTACACTATCACTAGAGGTTTTTGTTTCACTACCAATAAGCGTAAATTCCGCTTTATTAATATAATCTGCTTGCCCCTGATCGTTAGCCGCTATTACCTCACCATTAACTCTAATCGAATTTGACATAGCAAAGCCAACGGGAATGGCATTAGTCGTGCCACCTAAAACGAGCTTAATACTATGCAGTTTGTTTCTCTCTATACTACCACTAGCGCCGCCATTATCCGTAATACTAATCGTAGCGCCGTTACTAATATTTTCTTCATATAGTTGATATGCGCCGCCCTCTACTGTATTATAATAAAGACTAATCGGTACATCATTATTATACTCACCAACGTATACGCTATCGAGTAATATCGCCTTAATCGCAGGGCCTGTCGTAATATCGAGCCCAGCATTTTGCGTTGCCGTATCGTCCTTAGGCAATATATCGACGACTTCTATTGTATCAACACTGACATTAGCTGGGTTATTAATCCCGCTAATAGAAAACTTCGCTGTCTGACCCGTTGCATATTGGTCAAGCGCATTGCCCGTACGGTTTTGCTTATCCACCGAAACAGTACCAAAGGTAGCAGTGGCAAATTGGTGACTTACGGAATCAGAACCCGTCACCGCTGTGTTATCGTCAAAATGCTCTGCCGTAACATCAAGCTGATTAGTAACTGAATCGTTCAAATCTAAACCACTATATTTACACTTTAATTTAAAAGTTTTAGTCTGTCCAACATTAAGCTCATCCGCTTCCCAAGTAATAGTTCTAGTACCTGCATCCCAAGTACCACCAGCAGTAATAGGTATAACATCAATCGCCTCAGCTGGTAAAGTATCGACGATAACGACATCTTTTAAATTACGACCACCAATTACTGGTTCACCTTTTATTTCTAACGTATAGTAGACGTCATTATCGAGTGCAGGCGTAATGCTAGGCGCTATTTTATCTACGACTATCGCAGTAGTATCTTTAATTTTAGCACTGACAACAGGTGCAGTAACTGCCACCGATTTATTTGTTGCCGCGCTCGATAAAGTCGCCGTCGTCGAATCAGCCACTGCATTTTTAGGCGTTTCACCCGCTTTAAACTTAACAGTGACATTTAAAACACCACTCGTACCACCAGTAACACCATCTTTAAACTCATAAGTAATCGTATTGCCATTTCTACTTATATTTTTGAAAATACTACTATCGTCATAAGCAATTATCTCCAAAAGCGGTGAAACCTCTTCAACCAACTGCAAATCATTATAAACATCTGCACCCGATAAACTATACTTTAAAGTATAGGAGAACTCCTCACCTGAAAAAAGCGAAGTCTTATCAACATCGTGAACGAGTTTTAAGCCATCCGCTTGCCCACTCGCGGCAAAGGTATAAATACCATCTAAATTTACCGATGATATGACAAGTAAAATTGCCAATACTAGTGCCGTAGTTTTTCGTACCAATTTGCTATTCATCTTGCACTCCTTAAATACTATTTTAAGCTTAACACTTCATAACAATAGTATCGACAGAAATTAATAATTTCTAAAATACTATTTCAAAGATAACTTTATAGCTTAAAATCAAAAAATTCCCAACAATATCATCCTGAGACTTTATCCCATAAGGAGCTTATTGTTGAGAATTATTTATTACTAAATATAATTTTTCTCTAAATTAATTCTACCTACTATATAAAATTAAAGCAATCATTTCCACTGTTCAATCAAAGCAAAATGAAAAATTTTAATATATTCTAATACAACATCTGCCATTTGTTCTCTATCTGTAAACCAAAAATGTTGATCAAAATTATCATAAGTCGTTGGTGAAACATATACACTAATATCATTCTTACTTAAAGCTTTATCAAAAATCCACCCTGCTCGCCTACTATGATATTTTGACGTCACAACGATAAGATTATCAGCATGTTCATTACTTGAAAAATACTTTGCTAAAGCATTTGCCTCATCCCTTGTACTTTCTGTATCACCATCAATAACAATAATTGCATCTTCTGCTAAACCTAAATCCATAAGTGCTTTTTTAGCTATATCCGCCTGATTTTCAATAGATATACCCTTTTGATAAAAAAGCTCAATTCCTTCCATATGCGTGCGCATAATATATACATTATTAACATTAAGTTCTACAAACAAATCATACGCCCCAAGCGTACGATCCGTTAAACTTCCCATCAACAATACAATATCACAATTATTTTTTAGTTGCGCTAAATTAGCCACCTCGTCATCTCTAACAAGAAAAATACCACCAAAAACAAGAAATAATACACATAATATAACAAATACCAAAACATATTTAGTTTTATTTCTCACTATAGACATATCGCAATTCCTATCCAAAAAAACTTACAATACTTCAACTTCAACGCTAACTTCTTTTTTATAAAACGCCATACCCACAGCAATAATTTTCTTAATCCCTCTATCTTGTAGATTAGTATAATATTTATTATTTTTTATCTGCTCTAAGGCTTTTTTAG